>ERZ773063.1433-NODE-1433-length-14107-cov-4.662183_pt1 | contig 14107 bp, 9 predicted proteins | sample MGYA00580625_ERZ773063 | MGnify/ENA primary metagenome ERZ773063 (study PRJEB29015, sample SAMEA2738022) | human oral metagenome | biome: human oral; feature: human-associated habitat; material: dental | place: China | collected 2042 ...
AAAGATGGAAAAAGAAGATCATATTGACCGTGCATTAGCTTTTATGGAGAATCTTAAGAAACTTGGTACGCAACTTCAAAGGGCTGGCGAACAGCAACAGATTATGCTGCAAAGAATGCTGATAAAAAACCAAAATAACGAAACGGACACGGACGAATATCGTGAACTGGAAAAGCAAAGTAAGAACCTTCAAGCAATGATTAATAAGTGGCGACCGATATACGAAGAACGCTATAAAATGCTACAAGACGCAGAGAAGGCTGCTAAAAAATAAGAAGAGCATAAACATTCACAAATATCAAACCTCATTCAAAGGGAGAGAAAGAAAATGGAAAAGGAAAAGAAAAGTGGAGGAATGATGAGTGTTATTGCAGCGTTAGGTGCAAACATCTTAGTGGCTGTGTCTAAGTTTATTGGTTTTGCAGTGTCTGGTTCAGCCGCTATGTTGAATGAGTCAATCCATAGTATCGTAGATTGTGGCAATGAAATACTACTGTTAGTAGGCAACCGACAGTCAACAGCGAAGATATCAGATAAACATCCGTTCGGACAGGCACGTGCTAAGTATTTCTATAGCTTAGTTGTTGCAATGATGTTGTTCTTCGCCGGTGGTGCATTAGGTATCATGGAAGCTGCTGAGAAGCTATTTCACCCAGAACACAGCTTGGAGAACACATGGCTCGTCATTGGTATTCTGGCCTTCGGACTCTTAGTAGAAACTGTCAGTCTAAGGGTTGCCTTCAAGGAAATAAAGGAACTGAATAAGGACAACCTTTCACTTTATCGTTTCCTACGAGAGAGCCGTCACAGCGAAATTCTCATCATCTTTGCAGAAGATAGTTGTGCTGTCGTTGGTTTGCTGATAGCCTTAGGAGGTACACTTCTGACCCACTTCACAGGTAATCCATTCTATGATGCCCTTTCAGGTGTACTGATTGGTGTACTCCTCTGTGCAGCAGCTCTTTTCCTCGCACGTGAGTTCTACAGTCTGCTTATTGGTGAGAGTGTCACGCAGAAGGATTTAACACGTATCAAAGAGACATTCAACAGAACAGAAATCAACCGCCTTATCAACATCAAGACTATCCACCTCGGTCCTAACGACATCCTTGTCACTGCAAAGATTGATGTCAAGAGCGAATACGAAGCGCAAGCACCTCAATTGGTTAACGACATCGAGAAGAATATGCGGGCTGCTTTCCCTGAGTACAAGATTTATATCTATATTGAGACGGATAAATATAAAGAGGATTATTAAAGACCTCTCCCCCAACCCCTCTCCGAGAGAGAGGGGAGTGCTGGACACAATAGAAAATAATATCTGCTACTATGTCTATTCGTCGTCCACAAACAATTTATCCCCTTACAAAGCGACATTTGTAAACTATTTTCATGCGATTCAAATCCAAAACATGCTCTTTCGGCTTCTAAAAGACGCCTAATTGACTTGCAATAGGTGCCCTTTTGAGGGCTAACTAACGCCCTTTTGAAGTCCTATTAGGCACATCTCCCTACATCACTTTACAATTAACTGATTACCTGCAAGTTACAAACGCACCTTTTAGACATCTTTTTACCGTTATTTATAGAGCTTTTGTTTGGAAATATGTAATGATTTTTCAGAGCTATAGCTGTATGTTATAAGTATTAAAATAAAAAGGTTTTCTTTTTCGGAGAATGACAATAGGACAAACAGTTGACAGTTTCAATACATCTTGAACAAAGTCAAAAAAAACAGAGGTGCACTCTTGGTACACCTCTGTTTTATTAAATTTACTTACCATTAATTACTTAAAGGTATGTTTACCTTCTTGCGCAGCAGGCTTAACGATAATCTCACGCTGCTTAGCATTTGTCATCACTTTCATAGCCACAGCAGTGATATCTTGTGGTGTGAGGGTCTTGAACACTGGTGCAGAAGCGGCGTTGTCATTTGGAGATAGTTCGTTGCCCGTCTCAGCATAGATGTTCAACAAAGCCATCCAAACTGATGGGTCGCTGCTTGACTGTGCCGCAGCAGCCTGTTCTTCATCAACAGCCAACGGAACCATTGCTGCTTTGAACTCATCAGCAGTGAAACGGCCAGCCTTTACATCATCAAGAATACTATAAACAAGGCTAACAGCTTTATCTGCATTCTCTTTTGCTGTAGAGAGGTGGATGTTAAGACTCTCGCCAGCTACTGGCTGTGAAGTATAGTTACTCTGTACACCTACGGTATAAGTAAGATGCTCTTTCTCACGCAATACATCAAAATAACGACGCTCCAAGAGTCCACGCATCACTTCCAAAGCAGCTTGCTCACGCTCAGAAAGTTTCTGCTTATTGGCAAAGGAAATCTCAATCTCTGCCATACCACCTTCTGTTTCGGTCTCAAAAGTACGCTTGATAACAGGCGTAGATGACGAGAAATCCATTGGCTGGATAGCTGTCTTCACAGGCTTACCTTCACCCTTGAGAGAACCAATATAGCAAAGAACCAACTCTTTTGCCTTTGCTTCTGGAATGTCACCAATAAGACAATAGGTAAAACGTGACGCATCACCAAGATGTGCTTGGAACTGCTCCTGCAACTTATCGTACTGAACAGACTTGAAGAAAGCCTCATCCTGAGGTGGATTCATCGCACTAACTGGATAAAGCAACTGCTGAATAGAATCCTGTACAGCTGCCATACCTGTTGTTGCACGATTCTCATAAACGTAGAGGTTACGCTGAATGTACTTATCAAAGGCAGACTTTGAGAAGTTCTGACGTGACAGAATCAAATACAGATAGCTGAAGAAATCGTCAGCCTTGTCAACAGGTGCATTACCACCGATACCATCACTGTAGTCTTCCAATGAGAGGGAGAGGTTGATATTCTTACCCTGTAGCCACTGAGCCAACTGATTTCGGTTGTAATTATATACACCTGACTGCATCAAGAGCGAACGCATTGCTGTGTAATTAGCAATATCCTGTGCTGGAACAATAGACTTACCACCTTCTGCAGAACCAGCAAAGAGGAACTTACCACTCAACTCTGGAACATTACGATAAAAAACTTTTGCACCATTAGAGAGTGTCCACTCCTTTGCCTGCAAAGTCTTCAACTGCTTTTCTGAAACAATCTTTCCTCCTGTCAGAGGGAAGTCAATCAACTGACTGATAGACTTCATACCATCAGCATGAGCCATATCGCTGAATGAACTCTTTTCCTTCAATGCAGCCATAAGGTCATTTTCAGTGATATTCATCTCATTCTGTGACTTGGAATAGGTAACGAAAGCAAGATTATTGTCATTAAGCAATGACTTCATCCAAGCATTCATATCCTCAACCTCTAACTCAACCAAAGTCTCAAGGTTACGGTTAATCTGTCCGCGGAAGTCTTGTACAGGAATGTCATAGAGGAAGTTCTGACGGAAAAGCATCAAAGCATTGTCTGGTGTACCTAATCCTTTTGCCTCAAGAACATCCTTCATTCCATTGTACATCTTCTCCTTCTCTGCATTGAACTCAGCAGCAGTAAAGCCTTGGTCACGCAAGTTATCACGTACAGCCAACATCTGCTGAAGCGCCTTCTGTTCATTACCCTGATAGGGAACCATGTCCCATGCCATCTGATAATAGTTTCGTACCAAAGGAGATAGACTCACCTCAGCAGCAATATAACTCTCCTTATCAGCATTCTTCAACATCACAAAACGCTTTGGAGCCAATGTGTTGAAGAACTTAGTGAAGATAAACTGACGTACTCGGTCCTCTTCTGGCGCATTACCCTTCACCTCATAACGTTGATAAAGACCAAAAGAAGCACTCTTGTTCTCTGGATCAATGAAACGCATATAGAGCGGTGTGGTATTGTCAGGAATCTGTCTTGTCTGTGGACTTACAGCAGGGGCTTGCTTAGCTGGCAATGTCTTGAAAACTGTCTGGATATTCTTTTCCATCTGGTCGACATCAACATCACCGATAACAGCAATAAACTGCATATTAGGACGGTACCACTTATCATAGAACTGCTTTACTTGCTTCTGCTGGAAGGTCTCCAATATCTTCTGTGAACCAATCACATTATGAGTAGCATAACCAGCATGATTATAAACAACAGGTGCAATGGCATCTGTCAGACGACGGTCTACTCCCGAACGATGACGCCATTCCTCAAGGATAATACCACGTTCCTTTTCAATGTCTTTAGGGGTCATCTTGACGCCATGGCACCAGTCACGGAGCATCCAAAGCATATTCTCATTTAGCTTCGCATCATTGGTTGGTACGTTATGAACCGCATAACGCGTATCATCAACACCTGTGAAAGCCTCAAAGTCATTGAGATTGTTACTGCGAAGGAAGTTCATCACACCATTAGGGAAGTGGTCTGTCGTATTGAAAGCCAAATGCTCCAACACGTGCGCCAATCCCATTTCCTCATCATTCTCCAAGATAGAACCTACATTCTGGTAGAGGTAGTATTGTGCCTCACCAGTAGCAGAACCATCATTATAGATATAATAAGTAAGCCCATTTGCCAGTTTTCCCTTTCGCAATCCATTCATCTGCGCATTGGCAGGACTAAAGGGGGAAAACAAAAAGCCTATGAGCAGTGCCACTGGCACGCTCGATAGGCATTTAGTGATATTCTTGAACATAGTCATTGTTTACTTTTCAAGGAGTTCGAGCGTAGAGAGCTTCTGCTTGATTGCACCCTGCAACATAGCCTGTGGCATCTCCATATTCTCTAAACGGAGTGTCTCAGCAAATGCCTGGTTATAGTATTCACGTGCCTTGGTATAGTTCTTCAATTCACGATAAGAGTCACCTATCATTACCATATAGTTGACACGGTCCATCACAGCATCTTCCTGTGACAAAGCTTTCTCAGCCCACTTGATAGCAACCTCATGATCCTTAGCCTTCAGACTCTTGCCTGCAGCCATGTAGAGGTTCTGTGCAGCCTTACCATAGTCGGCTGAACGGAGGTTGTTCTCCATCTTGCCAAAATAGGTCTCCATAGCTTTCACATAGCCATTTACATCCTTATTCTTATACAAGTTGTAGAGAGCATCAAAGTAGAGCTTAGACTTCTCGTATGGAGTAATACCTGTCAAGCCAACAACCTCATATGCCTTTGCATACTGGTTCTTAACTTTCTCTACATAGTCTTTATACTTCACGTTGCCATCTTTTGCCATATCCTCGGCAAAGATGTCGTTAGCCTCAACAATGTAGTAGGCAGGTGCCTTACCAAGTTTCTTCATCCAGTCATCAAGGTGGTCGTTCATAAGGTCAATCACATACTGCTTGTGCTCCTTATCTTCATCACCCTCCAATGTTAGAATGATACGATAGTCATTCTCATTGATAAGCTTCAATGGTGCCTTTGCAGCTACATAGTTCTTATAAAGTTTCTGTAGACGGGTCACCCACTTATCTGCATCCATACCCTCCTGCGCCTGCAAGAAAGATGGTGCCTTGAGAAGAAGTTGCTGCTGAACGTCAAGGTCGTTGTTATCAGCCTTGTACTTATTGTAAAGTTCCTCAAAACTTACACTCTCACCTGCTGCAATCTTAGCAGCCTCCATAAGTTCATCCTTATCCATCGCACCTGTATTCACAGACAAGGCCTTACCATCTGGTGCAATGAAAGCTACTGTTGGATATGCTGCTACCTTATAGTTCTTAGCGATATCAACATTCTCACCCTTCTCTGCATCTAACTGCAGACTGATAAAGTGTTCATTAAAATACTTTCCTACTTCCTCTTGTGTGAAAACAGTCTTTGCCATCTTCTTACAAGGAACACACCACACTGCGTAGAAGTCAACAAACAGAATTTTATTCTCTTGCTTAGCTTTTACCAAAGCTTCACTGAAAGTTCCCTTAAAGAACTTAATACCATTTGCGGCTTCTGTACCCTGCTGTGCACGAAGCTGTACTGCCATCATCAAAAGAGATACAAGCAGTAAGATATATCTTCTTCTTTTCATATTTAATCTGTTTTTAATGGATTATTTTATTCAAACTATTTATAAAACTGTATCCTACTTACAGCATTGATTTTATTCATATCTATCTTTTTAATACATGAGAGGAATACACTTAAAGTCAATGCTGAACGTAGTATATACATCTACAATATACCTTTATCAGAATTACTCGACAGGCAGTTCATCATCTGTTACTACCACCTTAAAGATGTCTTCCAAGACGACCTCATGATCTTGATTATACACCTTAAGAGAGAGACGATATCTGCCGTTTGCCAACTGTTGCGTAGCTTCTTGTGTGACAACAATAAGACCACCGGTAACAGAAATCTTGCCCTCCTTATAGAGTTTCATAAACAACTGTGCCTGTTCTTGGTTGTCAGCCTTAACCCCAGACAACTCATAATTGATAGGGTTGGTTCCTGCAACACCTTGGATACGTGTTGAAACGAATGGTAATTTGTTAATACCACGCTCACTCGTTGCATCAACGTTATGGAAGGCATTAAGAGAATCGGGAGTAAAAGATGCTCCCGTTGTTCTCAGATAGCCTACATCCATTTTGCTACATGATACCATAAAACCTATTGTAAGGGCCATAAGGCATAGCAATGCGATTCCTTTCTTCATCTTTTTCATTTTTAAAAGTCGGTTAAGTTGAAGTCATAAACAAGTGAGTGAACCACTCCTGTGTTTGTTTCAATATTACATGAAGCAACGTCAGAAGTCTTGGTGGTCGTTGGGGAAACCAAGTGGATACGTAAAGGGCCTGCGGCTGGCACACCGTTGTAAGACTCGTGGAAAGTATAAATCCACAACTGCTTACCAGAAGCCATCTCTACTGTCTCACCTCCCTTACCAATAGGTGTTGATGCATCAGAAGATTTAACACCTTCCTTAAAATCATCAAGCATCACACGCTTGTTAGGTAAAACACAATTTAAGATAAACTTCTTACAGTCAGCAACAGGAATATCTGACACTCTCTCCATATGATTATCATAGAGATAACGACGAATACTATGATTCGTAGGACCAAAGAATGTGAAGTTCTTTCCGTACTGACTTGTACCTTGGAAGAGCGACACTAAGTCGGCACGTTCTGCCATTACACGAAGGGAATCCCAATTATAGCTGTCCCCTTTGAAGTATTCCCACATCGTCATATCATGCTTTCCATTAGCAAGCCCAGTGTCGTCAAAGTTATACTGAGTACAACTGGAGAAGACTCCCATTGTCAGACACATTGTTATTATATATATAATCTTTTTCATTATATCGAACACTTTTTGATTTGTACAATCCTTATCCATCATTAATTATAAGCCTGCCAATAAGGTTTCTGGCGCAACAATGTATTAATGATGTGCCCATCCTTATCCTGCCATGCATCCTTTGGAAGTGGAAGGAAGAGTGCACCACCTTGAATATCCTGATTAGTCAACAAGCGGAACTTACCCTGTAACTCTTCTTTCACATAGCCATTACGGATAACATCGGCATAACGTGCATCATTTTCACCGATAAACTCTTTCTCTCTTTCAAGGAAGATAGCCTTCTTCAAGCCCTCTGTATCATAGGTTGAAGGATAGGAAAGTGCACCAGCACGTGAACGAATCACATTAAGGTCAGCGATAGCCTTTGCATCGTTGCCTAACTTCTGATAGCACTCGGCTCTCAACAGATAGAAATCAGCAAGACGCCAGTAAACATAGTCAGCATCTACCGTACGGTAAGTCTTACCACTTGCAGAATACTGATCGGCATCCATAATTGCTTTTCTGAACTTATACATAATAGCGTAATCGGTTCCATCTACCTCATGTGAGGTACCCCACTGATAGAAAAATGCCTGTAGACGCTGGTCAGTAGCATCAGGAAACAAGCTTTCTATTGTTGAAGTATAAAGCTGATAGGTACTACTTGATGGTAAATCAGCTAATGTCTGGTCCTCTCTTACAGGCCAGCTCACAAAGTTCTGTGCCACCTCATTAGGAGAAACTACATTCTCTGAGCGCGTCTTATCAAAGTACAAGCTGAAGATTGCCTCTGGATTAGGAGACTTCTCATTAGACAGATACGTACAGAGTTCCTCTGGTGAAGAGCAAAGCTGATAATTACCTACCTGACCATCGATAAGCTGTGTTGAGTAATCGATAGACTTCTGATAATCTTCTTGCGCATTACCCTGCAACTTATAAAGTTCTGTCACACTACCCTTCCACGCATAAATCTGCGCGAGTAAGGCAGCAGCAGTACCCTTTGAAGCTGTCTGACGGTTAGTAATTGGCACACCATTCAAGTCTGTTAACTTATCCCATGTAGGCAGAACATCCAATGCTTTCTTTGCGTGTTCTATTGCAGCATTAAGTACATCACTCTGTGAAGAGAGAGAGTAAGGCTTTATCTCTGAAGAATTATCAGTGATGATTGCCTCACCATAACGTTGTGCCAAAAGGAAATAAGACAATCCAAGAGCAAATTCAGCTTGCCCTACATGATACTTCCGACGATCTTCAGCCAAGTCTTTTGTCTTATCTATATTATCAAGCAATAGATTTGATTCAAAGATAATGTCGTAAAGACCCTTCCATGAATACTCACTTGTTATTACTGTTCGTGGATTCCACTGGCGTAACTGCTTGCCATCAAGAATCTCGTCAGCCTTCATACCTGCTGTTGAAAGAACATAGTTATTGCCAACAACGGTGTTGATATAGTATTGAATAGAAGTGGTTGTCGCATTCAACTCTTTCTCTGTATTGAACGAGTTGCTGTAAGTCAATCCGTTCTCAGGCTGCAAATCAAGGCTGCAAGAGGACAGAAGACAACCACATATTGAGAGCATTATAATCTTCTTCATTTCTATTAGAATTTTAAGTTGAGACCCAAAGTAACCTTTCTATTCAATGGATACTGTGTTCCATCGTCCTTACCAGAATAAGGATTAATAATTTCTGGGTCTACTCCTGAGTAATTGGTAAGCAAGAACAAATTCTCACCGCTGAGGTAAACATTAGCATCTTTGATGAATGAACCCTTCAGCCAGTTCTTAGGTATCTGATAACCAATAACCAACTGCTTGAGTCGTAGGAAGCTAATATTCTCAATGTTAGAATCGACGTTACCATCAAACTGACCTACATAATCCTTATCAGCAAACTCAAGTGATGGATACTTCGCATCTCTATTGCTTGTTGTCCAGAAGTCGCTACGACGGAAGTAATTCATGATGACACCGAAGTCCTTTGTAAAGGTGAAGGCACTGTTCTTATACATATTCATAACCTTACGGCTAATGGTATAGCTGAAGAGTACATCAAAGCTCAATCCCTTCCACTCCAAGTGGCTATTCAAACCACCATAGGCAGCAGGAAGTGTGCTACCAGCATAATAGAGGTCCTTATCATCTATCACACCATCATAGTTCTGGTCCTTAATCTTTCTTCCGCCCACACGCAATGGATTATTGATTGATTGGAAGTAAAGTGGAATCTGCTTACCTGATGCATTAAGATACATTGGGATATCCTCTTCCTTCTGAACGATTCCCTCATCCTTGAAAGTATAGATACCATAGACTGGGCGACCTAAGACTTTGTCGTTAAGGTCTTCACCATTATATGTCTTACGCAGCATATTCTTATTATGAGAAAGGTTGAAGCCGATGCTCCAGTTCCAATTCTTCTTGCGGATAACATCATACTGAGCCTCGAACTCGATACCTTCGTTAGAGATAGCAGAAGCATTGTCCCACATATTGTTAGCAAGGAAAACATTACCCGGCAGATAAGACTGCATCAACAGCTTACTTGAATACTTATAGTAATAATCGAGCTTGAGTTTCAAACGATAATCCAACATCTGCAAGTCAAGACCGAGATCATACTGGTCACTCTCCTCCCAAGTCAACTTCTTATTAGCCATAGATTGCGGGATAAGACCTAACGAACCGTTAAAGATGTTACTCTCCTCCATCACACCCAATGCCAAATAAGGCTCCTGGAACTTCTGTCCAGACTTACCCCAAGAAGCACGAAGTTTACCGAAGCTTAACCACCAGAACTTCTTCATGAAGTGCTCTTCACTGAATGCCCAACCAAGACCAACAGAAGGGAAGGTTCCCCAACGTACATCCTTACCGAACACACTTGATCCATCTGCACGGATAGAAAGCTCTGCCATGTAACGCTTCTTATAGCTATAAGCTGCACGACCTAAGAAACTGAGCAATGACTGCTCCTGCTGGTTAGTAAGGAAACTCTGTGCTGCTCTTACTGTTCCACCATCATTGAAGAGTGAAGGCCATCCCTCACCAGCGTACTTAATAGAGTTGGTAGGACCACCCTTTGCTGTACCGCTTAAGTTCTGTAACAAGTCATAGTTATATGTCATACCAGCCATCAACTCCAACTTATGCTCACTTGGTAATGCCAAGTTGTAAGTAAGAATATTCTCTGTCTGAATATTCGTCATTGCAATATTAGAAGCCTGAACCTCAGACTTCTTATCATACTTCAAATAATCAGGTGTGAACGTGTACACACGTGTGAAGTAATGGTCAAGCGAATAAGTAGAAGAGAACTTCAGACCCTTCAAGATGTTATAGTTCAAACCGACACTCAAACGAACATTATAATTTGAGTTGGTCTTATCAATATCCTTCAATTGCCTCAATGCCACTTGCTCAGCAGTACTACCCTTACCTGGCAAGAGAGTTGATGTACGCTTCGGATCGAATGTCAATCCCTGCACACGACCTCCATCTGCTCCAGCTTTCTGCGTAGCATATGTAAGATTAATACGTGTGAAAGCACTCAACTTTGTTGACAGATTGAAATCAAGATTACTCAACAAACTAAAACGACGGAAGTTAGAACTAATCATAATACCAGTCTCATTATAGACACCAGCATTAACCATATATCTAATATTGTCAGTACCACCAGCCAACAACATATCAGCCTTGGTCACCTTACCAACACGGAAGGCATACTTCCACCAGTTTGTTCTGTTATTATAGAAGGTGTTAAGTGAATCTTGTGCAATACCTGGCAGTCGACGTTCTGGGTCTAACACCCTACCATTACGCCACAAATAGTCGTAAGCACCATCATTATCAGCATCCCAACCATAGGAATCCTTATAAGAACCTGGATAAATCAACTTATCTGTAGTATAGTCATAGTGTGCACCTCTCTGACTCTTTGCAAGAAGAAGCGCAATATCGCGTTCACCCTTACCGAGGGTTTGCATTGGTGTACTTGGCAACCAAGAAAGAGACTGTGAGAAATTGAAGCTTACTTCAGAACGTCCAGACTTACCCTTCTTTGTTGTAATAAGGATAACACCATTACCAGCACGTGAACCATAGAGGGACGCTGATGCAGCATCCTTAAGTACCTGTACAGACTCAATACTTGAAGGATCGAGTCCTGACAATGGGTTGATACCACCCGTTGCATCTCCTGCACTACTTGACACTGGAATACCATCAATCACATAGAGAGGGGATCCATCATTGATACCCTTCTGATTAAGAGAGCTAAAACCACGAATAGTAATACGAGAACCGCCACCACCAGGTGAACCAGAGAGGTTAGTTACATCTACACCAGCCATACGACCCTGCAAGAGGTTCTCAATACTTGCCGTTGGTGCCTTCTGCAAATCCTCAACTTTTACAGAAGCCACAGCACCCACTTGCTCACGTGTATTACGCTTACCATAGGCAACAACCGTAACCTCACCCATTGCGATAGCTGAAGAAGTCAGGATAACGTTCATAGCTTTACCAGCATGATACTTTAGCGTTTTAGCATCATAGCCCACGCTGGAGATAGTAATCGTCCCCTCCTCTTTCTCTACAGGCATTGAGAAGTTACCGTCAATATCAGCGGTAACACCTTGCGACGTACCCTTAATTTGCACAATAGCAAAAGGCACTCCCAATCCATCTTTGTCTTTTACTGTACCACGAATCGTGTATTGTCCTTGTGTTGCGTTCTTCATTTTGAACACATCAATCACCTTGCCATCAATATTATAGACGAAAGATGAGTGAGACAATAGATTTTCCACAGCACTCAGTTCGTCTACATCCTCAAACGATATTGTAAGAAGCAACGTGTCGTTCTTAACATCGTCAGAGTAATTAATCTTGTAGTCTCCCTTTGTAGAAATGAAATCTAAAATCTGAGCAACACTCTTATCCTTAAACGAAATCGAGAATTTCTTACCCGCTACTTGTGCAGAAGCAGGAGAACTCCACGAAAGCATCAAGATAAAAGTTGTCAGAAACACCAAAGAAGGTAACCTTCTTAAAGTTCTAAACATGCGTTGATGATACTTCATTGATTAGTCTTTATTGTTATTATTTTTGATATTAACTTATTAAAAGAATTAGATTCCTTCACAAATGTGCGCTCAATAAAATCTACATAAAAACGGTATTAATATTGATTACGATGCAAATGTACATAAAAATCTTGAATCACAAAGTCTATTGATTATAAAAAAAGTAAAAGAAATGCAGTTATAATAACACACACTATCCCCCTCTCTGTACGAGAAGGGGATGGTTAGTATTTACGTTTCAAGTTTTAGATACTCCGCTACGTTCATCTTCCTCTACGTTTAAGGTTATATTGATGATAGAACCCACAAAACTGCCTCTATACCTTTTAACTTGCATCATTCAATTAGAAACTATACTGGAAGCCTATAGAAGCAAACTCCTTCAACTGCCAAAAGGCATAATGGTCATCACGACGTACACCATCATCAAAACGAGGATAGATAAACACACGACTTGATATATAGCGATTGAAGCGGAAGGTAAAGGTATTCTCCCATTCTAACTCCGTACGCTTATAAGTCGAATAGCCATACAGGCGTGTCTTCCAAGTAAGCGATTCCATCAACTGCCATTCTAAATCAACCGTGAACTCAGAACCGAAGTCATGCAGGAAATGATTACCATCCTTGATACCCAGACGACGAGTCAACTCCAACATACGAGTATACTTCATATTATAAGCTAATGGTGCCAAGTGGAAGTTACCCTTCAAACGATGGTTCATCCAGTCTACCGAGTAATCCATACCGATAGAAAGGTTTATGTTCAACGGAGCTGCAAAAGCTGAATAAATCTTTGGATCATTTGAACGGTAAGAATGGCTAAATTGCGTATTGCCAATAAACTGAACCGTATAATACCAACGCTTTGTTGCCTGCAAACCGAGTTTAGAGGTAAGACGAATCAGGTCCTCTGTACTCTTAAAACTGTGTAGGGAGTCGGAGCGGCTGCTCTGCATACCATATTTTAATTCCAAACGGTTCTCCCACTTCACTTTCTGCTTATTATTATAATTAGCTTGCATGACCAATGAAGCCAGAGCAGAATAGTTGCTTTCGCCACCTTTATACCAGTTTCCAGAGACGTAATTCTGCAGGAACTGTAGAGCATAATCACCACTAAACGTCCAGAAATTAGGACGCTTTACCAAAACTTCTACAGGTACATTTGTTGGCTCAACAGGACGATCAGCCACTTTCTCTACCAATGTAGCATCGTGATGTATTGGTGCTTTGATATCATCTAACTTCGTCTGCTGTTGCTGAACCATACGATCAGTACCCTCCACAAGCTCAGGACGTGTCAAGTAAAGATGCATCAACTCTGAGAGAATTGGACTTTCCTTTCTATCACGTGTAAACAGTCCTTCTGCCACATTACCATAATAGGTCAGTGGTAAAAACAATCGCATATCATTCCGACGAAGCCTCTGCCCGCGTTGAACTTTCGGCATCTTACGTGTAAACACGCTATCCTTCAGGGATTTTAGTGAATCAATATACGCTTGAATCTTATCCATTGACGGCCGTTCATCGCTACAAACAGAGATAGGATGATTCACTTGAGCAATAGTTCCCAAGCTCACTATTAGAAATAATGTGATTAAAAAGTTCCGTTTCATCATATTTAATATAATGTGCAAACTTACGGTATTTTTTTTAATTTACAGACCTATTTACTGAAAATCTTAACCACTATAAGCAATTTACCCATATAATTAGTGACTCATCCGAAATATGGAGTGATAAACTAAACTCTTACATATAAGGCACAC
>ERZ773063.1434-NODE-1434-length-14107-cov-4.362297_pt1 | contig 14107 bp, 10 predicted proteins | sample MGYA00580625_ERZ773063 | MGnify/ENA primary metagenome ERZ773063 (study PRJEB29015, sample SAMEA2738022) | human oral metagenome | biome: human oral; feature: human-associated habitat; material: dental | place: China | collected 2042 ...
GGTCTTAAAGGGCACCTTTAGCAAGCTAAAAGGGCGTCTTTAAGAAGCCAAAAGAGCATGTATTGGTTTCGGAGTATGTGAAAATAGTTTACAGGGTGGAGCTAATGAAGGGCGGTTTTCTCGTTTTTAATGGGATTGTATGAGTTCCTCATCACTCTTGTTTTCTTGTTGTCTTCTTGTTTGGGCTTATAATTTGGCGTAGCTATTACGCTTTTATTGTAACGATAAGTAAGTCTGCTCGATACTAAAATAAATCTGTTTAGGCACTAATAGACGATAGTGTATAAACGGAAGAACCTTTGATTTTCTCTTGAACATCTTTTTTCTTCTCTCTTTTTTAGGTATATTTGCACTGAAATTAAATCATAATAGCAATGGAAATGATGTCGGCAGTGCGTCCGTTAGAAACTTTTGTGCCACCTCGTGCTGCTGGTCAGCGTGATGTCTTATCGTTGGCGCTTCCGCCAATGCCGCTGTTGCGCGTGGCTTTTGTGGGTGTAGGAGCGCGTGGACGAATGGCAGTGACACGCTGGTGTCATATTCCTGGGGTTGAGATAGCTGCTGTTTGCGATGTGTCAAAGGAAGTCGCAGAGGAGGTTGCACGGCACGTTGAGCAGTTGGGTAAGCCACGCCCAAAGGTTTATTGGGGTGAGACGGCTTACAAAGAATTATGCCAACAGCAGGGAGTTAACCTTGTGTATGTTTGTACGGATTGGATGTCGCATGTGCCAATCGCTATTCATGCAATGGAGCAGGGTAGGAGCGTGGCAGTAGAAGTACCTGCAGCCCTCACCTTAAAAGATATTTGGAAGTTGATAGACACCGCTGAACAGACCCGACAGCACTGTATGATGCTTGAGAATGCAGTCTACGACCGATTTGAAATGGCGGTGTGTCAGATGGTACATGAAGGCTTGCTTGGCGAACTTGTACACGTGGAAGGTGGTTATGCACATCCTATTGGCGACCGTTGGACGGCTTGGCGCATGGAGTATAGCCGTCTGAATGCTGGCGATGTCTACCCAACACACAGCATCGGACCCGTCTGTCGACTGCTGGATATTCATCGTACTGACCGACTGCACTATCTTACAGCCATGCAAACCAATGCTTTTATGGGTGCGGAGATGTATCAAGCGGTAATGGGAAAGGCGTGTGATAGCTTTGCTAATGGCGACCAGACGTCTACGATGATACGTACCGTGAAAGGGAAAACGATGCTCATTCAACACAATGTGATGACGCCACGCCCATATAGTCGTATGTTTCAAGCGGTCGGAACAGCGGGTTATGCAGCTAAATATCCTGTCCCAGAGGTGCAGTTAAGCCCAGAGATGGCAGCCAAAGCGGGTATTGAAATGGAGGATGATAAGCTACCTTTGAACGCTTCTCAGATAGAGACACTACTCAATTATTATGCGCCTTCTTTCCCTTCAGAGACAATTGCCTTAGCCAAAGAGCTCGACGCACGTGGCGGAATGTCTTATTTTATGGACTTACGGCTTGCTCAATGCCTACAACAAGGTTTGCCTTTAGATATGGATGTGTATGATTTAGCGGAGTGGTGTTGCATTGCTGAGCTATCCAAACGCTCTATTGAACAAGGTTCAATGCCAGTGATGATTCCCGACTTCGTAAATCGTAGGTCTTCAGTTGATACGGAAAGTATTTAGTGGCAATGGCTATTCTCGTCGGGTAGAATGGGAAGTATGCGTTTCCCTCTTGGTGTTGAGGCTTCATACTTACCATTTTACTCTTATTGTTTGGTTTTTTCAACAATCAACTTTCATACCTATAAGTTTGGAATATTTGCAAGAGTAGATTTCTTCTCACTATTTATAGGTATTTATATGCATATTTTAAATATAAGTATCTCTAAATACTTGATATTACGTTTTTATTGTCTATCTTTGTCCTCGGTAATTAGTAATGCTCAATCAGTATAACAATTTACAAGCATATTAATTAAAACGTTTCACATAATAACAAATAAACAGTCATGAAAAAAGCATGGAGAGGATTTACTGGAACCAAGTGGCTTGATGAAGTCAATATGCGTCAGTTTATCCAAGATAATTATGATAGTTATGATGGTGATGCTTCCTTCCTTGAGAAGCCAACAGAAGCAACAGACAAACTTTGGGGTGTGCTCAAAGAACTGCAGAAGCAGGAGCGTGCTAAGGGTGGTGTCTTAGATATGGAGACCGAGGTGGTGTCCAGTATGACTGCCTATGGTCCCGGCTATATTGGTGAAGGAACAAAGGAGCTGGAGAAGGTTGTTGGTCTGCAGACAGACAAGCCTTTGAAGCGTGCCTTTATGCCTTATGGTGGTATCAAGATGGCTGAGCAGGCTTGTACAACCTACGGTTATGAGCCATCAGATAAACTTCATGAGATTTTCACGAAGTATTGCAAGACACACAATGATGGTGTTTTCGATGCTTATACTGACGAGATGAAACTTGTCAGACACAACCATATCCTTACGGGTCTTCCAGATACCTATGGTCGTGGTCGTATCGTTGGTGACTACCGTCGTGTAGCACTTTACGGTGTTGACTTCCTTATCAACGAGAAAGCAAAGGATCTCCGCAACTGTGGTGACGGTACTATGACCGAAGAGGTTATCCGTTTGCGTGAAGAAATCTCTATGCAGATTAAGGCTTTGAAGGAGATGAAGGAGATGGCAGCTATCTATGGCTATGATATCTCTGAACCAGCAAACAACGCACGTGAGGCTGTACAGTGGCTTTACTTTGGTTATTTGTCAGCCATTAAGACACAGAACGGTGCTGCGATGTCAGTTGGTCGTATCTCAACTTTCCTCGATATCTACATTCAGCGTGACTTCAAGGAAGGCACACTTACGGAGGCTGAGGCGCAGGAACTCATCGACCACTTGGTAATGAAGTTCCGTATGGTTAAGTTTGCACGTATCCCTTCATACAACCAACTCTTCTCTGGTGACCCTGTTTGGGCTACCCTTGAAGTTGCGGGATTGGGTATGGATGGCCGTTCAATGGTAACTAAGACTGACTTCCGTTTCCTCCATACACTTGAGAACATGGGTCCTTCACCAGAACCTAACCTCACTGTGCTCTATAGCTCACGTCTTCCAAAGAACTTCAAGGACTATGCTGCGAAGATTTCTATCTCTACAAGCTCTATTCAGTATGAGAATGATGACGTGATGCGACCAATCTGGGGCGATGACTATTCAATCTGCTGCTGTGTATCTGCAACACAGACGGGTAAGGAGATGCAGTTCTTTGGTGCACGTGCAAACCTCGCTAAATGTCTTACCTACGCAATCAGCGGTGGTGTTGACAGCAAGACACGTGAGCAGTGTGGACCTGCTTATCGTCCAATAGAGGGTGATGTCGTAACATATGATGAGTTTATGCCTCGCTTCATGGATATGATGGAGTGGTTGGCTGGTGTCTATGTAAACACATTGAACCTCATCCATTACATGCACGATAAGTACTTCTATGAGGCTGCAGAGCTTGCACTCATTGACACTGACGTACGTCGTACTTTCGCAACGGGTATCGCTGGCTTCAGCCATGTGGTTGACTCTATCTCTGCTATCAAGTATGCAAAGGTTAATATCATACGTGATGAGACTGGGTTCCCTATCGAGTTCAAGACTGAGGGCGACTTCCCACGTTATGGTAACGACGATGATCGTGCTGATGACATCGCTGTATGGTTGTTGAAGACCTTTATGAATATGATTCGCAAGCATCATACCTATCGCAATTCAGAGCCTACAACAAGTATCCTTACCATCACTTCAAACGTTGTATATGGTAAGTTTACAGGTAATATGCCTGATGGTCGTCCAGCTGGTGCACCGCTTGCTCCTGGTGCAAACCCATCTTACGGAGCAGAGCAGAATGGTTTGTTGGCATCGTTGAACTCAACAGCTAAGCTTCCATACGAGTATGCGCTTGACGGTATCTCTAACACACAGACAATTAGCCCTGATGCTCTTGGTCACAATGATGAGGAGCGTATCAGTACACTCGTGGGTGTAATGGATGGCTACTTCGACCGTGGTGCACACCACTTGAATGTGAATGTCTTTGGTGTAGATAAACTGATTGACTGTATGGAACATCCAGAGAAGGAAGAGTATGCAAACTTCACAATCCGTGTGAGCGGTTACGCTGTGAAGTTCATCGACCTTACACGCGAACAGCAGATGGATGTTATTGCACGTCGTGCACATGGTTCAATGTAAAGTGAATAATCAACATAACAATTTATCGGATTCGCCGACTTCCGAAATGATGCTACGGGTACACTCTGTAGAGTCGTTCGGGTCGGTTGATGGACCTGGTATTCGTTTCGTTATCTTCCTTAAGGGTTGTGCTATGCGATGCCAGTACTGTCATAATCCAGACACATGGGACAGGGCGGGGGGCAACCTCCGCTCTGTTGATGATGTCTTGTCCCAAGCCCAACGTTATCGGAGTTATTGGGGAACGAAAGGTGGTATCACTGTGAGTGGTGGTGAAGCTCTGTTGCAGATACAACCTCTTACGGAACTGTTCCGTAAAGCTAAGGCTTTAGGAATCAATACCTGCCTTGATACTTCAGCCCAACCTTTCAATCGGGAGTCGAATAGCTTCTCTGCTTTTGAGGAGTTAATGAAATATACCGATTTAGTATTGTTGGACATAAAGCATATTGATAGCGATGCCCATAAGCAATTGACTGGTTGGAAAAACGAGAATATCCTCGACTGTGCTCGCTATCTCTCTGATATCGGGAAACCTGTCTGGATAAGACATGTCTTGATTCCTGGTATTAATGATGATGACGAATCTCTCTATAAACTTCGTGCTTTCATAGATACTTTAAGCAATGTTGAGCGAGTGGAGATTCTGCCTTATCATTCGTTAGGTGTCTATAAATGGGAACAGTTAGGTATTCCTTATGCACTCACAGATGTAGAATCGCCTACGGAGGAAAGTGTTCTTCATGCGCGAAAGATATTAACAGAGGGGAGATAATTGGGACTGTTATAAAGTTTTTTAGAATCGTTCGATGTAAATATTTTTCCTCTATTGCTTTTTAATTAAGGCTTAATTACACTCGAATTAAGCCTTAATTAGCTTCCAATAGGTGCCCTTTTGAGTCCTTACTAACGCCCTTTTGGAGTCCAATTAAGCACCTTTTAAAATGCACTTTTGTAACTGATTGGTTTCGTGGAGGTTACAATTTTGGTTCATATATCTGTTTTTTAGCTTTGTTCCGAGGTTTTTACTTGATGTTATGTAATAATTTTTCAGAGTCTGAATAATTAGTTTTAACGTTATGAGAATCATTATGTTTGGGGGGAAGGATAAGGAAGGTGAGCAAGATAATCTTGCTATGAGTTTGTAAAATGATAGAGGTTGATTATATAAGCAAGATGCCGACTCGTGTGAAGTAATTTATGTGTTAAAGTTTTTTTAACCTTATTTTTTACGTAATAAATTACGACAATAGAAATGTTAAAGGCTATTATATTAAATGGATTGATACACATTATCCGTATAATAATAATCTTAATTTTATAGTTATGTCCATTCGAAAAATCAACAATAAAGGTTAATAGTGTTTGTAAATAATAAAAAATATTTCTCCAAAAATTTGGTTATTTAAAAATAAACGCGTATCTTTGCATCAAGTTTTTTTAGTGGTTAATTTAGTTTTAGTATTTAAACCTTGGGTGATGTGAATCAGTCAAGGTCTTTTTTTGTATATACTGGAAGTCTTATACAAAGATTCCTGTATAGGTAAGATTAACTCATAACAGATAATTCACAGTTTCAACTAATCATTTTTATATTAATTATGTACGATATGAAATATGTTAATGACCGCATACGCAGACAAGATCGTCTGATGGATGAGGAAAGAGCGATAGAACTTCTGCGAGATGGAGAATACGGAGTTTTGAGTATGGTCTCAGAAGATATGGGATATGGTATTCCTGTAAACTTTGTTTGGGACGGCAAGAATAGTATCTATATCCATTGTGCACCTGAAGGACGTAAGTTGGTGGCTATTGAGCAGAATCCTAAAGTTTCGCTCTGTGTCATTGGTAAAGTAAACTTGTTGCCACGCAATTTCACCACTGAGTACGAGAGTGCTATCTTCTTTGGTGAGGCGCATATTCATCTTTCTGAGGAGGAGAAGATGCATGCACTGCATCTATTGATAGATAAGTTATCACCTGACTTCAAAGAGCTTGGCGACAAATACGCTCACATGAGTTTTCATCGCGTTGAAATTATCCGTGTTGATTTCTCTGAATTCAGTGGTAAACGAAAGAAGGTGCATTCATCAGGTACGCCAACCGGAGATTAAAGGGTTGCTCGTAGAATGGTAATCACCACACATTAAATGTTTCACATAGCAAAGGTCGGCATCTCTCAGGACCTAAGTATTAGTTTTTAGCGAATGGATATAGCTATCATTGGCGGAGGAGCAGCAGGGTTCATGGCTGCTATCGTGGCTCGCAGGACAAACCCTGCAAGTAAGGTGACAATCTTTGAACGTGCACAGAAGGTGTTGGCTAAGGTTGAAATAACCGGAGGAGGACGTTGTAATGTTACAAATAGCTTTGCAGCCATTACGGACATGAAGCAGGCTTACCCACGTGGGCATAAACTCATGAAACGGTTAATGAAGACGTTTAGCCATGAAGATACTTATAGATGGTTTGAGCAACATGGTGTGCCATTGGTAACGCAAGAAGATGAATGTGTCTTCCCAAAGGCGCAAGACTCCCATGCCATTATTAATTGTTTAGTGCGTCAGGCTAATGAATTGGGGGTTACTATATGTTGTCGACATCGTTTGGTGAATATCCATAGGATGGAAGATGGAAGATTAAAGCTGGAGTTTGAGAATGGTTCACATCGTGTGTTTCATCGTACTATTATAACAACTGGAGGCTCACCCAATGGACGTGGATTACAATACCTTGCCCAACTTGGACATGATATAGAGCCTCCTGTACCTTCACTTTTCACCTTTAATATAAAAGATCGTGCTTTTTGCGACCTTATGGGAACGGTTGTTGAACCTGTTGTGATGACTATTCCTGGAACAAAACTGCGTGCGAAGGGTCCATTGTTGGTAACACATTGGGGTGTAAGTGGTCCTGCTGTCTTGAAACTTTCTTCATATGCGGCTCGTTTGCTTGCTGAAAATGATTATAAAGCTCCGCTTGCCATCAGCTGGACTGGCGAACTAACACGGCAAGAAGTGGAGGAGAATCTTCTGAAGTTGCAAACTGCTAACCCACGTAAGCAGGTTGCTACCTTACATCCATTTGGTCTGCCGAGTCGTCTGTGGCTCTATATACTAAGTAAGCTTGACATAGATGCTGTGAAACCGTGGGCTGAGATTGGACGTAAAACACTAAACAGAATGATAGAAACATTGGTAAACGATCAATACACCATTGCTGGTAAAGGTGCCTTTCGTGAAGAGTTTGTGACGTGTGGTGGTGTGAGTCTTAGCTCTGTTAACTCTAAAACACTTGAAAGTAAGGTTTGTCCAAATCTTTTCTTTGCGGGTGAGGTGTTAGACATTGATGCTATTACTGGTGGTTTTAATCTTCAAGCAGCATGGACAACAGGTGTTGTGGCTGGGCAATGTGCTGCAGGTAGTTAGCATCTTGTCACTTCGCTTTTAGTTAAAAAGTGTTTTAATTTCAAATTCCTTCCCCATACATTTTGTAGTTTCAAAAAATATCTATACCTTTGCACTCGCTTTCAACAAGGAAGCAGGTTGACTACAAAGTAACCTTCTGGAGAGATGGTAGAGTGGTCGATTACAACGGTCTTGAAAACCGTCGTACCGAGAGGTACCGGGGGTTCGAATCCCTCTCTCTCCGCAAATAAGGGTGTAAGTCAGCAAGTTATGCGGTTTGCACCCTTTATTACACCCAAAAACTTGCAAGCAATAAAAAATGCACCCAAGACAGTATTCGATAATCAAGAGTAATTAATTTGTAATAATCATTTTAGACATGATAGTATATTCTTTAATTGCTGATTCTTAATACTAATCAATCTTGAATACTATGTCTATCACACTTGTATTTTTCCTATTTTCATTTTCTTTATGGCAGATTCCAACTGAGATAAAACTTGTAGTGATGCTTTTATTTCGCTTGAACTTATATCAGGTAACCCTGTATGCCCATGAGAGGCTTGATGCAAAGTAGACTTTTGGGGGTACATCTTCATCTCGTCTAACCAAGACGATAATCTATTAGTTTTTTTGTTATCGAAAGTATCTATTTTCTGTTTTATTTTACTTAATTGTTGATCGGCTGGACAATTACTCAAAAGGTTTCGTATGCTTTTCAAGAGGTCTGTAGAGGTCTGAATGTCTTGTTCGGTAATATAAAAAGACCCATTCTGCTCATTCTTAGATATTTCCGAAATTAGTTTGTCTGTTTCTTCTTTAGCTCCAATCATTGTAAGCATACAAAATTGTTGTACTAACATTTCAAAAAGTTGACGAGTTTCATTTCCCAATGTCGTAATATCTTCATTTTCGTCTATTTTTTTCTTAATATTCTTTGTACTTAGCCTTCCTTTGGTGTATATCTTATGCCTTCCCCCATATTCATATATTCCTTGAATCACCCATTGATTACTTTTATCTTTCTCATTTATCCAATGTTCACATAGGTTAAAGAAGCTGGTGCTGTGAGTCAAAATTATTATTTGAAAATCATTAAATTCATTCTGTATGTATCTATAGAGAAACGAGCGATATGAGTTATCCATACTCGTCACTATATCATCAAAAACCAATAAAGATTTTTTCTTTGAATCTTGCAATAAAGACACAGACGAGAGTATGAGAAGTAACTTAATAACATGAATTATGGATTCATTAAAAAAATCATTGAAAAACCTATCAAGCCTCAACCCTCTGATACGATCTTCTATTACAATCTTATTTCCTTGATCTTGAGATAAACATATTTCTATATCAGAATGAAAATATTCATACAACAACCGATTGACTTCATGGATAATCAACTCTACACACCCCTCTTCACCGATGATAGTATTTCTTGTTAAATAGCAATTGTTTAGTAGCTCTAGAATATCTATTTCGTTCGAAACTTGAAGATCTTTGCCACTAACCATATAAACCTCTTGCTCGTCAAAATTGAAGCTTTCGATACTCATACCATCGACTTCTATGAAGATATCTTCTTCTATCGTCGATTTGTTGCGATAATTACTTTCTAATTGTCGTATTTCTGCCTTCCTTTCCTCTCCGACCTTAATATTTGGCACTTTTTCTTTTATAATTCTTTCTTTGAAAAAGAAAAATTTTATTGCTTCATAGATAGACGTTTTGCCTGAGCCATTTTCCCCGTAACATAAAATATTCTTATGTCCTGAACCTTGAATATCCCCTAATAAAATAGAGTTTTTATTAAACGCCTTAAAGTTTTTAATTTCAATACTCTTCATTTCCCATGAAAAAACTCATCAATACTTTTTGGATTTTTTGTTCCCGGAGCTCAAAGTCTTCCTTTGAATAGTTCCCAGATGAGAATAACTCCCGCACATACGAAAGAGTGGAGTTTTGATAATCACTGATTCTGTTGGATAAAGACGTGCTTTTCATAGCTCTATCTAGTACTATATAATTAGCTAAACTAGAGAAACATTCATTATTCCAAGTGTTCAATTCTCTTTGATCTACAGACTTTAGTATTTTCTCTACACAGAATGAGGATATGACTTTATCTTTGCTATTTTCGAGATAATTAAATAGAAGAGACAACCCTTTAGTTAATCTTCCAGGAAATTTAACCATATCATATTTCAATTCAGATAAGTAATAATCATTGATAACTTCTCCACATGCAATCTTACTAATTATAGAATATATCTCAAACTTTATTGTTGTAGTTGAACCCTTTCCGTAACAATATCGGATAATTTTTTTAATAAACTCAATGTGCTTTTTCTCATCAGCATCTTTATTAAAAAACAAATATACTATAAAAGCATACTGAGGGTACTGATTTGTATAAGCGTATAAGACTTGCAACCACTTAGCTATCTCTACATCTGTATTTCTCAGATTTAAGACAAGTTTAAGAACTTCCAATATTTCGTGTAAGGAGTCCATGATATTCTGATAATTACCAGTAAAGAAAGGAGAGAACTTATCATTTTGAAAAAAATCTCTTAAACCTTTTTCTGCCGTAATGATCCTTTCCCGACCTCGAATAATCTGATAATAGTAGCGGAATAAATCATCAACGTTTATATTGAGATCATCACATTCTGTAGTAATTTCTTGCCATTTTTCAATAAATGAAGTTGCCTCATTTACTCTTAAAGACATCTCATAAAGGCGAGCCTTAAAAATATCAGCATCCTGTAAGTCCATCCCTCTATTATTTATTGTTTCAAATATGGTTAGAGCTCTTGCTCTTGCCTTATCCATATCTACATCTGAAAGGATAATGGGAAGCAAAAAGACTTGAGTTGAAAAATATTCCCCAAAATCCTTTTTCTTACTATCTTCAATACGCGAAAAGAACTCTTTAAACATGCCGTATATAACTACTGCATTTGTAGCTAAAGTCCCTCTTTCATCTTTGTATCTAAATTCTTTTATCTTATGAAGCTGACTTAACTCTACAGAATAGTCTTCTTCTGTATACTGCAGAATTCTATTCAAATCTTCTTGATTGTTTGACTCTATTACTTCAGAAATGATTTTACATTTATTTTCTTCCGCCTCTTCCCAAGAGTCAACCCAAAGCATGCGTCTAATTTTACTTAATGTTGGAAGCAGAGCTGATAGAGCTTTCACAAAAAGCCATAACGTGATAAGACGTTGCTGCCCATCTACAATTTCTTGCTGTTCATTATCCACTTTTGATGCAAGAACAATATTCCCCAGGAAATAAGAGTCGCCTTCTTCAAAAGCGTTCGTAATATCTTCATATAATTGTGAGCACTGTTCCTGTGTCCAACTATAGGGTCTCTGATAAGGTGGGACAATATACCTATCGTCATTCATAAAAATATTCTTTAGGTTTTTCTGTTCTGCTGATAGTGATAGAGCCATTACTGTATTAAATCTTTAGGTGAAACATAGAAAAAGTCCGCCATTTTAAAGATTATGGCGAGGTTATGTCGTTTGTGGTTACAAACACAAGCATTGGTAATACTGAAGCTCAGGCCCAACTCTTTGGCGATCCATTTTTGGGTGATGCCTCGCTTCTTCGAATGCTCCTTGATAAGGTTGCTATGCTCTTTCTTCTGTCCCATTAGATGATTGTATAACTCGATATTTGTTACAAAGATATGAACTTATAATGAATAAAACGAAGAAAAACGGTACTTTCACGCTACTAAAAATAGTTTTTCCAGTGAGAGGAAGTCCTAAGGAATCTCTTAAACAATCAATGATGATTAATTAACAACATGCTTTTGTCTAAAACAGCCCACTTTTTGACTATGTGTTGAACGTTTTTGATAGTCGTTGATTTCCTTGCATTTCCTTATACTTCCCGCTATATCCCTGCCTCTTGGAATAACATTAAAAGCCCTCTACTTTTGCATCGTCAGACCTGACTGAATGCCCTATGCGCAAGGGCGAGTTATTCATTTCAAAACAATTGAATTATGACGATAAACGAATTACTGGACAAGCCTGTTTGGCAGATGACTGGTGAAGAATTACTTTTCCTTGCACAACACGGTAATATATCCACGAGCAGGGAATCAACAAAGGCTTCTTCCTCCAAAGAAGAAAAGCGATATGTGTACGGGTTGGCTGGCATTGCACGCCTCTTTGGGTGTAGCCTGCCTACAGCTAATCGCATCAAGCAAAGTGGTAAAATCAATCGTGCTATTACACAAGTAGGACGCAAGATTATTGTTGATGCTGACCTTGCACTGGAATTGGCAGGACGAAAGACAGGAGGAAGATGATGAACACGACTGATTATGAAAACATATGGCAAAAGTCGCTCATTCATGTAACCGATGAGTTTACGCTCCCTCCTGTTGTACTACAAGCAGGTGAAGCCATTATTGGCACACTGGGGAACTTCAGTGTATCGACAGGTAAGGCGAAAGCTAAGAAGACTTTCAACGTGAGTGCAATCGTAGCTGCAGCTCTTATCAATGGAAAGGTGCTGGAATATCAGGCATCATTTCCTGACAGTAAACGCACAATTCTTTACTTTGATACGGAACAAAGTCCTTATCATTGCCAACTTGTGATGCAACGTATTTTGAGATTGGCAAAACTGCCGATAGACAAGGAACCGCAGAATTTGAAGTTCAGTCATCTTAGAGCCATTGCTGACCCTAATGAACGCAGAGAAATCATTCGTTACGTCATTTACCATACACCCAATGTGGGTTTGGTAGTCATTGACGGCATTCGGGATTTGATGCTCGACATCAACAATTCAACGGAGGCAACCAAGTTAGTGGGCGAACTGATGCAATGGACGAGCGAGCAAAACATCCACATCCAAACTGTGCTTCACCTCAATAAGGGCGACGACAACGCACGAGGACATATTGGGACGGAACTCAACAACAAGGATGAAACAGTTCTTCAAATCACGAGGGATAACACTATGCCAGAACGTAGTATTGTTGCACCCTCCATCATCCGCTCCAAGCCTTTTGAAAAGTTTGCCTTTCGACTTAAGGAGGTTGAATACGATATTTGCATTCCCCAAATAGATCTCTCATATTCGGACAATGAACGGAAGTCACATCGTTTCTCCTACCAAGAGTTAAGCACTAACGAACATCGAAAGGCGTTGGAACCAGTCTTCTCTACAAATGAAGTCTTGCCATATAGTAAACTTATCGTAGCTCTCAAAGAGGCTTATGCTAAGATTGTGGGGCTATCCTATGGGCAAAGTAAACTCAAGGAGCTTTTACAATTCTTGCTCAACAAAGGCATAGTGGTTAAGGAAGAACGAGGAAAATATCGGCTCAGTCATAATTCTCTACAATAAAACCTTTGGTCGGTCGGACACAGGCTATATATACCTGAACCAACCCGACCAAAGAGAAACAAACTTGGTCGGACGTAAAGGTATGCCTATAGTGTACGACGGTCCGACCAATCCTAAGCCCTTCAGCCTCCAAAAGAAAAAGGCTGAGAGTTATTCTTTTCAAACTTCAAAACAAAATCACAATGGAAATACAAAATATCAAGCAAATCTCTATCACAGATTATTTGCAGCAACAGGATTATTCACCTGCGCGAGTACAAGGAATTCATTTTTGGTACTGCTCCCCACTTCGTAACGAAAGTACGCCATCATTCAAAGTAAATACAGAGCGCAACCAATGGTATGACTTTGGAACTGGCGAACATGGAGACATCATTGACCTTGTACGTACTTTACAGCATTGTACCATGTACGAAGCCATTGAATTGCTAACCGGTTCAAAACAAATAGTTCATCAAGATTTTTCTTTTGGCGGTGAAAGAAAAACCCCTAATCACAAATTAGAAATCATATCTGTGCAATCGCTTACCAATCCTTATTTGTTACGTTACATCGCAGAACGAGGAGTACCTCTCAGCATCGCCAATAGGTTCTGTTCTGAAAATCGATACAATAATACCAATCGGACATACTATGCCATTGGGTTTGCAAACGATGCTGGCGGATGGGAAATTCGTAGTCCTTATTTCAAAGGCTGCATTGCTCCAAAAGCGATTACAACTATTAGTAAAGGCACAGACGTTTTACAAATCTTTGAAGGGTTTATGGATTTCCTTTCGTGGCAAACGCTAAATCCATCTTCAGCTTGCGATACCATAGTTCTTAATTCTTTGGCTCTTTTGCCACGTATTCAAGAGAAGTTAAAAAGCTACAAGCAAGTTGAGAGTTTTCTGGACAATGATGAAGCAGGACAAAAATCGTTTGAATTTTTGAAGCAGTTTTGCCCATCTATCATAGACGGTTCTGTTCGCTATCGAACTCACAAAGATCTCAACGAATGGCTTGTTGCTCAATCTAAAGTCAAAGAGAAACAAATGTTATTACCAACCATAAAGCGTGGTATCA
>ERZ773063.1435-NODE-1435-length-14097-cov-10.990884_pt1 | contig 14097 bp, 18 predicted proteins | sample MGYA00580625_ERZ773063 | MGnify/ENA primary metagenome ERZ773063 (study PRJEB29015, sample SAMEA2738022) | human oral metagenome | biome: human oral; feature: human-associated habitat; material: dental | place: China | collected 2042 ...
GTGACGGCAGCGAGCAAACTTGCAGACAGCTACGAGCGTGCGACAGAGTTGGAGCACATTGGTGGGGAACTGTTAGCCCTGCCTGTGCCGCAGCGCATTGCCGTACAGGAACATAACGTCACGCCTCTGCGAAAGCGATTGGCGCGGGCATAGGATAGATAAACACCGTCCTCTTTGTGGGGCGGTGCTGTTTTTATGAATGGAGGATTTATGTCACATTATCATCATTTCTGTTTGGCGTTCTCTGATCTGAGCGGGGAGGTCTATACATCATCAGGTTCGATTGTGCTGAGCCTGACGAATGGAACGAGTTCTGACCGTACGGTATTGACCCTTAGCCCTATGCAGACGCTTGTCTTGTCGAAGGGGCTACGCAATATCGTGAAGGAGCTCCGTATGGAGGATGTTGCCTACGGCAATATCGCGGGTGGTTTGACGCTTGATTTTCCGCAGGAGATTCAGACTGCCGTATGCGAGGTGTCGGACGATCATGCAGCAGATGAATAGGTCGTTTTCCTCGATGAAATGCGCCCTGTCGCATAGAAGGAGCGTGGAATATGAGTGCATTGTATGAAATCCAAGAGGATATTCTTTCTTGCATTGATCTGAAAACGGGTGAAATCATTGATGTGGAGCGGCTTCATGGGCTTCAGATGGAGCGGCGGCAGAAAATCCGCAACATTGCCTGTTGGATTAAGAACCTGCTCGCCGATGCGCGTGCCTACGAAGAGGAGGAAAAGACCTTTGCGGCGCGTAAGACGGCGGCAAAGAACAAGGCGGACAGCCTCAAGCAGTACTTGTCCGATTGTCTCCACGGGGAGAAGATTCAGGACAAGGAGTTTTCGATTGGTTGGCGTAAGTCACATCAGGTGCAGATCGACGAGGGGGCAGCCATACCAGAGGCATATCTTATCCCCATGCCAGACAAGGTGGACAAGCAGGGACTGAAGGACGCCCTGAAACAAGGATGTATTTTCCCTGGCATTTATCTGTGCGAAAAAGAAAATATTCAAATCAAATAAAAGGAGCAATCCCTATGCAAAAATTAGCGAAAAAACTTATTGCGGTCATGCAGGAATGTCGCTATGTCGCGAAGAATGGAGTGAATACATTCCATAAGTACAAATACGCGACCTGTGCCGATGTCTTGGAGATGGTGAATGCTGCCTTCGTCAAACACGGCATTGCCAGCATTACCGTTCCCGAGATCGTCGATCTGCATGAGGTGATGACAGCAAAGGGGAGCGCAGAGCACATCGCAACGGTCAAGGTTTCTATCAAGCTCATCGATGCAGATTCTGGAGAATCCCTTGAGATTTCGGGCATGGGGAGCGGACAGGACAACGGGGACAAGGCAGTGATGAAGGCGCAGACTGCCGCGATCAAATACGCCTATCTTCTCAGTTTTGCCATTTCAACAGGCGACGATCCAGAAGCCGACCAGCGGACAGACGAGAGTTCGTCCGTTTCGTCCGTCCTGTCCGCTGCATCAACAAGCAGGGCATTCCAACAGAAGTCAAATGCGAAAGGACAGGTTCACGCCTGCCACGAGTGTGGCGAAAAGCTGACAGAGCGTGTGGCAACATTCTCGATGCAGCGATATGGACGCCCACTGTGTATGGATTGTCAGAAGCAAGCTGCGGCAACCGCCTAACCTATCTTACTCCTAGAAAGAAAAGGATTCCTCTCCTTTTCTTTCTAAGGAGATAAGAACGTTAAAATATACGGAGGCATAATATTATGTGTATGAATAAAAACGTATATCCTTTGTATGATAACATTGATGCCGCAATTCAGGATTTATTTGATGATGTAGATGCAGAATTAAGCATACGTTCTTTCAATGAAAACAGTTTATTCGACCATTTTATGGTAACACTTCACAAATTATTTAGCATTGTACGATTCCAATATGGAAAAGCGGCAAGAGACCTATCGAAAGAAGATATTGCAGAATTTGTAACTCCCTATTGGACAAAATTCAATGAGCTGCTTCCATCTCATCGCATCAAAGAACTTACAAAATACGATTACGATACATACTACGAGGAATATGTAGGCGTTCTCTTCCCTAAAAACAGGGGAATTTCTATATATGACTACATTTTGCTCGCTACAGGAAAAGCTTCAAGAGATGAGGTTGAGGAATGGGAACGTAAGCGTTTCATAGCGGCATATCGTGACCACCTTCCAAACTTTTTCGGCATCAAATATAGCAAAGAGCAACCAGATGAATGGAGGTACGAAGTCATCCGCCTAGTAAAAATCCTTTATGATTGTTCGGATAAAGTTATAAGCGGTTCTTTTCTCTGCATACAACACCCGTCTCTTATAAAATTCAATCCGCTCCTGCATACGAATTATACGGATGCCGTAAAGTTTATTAAAAGCAGAGTAATCTTGCGAGAATGCTATTCAAATGATATGGCAGGATTGCAGAGAATTGTCTATATGGAAAAGTATGCGGATGCACTACAAAGCTTTTTACAGTCCATCTCATATCAATCTATCGACTATGTCATTCAATATATAGAAGGCAATATTTCCTGTGCCACGAAACGAAATATATGTCATAAAGTCTACGAAACAATCACACACAACATAAAAAATGTGTCTCTGAAACATCTTCCTTCTTATGATCATATAGGCGATCCAAATGCTGTGCCATACTACGCATACATCCATTTCGTTTTGTCTGGGATAGACGGCTATTTGACACTAATGGAATCTTCAAAGGCATACTATCCAACAGTAGATGACTCCTTCTATGACAGCGCAGCTCTCCTGCCTTGTGAATTCATTGAAAATGAAGCCGCGCTTGCATCATATATCCAAAACAATCTGTCAACAATCATTAGATTAGTATACAAGGAAGATTGCACAAAGGAGGAACTCAAAAAATATGCAAAGTACCTGTCACGACATATGGGAAATTACCAGTTTCTCTATACTTTTATCAAAGAGCTTACCGATAATGAGGCTGGTTCCCTCTCATCAAAAGATATTTTGTACATCGTCAAATTTTATGAGACCATCTCACAGGATGGAATCGGTATTCCTCTCAGCAGCGGATATACGAAGAAGAAACCAAAGACACTGAAAATCAATGCGTTATTACAAAAAATGAGTAAGAAACACCGCGGAAAAAATGACGACATACTATCTGATGAAGAATATCTCATTGCCAGCCTATGGCTTCAAGACAGAAGATCTGCTTTTTGGGATATGAGAACTGCTGACATTCAAGCAGCGATGTGCAAGATGCAGCATGATATATTAGAAGTCTGGGAAGACTGCTTTCCACGGCTGACTGACCAGAAGGACAAGCCACCTTCATTAAATGAATTTGTGGCTCAAATATTGCCAGAGCAGGATCTTCAGCAAATCGTAGACCAATACTCAAAAAGAGCGTAAGTACACAGCAAGCCCAGTCACCTGATTGTGCCTGGGCTTTTCTGATGTCAAGAATCATGGGGGGACAAAACACGCAAAAAATTCGCCACTAATAAACGGCGTCGTTCACTGGTATGCTCTCATCAGCAGCTGCAACAAGAAGGAAAAGGCATGAAAGGAGCGTTCAGATGCTCAAGATAAACCCCCCATCAAAGATCTGGGAAGTGATCGAACAGGGAGTCCCACCCGCTTGCACATTACAACCACCAGCAAAGTTGCGTCAAAATGACGATCTCTCCATGCAAAGATCACTATGGCGCGTTGCGACAACATGTTATGCCGCCTATCACGAAAACTCGCAGTCATGGCACACTGTCTCCAATGGAGAGCATACGAAAACAGCTGTCCCATTCTCAGTTTTTCGTGGTGTGATCTATGAAGACACCTCTGAGGGTCTTTATGCACTCGGAAAAAATGATCTGCCCGAACTGATCGCAAACGCCACTGTTCGTATCCTTGCAGTTAAGGAGGTTTGGTCGGACGAGGATATTCCCGAGGAGTTCTATGTGCTGGAGGTGCAGTCTTCCAAGTGGGGCGTACAATGCAAAACAATCGAAATCTCTGCCGAGAAATATAAAACCGCGTATTCTGTTTTGCGAAAAAAATTCCCCGATGTATTTTTCTCAAACTCAGACCAAGTCGCCGTGGAGGCATATCTATCCGACATTTTCACACGAAGTCAATCCACAATGGAGCGCATCATCGAAACCACGTTCTCTGGGTGGTGTGCCATTCACGGAGAAATTTCGTATCGAATTGGGAGCAACGACTATTACAGAAACATGTCCCTCCCACACATTCCAAATGGTGCCGAGCACGAAGTTTTCCAAGCAGGACAGCGCTTTTTGTCTATTGGAAAGGCACAGCCGCCCATCATTCTGCTCTGGATGTACGCTCATCTCGGACTCCTATTGTATTGGCTGAAGCGTGGAGGACAGGTGTCCATGTTTGCACTCTATCTCAGGGGAAAAACAGGCTCCCTAAAGACTGCCGTAGCAAGCGAGCTTTCTAACGTTTTCGACCATGACCGCACTCATGCAACAGTACGAATGACCTCGACTGCGGCAAGCATCTCGACTGCTCTTGCGATGTCCCTCGACACCTGTCTGTGCATCGATGACTTTTCGAACAGCAGTGTCTCCGACAGTCGTAAATCCGAGAGCAATGCCGAACTCATCATACGTGCCATAGGCGATGGGATTCTCCCCAGCAAAATGAACGTCAGCGATTTTTCAAAGATCGTCCGTAACACCGTGCGCTGTGCTGTGATTATGACTGGCGAAGAAAAACTTTCCCTCGGTGCATCGAGCTTGCTCCGTGTTATAGAAGTACCGATTGATGAAAGGTCTTTTTCGGGAGCACATTTACGAGAATTTCAAGAATCCCCCAAGATCATACGCGAATATTTTGCTCTGTTTATTCGCTATCTTTCAACTCACGGACTCGAAATTACAGCCGCATATCCTCGATTACAAAATCTCTATCGGCAAGAGTATGCCCATATCTTCAAGGATAAACGTTACATCGATGCGGCGGTTCTTCTCCGTATCACGGCGGATGTTATAGGAAATTTCGCTCAGTTTTGCGGCACTTCGTTGTCCTGCGAACTATTGGCAACTCTCCAAAACGCCATTACCACAGGCGTCAATTATAATGCGCAGGAAGCTTCAACGCAAGCCCCCGAATTACGGTTTCTCACAGCCCTGACGGCGGTCATTGACACAGCGCCAAACAGCAAAGTCGCGATCAATGAGGAACTTTATGCCAGTAGCGAGAGTGCCTATGCGGGCTTCTGGGAGCATGACACAGAATTACTTTGGCTTCGCTGGGATTGCGCTGTCAATCTTGTGCAGAACTACTATCTGCGGCTTGGCGAGCCGTGGCTGACAAAGGAAAGCACGATCAAGGAACGACTTCTGCAACTCGGTCTTTCAAAAGGACGCCTAAAGGGGCAACACGGCTCCGGAAACGAATTTCTCGTACGCGCCAAAAAAGGGAAGCGTCAACGGATGCTTGTCTTGCAAATGGAAGCCGTTCAAAACTATATGAAGGAGCACGAATCATGATATATCTCTTCGAATTTCATCGCGGTTTTGCCGCTTTCAGTGCCCCCCCTGAGATGACAAATATTCTCGTACAGGAGGGTGGGATTCAAATATCGATTTGCGAGAGCTACGAACACGCCTATGTCACGGCTTGTAAAAACTACGCCTGGAAAGAATGGGAACGTAATCCTTGGGTACTCCCTACGATCCCACGATTTGAGGACTGGCAAACAGCCAACTTCAATTTCAGTGCGGGAGTTCCTCTGATGCAACCGCCTTGTTGGCGCATCTTTTCAGCAAGATCATACAACATCATTGCCATTCTGACAAACACGGCAAATGTCATTGATTTTCTTGCGCAACACCCCTGTTCAATTGTGATGGAGGAGCCAAGCGTGCAATCTGCCCAGAACCACCTGAACTGGGTGTTGTTACAGCATCTCTTACCATTTGCCCCATATCTCACAAACGGACTCCCCTGCCTTGAAAATCTGCCGCTCGACACAATTATTCCGGTAGACTTTGCTGAAAAGTTCAAAGAGTGCCTGTCAGCAGTTCCAGAACAGCTTCCCTGCCCATCCCCACAGTGGCAACTACCCGAGGCAAAAGGAGGAATGCCCCATGTCGAATAATATCGTCCCAGCCACATATACCGTTCGTGAAGTCGCCGAAATCCTGCGGATTGGACGGAACAAAGCGTATTCCCTCGTCCATAACAAAACAATCGGCGCCATCAAGATGGGGCGCGAGTATCGCATTCCGAAGGTCTGCATCGAACGCTTCTTGACGGAAGGAGTTCACATCTAAGCCCACCTTCCCCGTCTCTTGGAGCAGCAGTTTCTATGCTGCTCCTACTTTATTGAAAGGATTCACAAATATGCAAGGCTCAATAGAAACACGCATCGCCAAGAAAGCGCGGGACGCAAACGGAAAGCTCCGAACAGAGATGAAAGTCTACGATGTCCGCTACGACTATCGCGATCCCGCAACAGGACAAATCGTCCGAAAGAAAAAACGAGGTTTTCTCCGTCGTGTAGATGCCGAGGAGTTCCTGCTTCAAATCAACAAGGCACAGCAGGAAGGAGTTTTTCTCGCGCCAGAAAAGCTCGCCTTATCCACTTATTTGAACGCATGGCTCAACAGCTATGCCAAGGTCAATGTCAAAGCCAGTACATACGCTCAGTATGAGGCGATTGTGAAGAAACGTCTGATTCCTTGGGCTGGTGGCTGCGACATCAAAGCAATTACCCCCATGCAGATCGATGAGTTTTACGCATCCCTGCTGCAACAGGGGCGCGCGGACGGAAAAGGTGGTCTCTCGGCGAAATCCGTACTCTACATCCATCGCGTCCTGAATGAAGCATTGGGGCACGCTGTTCAAAAAGGGCTTCTGGTGAAAAATCCCCTGCTCAGCGTAACAAATATCCCAAAGGCAAAGAAATTCAAGGCATCCGCATACAGTGCAAACGAAATCCGTTCCTTATTGGAGGCTTCATCTTCCGAAAACAGTTTTTGGCAGGCAGCAATCGCACTTGCTGCAATATGCGGACTGCGACGCGGTGAATGTCTGGGGCTCAAATGGTCGAAAATTGACTTTGACAACCAATCCATCACGATTGATGAGCAGATTATAGAGATTCATCATAAAGTGCATTTCTCTACGCCAAAGAGTTCGGAGAGCATCCGAACCATTCATGCCCCCACTGAGGTCTTCGACATATTGAAGCAACGAAAGGAGGATCTGGCGCAGCATAAAGAGTGGCTGGGCAGTAGCTATAACGATCAGGATCTTGTGATTTGTCGTGGTGACGGGTCGCCAATCCGTCCCGGCAACTTCACCCGAGGGTTCAAGGACTTCTTGTCTCGTCACAGTATGCGCTCCATTCGTTTTCACGATTTACGGCATTCATGTGCTTCCCTGATGCTGCAATCCGGTGTTGCCATGAAAACGGCTTCCGAAATCCTTGGGCACAGCTCGATCGCCATTACGGCTGATCTTTATACACACGTCATGCAAAAGACAAAGGAAAAAGCCGCTGCGCAGATTGGAGAGTATGTGTTTGGTACACAAGAAAAATGACATTCTTGCAAAAAAATGGAAATCCCTATAAAATATAGGTAGAGCATGTGAGTTGAGGTGATTATCATAACACGCAAGCAAAATCAAAACCAATATCTTGAGAAGATCAAACAGCTTCGTCTGATGGACGACACCTTCTTCAACAGTTGTTTTGACGGGAATATCCCTTGTATGGAGGTCGTCCTCCGTGCCGTGATGGGAAATGAGCGTCTGCACGTGACAGAGGTTTTCACCCAGCAGAATGCGCCGAATCTCTACGGACGTTCTGTCCGCTTCGACGCCCTTGCAACGGATGGCAAGGCGATCTACAATGTGGAGATACAACGCAGCGACGAGGGCGCGATTCCACGGCGTGCTCGCTACAACAGCAGCATGATCGACGCCCGCACGATCAGCAAGGGGACAGAGTTCCCAGATCTTCCCGAGACATACGTCATATTCATCACAGAGCATGATATATGGAAGCGCGGCAAACCACTCTACAAGGTACTCCGCACCTTCGAGGATACGGCTGATCCGTTCGATGACGGCACACATATCCTCTATGTGAATGGCGAATGTCAGAGCGATAGCCCGTTAGGTCGATTGATGCACGACTTTTTCTGCACCAATCCAAACGATATGTACAGCGAAGTGCTCGCCGAGCGCGCACGCTTTTTCAAAGAAGATGAAAAGGGGGTTACCACGATGTGCAAGGTAATGGAAGAACTGTATAACGAAGGTGTTGCGGAAGGCAAGACAGAAGAGCGCCTGAAGAACATCAAGAGCCTGATCCAGAGCATGGGCATTTCCGCCGAAGCCGCGATGGACGCGCTGAGCATTGCAAAAGACGAGCAGTCCAAGTACCTGGCACTCCTATAACAGAGAAAGGTGCATCACGTTCCTCCGAAAAGTGATGCACCGTCCGCCAGAGTATTGTCCTCTCGTCCCGCCTGTCCATGCAAATAACAGGGTATGGATACCGCCATAAACACGGGCATTCTGCAAAAAAGACACAGGACAAGAGACAAAAGGGGTCTTTTCGTCCGCTGAGAAGGAAATCAAACAGTCCCTTCCAAGAGCTCAAAAGTGATGCACAAACGAAAACGAGGATGCTGCACGGCATCCTCGTTTTCTATGTCACAACTGCAAATTTCACTTCCCCAAAAAGTAAGTTCAAAACCTCGTGTGCCCAAAATGTGCCCAAATTCCTGTTTTTCACCGAAAAATGCGCGCAGAAAAGGCTTCGTGGAAATCTCCACGAAGCCTTATTTTTCAATGGCAGAGAGGGTGGGATTCGAACCCACGGTGGCTCATCACCACACTTGATTTCGAGTTTGTTATTTTGCATTTTAGAATGTAGGCGATACGCGGAATTGCTGGTGTATAAAGGAAACAGCTTTTTCGTATGGCTCGATACGGCATCATCTAATCACCATATATGATGTCAATATGATGTCAAATCTACCTCCGCAACGTAGGCATTAATAAATTCAGATGCTAAAGTCATTAGTTTAGACGTAGCCTCCGTGATATAATCGAGCTCTCTATCATTCGACCATGCTGCATTATGAACGTCGTTTAATGCTTTGACTAAGTCTTGTGCAGTTTCTATGTTTTTTAGTTTTATGTTAAGCGTAAAAAGGCATTCAATACTTACTCTTCTATTGGCGTTACCTGGGCTGAATTTGCAGTCGTAAAAGTATTTTGATATATCCGCACAATAGCGCCCAACCATTTCAGCTATATCATTACAAAAATCTATCCGTTCTTTACGTTTCTGCAGGATCTCATTTCCATGCTGAATTTTATTTGTTCTTATAGAAGCCCTAAAATTTGTTTCGGCTATACGTTTTCTGCTCTCTATTTTGTTTTCCTCTTGTATGAGCCTTGTCTCTCGAACACTAATCCAGACGGCAGCCAATGTCATCCCACCACCAAACACGCCGCCGATATAACTCCCTAAAAAAGATGCCCACCCATCATTTGACACATTTGACTCTACGCTGTTTGCAAAAACAGCGTATTGTAGTATCACTGGCAAAATCAGCACGAATACAAATAAAATGACCATGTGTTTTTTCTTTATGTAAAACTCCATTGGTTATCTCTACCTTTCATAGGTTATTCAACTCCCATAGTATAAATCATCTTAAAAAAACAAAAAAGCCCCAATGTAGAAAATCTACACCGGGGCGATGAATTACCACTCTATGATATTGTATGTGACAGTCGCTCCCTTGTAGCGCCCGCCGTCGAAATGTGCCAACGCCTCAAACCTGCCCTGCTCATATCCGACGGTCATGAGCGCCTTGCCGTCGATGACGGATGCTCCTGCCTTGATGCGGTGATCTTTGCGGAGGTTGATCTTATATACGTCAACCTTCTGCTGCTCCGCCGGCAACTCCTTACCGTCCTTATCTTGCGTGATCGGCGTGACGATGGTGCGGTCACTCTTCTCCCGCGCCGCCATAGGTAGTACCACATCGTCCGTGCGTATCTGCCTCTCTACCACCTGCGCAGCCCGCTCCACCGTTGGAGCACTCACATAGTAGGTCGTTGTCGGTGCACGCTGTCCCGCCTGTGCCTCTGCAAGACGCTTTTGGAGTGCCTGTGCATTGGCACGGGAAATATCGAGCTGCGCCCGCAGTGCCTCCTTATCCTGCGTCTCTTCCCGTGTCATGACAGCGGACTTTTCCGCCGTCGATTGACGTGTCGAAAAGTGATCAACGATAGCAGCTAATCCTGCAATCACAGCGACAATCAGCACCCACTTGATAACCCCGTAAAAAAGATAGTGCTTATCCAAAAAGACCTTTATGCGCTCAATCATTCGGCGTGCCTCCCTGCTCCTGCCAAGTCTTGCGATACCAGTTTGCCTTGCCGCGCAGTACATCGCCGCCGCGCCCGCCGTCCTCTGCCCACGGGTGGAATGTCGGACTCTCAAGCGTGCCGAGATATTCCAAGTCCCACCGCTCACACGTCGACTTCGGGCCATACGGCTCGTGTGCATATACGCCGTCCTCATTGTCCGCCGCCTCGCCGTGCGTCAATACTCGTTGCTTGTCGATGGTGAGCCAGAGCCCGTTACACAGAGCGGCGATTGCCTTGGCCATACCCTCGATCTGTTGGTCTGTAGGCGGCTCCGTGCCAAGGCTGTTAGTATCTGCATCGACACAGCCGAGGATGCAGATGCTTACACTGCCGCTGTTGCGGCAGTAGGTTGCCGCCAGAATGTCATCCAGTTCCCCATCAGCGATGACGTAGATCTCGCCGTCCCTGTCGATCTGGACGTGATAATCGTTCCAAAACTGCCCGTAGTGTCCGGCAGACCAGTGGAGGTACAATTTCGTCTCACGCCCCTGTTTCCGCGCTGCGTCGGCGATTGCTTCACGGTAGTACATGGCGAGGCTCTCAAGTTCTGCGGGCGATACGCTGCGCATTTCCGATCTGTTGATTACACTGCTCATGGTTACTCCTTTCCGGGCTTATCGCCCATGCCTTTCGCGATGCCGCCTTTCCGGCGCGCCATTTCAACGAGCACCCCGGCTTCCTCAACCCCCGAATGCTGCATGTTCTCAAGCACGGAGATAAATTCTGTGAGCGAGAGATAGCCGATCACGAGTGTAGACGCAAAGGCAGGTGCGTGTGTTTTGAGGAGGATAAAATCCAGCATCAACGCCGCCGAAACAACGCCGAAGTAGGTAAGTATTTTTGGGACAAAACGCTTGCGCATGATGTCGCTCTTGATGTAGCCTGCTCGGCGTGCTTTTCTCACGTTCCGAAAGGCCTGCCACAGGGACGGCTGATCTGTACCAGTATCGACAAGATGCTGCCGCGAAAGCGCAAGCCACTTCGTAGTAAGGTCAAGACAGACGAGCGCGACAAACGCCGCGAAGATCTGCACATGATCCTCATAGGCAATGGTGAGAGCAACGGACAGTCCCACCTTTGTCCCCCACTCCTCTGTAAGACGCTGAATAACCGGCATAAAATCCATACGTTGTCTCCTTTCCGTGTACAGAAAAAGCCGCCACGTATTATGACGGCTATTCTGTGCTCTTTGTTATCCTGATGTGTGCTCCACAAGGTACGCGGCTACATCCTCACGGTAGACCTCGGGGACGACCTTCTGCCCTTCCTTCCTATCTTCCTCGGAGATTGCCCACGTTCCACGACGTACGAGATAGGCGTAGACTGGGATCATGTATGGCCACTTCTTCATTTTCCTTCACCTCCTTTCGCTTTGAGTGCGGCTTCCAGTGCTGCGATGCGCTCCCCATGTGCGACGAGGCGGGCTTCCTGTGCTGCCATTGCCTCAAATGCGGCGAGACGTTCCTCGTCGACGGGTGGCTCTTGCGGCTCTGCTTCAACAGGCGGAGCAGGAGGTGCGGAGACGGGCTTGCCTGTCTTTGTGTCGCGGATGTAGCCCGTGCCGTTGTCACCCGTGCCACGGTTGCCGATGTAGTGCTGGTAGTCCTCATCCGAGATGGGGATGTAGCCCTCCTCGATCAGGATCTGTCTCTGTTCTTCGTTTCTGACATGGACTCCATCAAGCAAGACCTTTTGGGCTTTCCCTTGTGCGTCAAACAATACCCAATAGTTAGCAATCATTTTTACTCCCTCATTTCACACTTTCCCCAACAGGATCCACTGCAACGATCCGTAGGATTCTGTACCTTTTATGTTTACTTTTCGGAAACGGATTACCGAGTTTTCCTTTGCGTGCCACCCCGCCACAAAGGAGAGCAAATTATTTGGGTCTCCCCCGTAATGGACACCGATAGGTCGTACCAATGTCGTCTGCGCAAGGTTAAAAGGTATGTCAATATACGATCCCTTCCCATCCTGTTGCCATCCAACAGATACATCTACTACGCCCCATTGCAAGATAAGACCACCAAACAATGAGCCGAAGCAAATGTATCCATTATCTGCGAGGTTGTACCGCAGCCCCGCAGCCTCAAGAGCGGATTTTAGCAGCTTCCCAATGCCCTGTTTCACCCACCCGACCGTCGCGGGTTGCATGTCTTCCCCTCCGCCGCCGATCACTTCGAGCGCCTTTACGGAGATTTTGTCAAAAAACGCACCGCCCCAGTGCTTCTTTTCCGTACCGATGCTGCCTTCCCCATTCGCACGGGGGACGTAGTTTCTTGTTGCCATATGTCACCAATCCTTTCTTACATTGCCTTCGGCATGATGTTACCATCCTCATCCAGCTCATAGTTGACGCTGTAATGCGGCTCTGCGGTCGGCATGATGCCGCCGTCCTCGTCAATCTCGAACATATCCCCGTCGATGGTATAGAGTCGCTTGACTCGCCAAATAACAGTACCGTCTGTAACGCTGTCGCCGAGATGAACACCGCTCAAGTCCTGCAACGTCGCTGCCGTGATACCCGCCCTGACGCATTCAAGGCGCAGGTCGTGGCGCGTGAGCTGCGTGTCGTAGAGAATGTCGCCCATCTCGTAACGCGTGCTGCGCCGCACGAGTCCGGCGCTATTCGCGAGCATATCCGTGTTGACCAGTCCCGCAGGGTCAATGCGCACTTCGATATTCGCCGCATTCGACACAACAATGTTCATCGCGTATGTCGCTGCCTGTTTGAGTGCGGCGGTCTTCGGCGGGATGGATTCGGGGTTCGGGTCGATCGATATCATGTAGAGTATTTCGCCCTTGTCGGGGTCTTTTGCAAAAAGCCCCCACTCACGTGCGTAGAATGCCGCTGTGACCTGCGACGAAGAAATAATGCCCGTTACGGTGCACATGCCGTCCTTCGCCACAACGCTGCTGATCCCGAAGACGGCTTTGGGTCCCACGAGATCGGTCATGGTCTCGATTGCGTCCAGCCCCTCCGTACCGTCCCCGAGCTTGATCTTTGTGAGTTCGAGCTTGCATTGCCCCGCCTCGACTTTGATCTGGAGGTCGTTGCCCGCTTTTGTAAGGCGGCCTCCTGTCCAGTTTGCCATATAGTTACTCCTTCCTAGGTCTGTGTGACCTCAATACTCTTGTAGATACTGCCAATACCGCCCGCATAGAGTGTGCTGCCGATCGCCGCATCCTGCACGGTTCCGGGGTATATCTCGTATGTGGTGTGCGCGGAGACTGCTGCGCCGATATACTGCCTTGCCTCCGCCGTAGCGTCTGTGATCTCCGCCGGGCGTATCTCGTAGGTGGTGTGGATGGTTGGCGCGGAGGAGTAATAGAGTACTGCATCGGCTTTGTCTTTCTCAAAATGCAGATCATACATGAGGTGCGCGGGTACGGCCGCCTCAAGTGCCTCCTCCATTTGCTCCTGCCAGAGGATGACTGAGGGAAAATGCAGCTGAAAGCTCCCGGGCGCTACATCCTCTTCAACGTACGCATCACCCCCCTTCGTGAAGGTATTGACAAGTAGCTCGATACGGCGTTTCGTTGCCGGCTGTCGTCCGAGCATTTTTGCCTTGACAAGCGTGCGCCGCAAATCAATGCCTGCATCATACGGCGGATTGGTTTGGTAGACATCCTCCCATGAGGGCAGCCCCCATGTTGCGGTCTCGA
>ERZ773063.1438-NODE-1438-length-14079-cov-13.679122_pt1 | contig 14079 bp, 5 predicted proteins | sample MGYA00580625_ERZ773063 | MGnify/ENA primary metagenome ERZ773063 (study PRJEB29015, sample SAMEA2738022) | human oral metagenome | biome: human oral; feature: human-associated habitat; material: dental | place: China | collected 2042 ...
TTATAAGAGCTTTTATTATCCAAAGGTCAACATTCCCATTTCCTTCAAAGGCTTCCTGTTCTATCTCTACAATTTTTTTCATCATTTCAAAATCAGGATTTTTTATATGAACTAATTCCATATCTCCTCCTTCTAACTATATTTACTTTAATTATAACATTAAGTAGAATATAATTCTATTTTTCAAAAAAAATAGCTTAATTTTTTTAACAACATTTATTATACAGCCAAAAACAAAAGGACATTGGTTATAATATAACCAATGTCCTTTTTAATTTAAAGATATTATTTATTTTAGAATTTGTAATTTAATTTTACTCCATAGTTTACATCACTCTTCTTATGTCCTTGATATTCTGCTCTAAATGATACTCCATATGTGTTTTCCTTTTCAAATCCTAATTCTGCTCCTACTGTTACTCTTCCTGTTCTTCTTTCTGGTTCTGATAACTTATAGTAACCTGTATTTGCATCCTTTATCTTTGCCATATTTGGTCTTGTATATAGTTTTGCTACATCATAGTCTAATTCTGCATCTAATTTTGCAAATGCTTGATGTGTTAATCCTACTGGAACTGTATATTTTGTTTCTACTCCTATATTTGGTGTTATTGCAAAGTAATCTTTTGCCTTAACTTCTAGATTTAACTCATTTCCTTTTTCTCTTATCTTAGAAACATGTCCATATGATAAATCTAGTCCCGCATATGGTGTTACTGTCCACTTAGTATTTATATCATGTTCATAGTATACTTTATTTTTCCATGATATTTCTGTTGAGTAGAAATGTGCTTTATTTACATATACATCTCCATTTACTGTGCTATGTCTCTTTGTTCTATGGTCATTTACTGTTAATTCTCCTCTTGTTAACCATTTTAATCTTGCATTATCATCATAGCTATTTAATGGTGTTTGATAGTGTACTCCTAATTTTCCTGATACAACTTTTTCTTTTGAACCTGAGTTTGTTTCATCATTAAATTCAAACCTAGTTCCAACTACTCCAGCTGACCAACCATATTTTCCACCATATGTAAAGCCTTCTCTATCATTTACATATAGAGCTCCTGTTGTGTTGTATTTATATCCTGTTACTCCTAATGTACTATCTTCATGTTTTCCTCTTGTATGAACTATACTGAACTTACTAACATTTCTTGTCTTATTATATGATGTTAATAATTCATCATATGATTTATCAAAAGCGCTTTCAACAGTCTTCATTCTTTCTTGTAAATTAGAATACACATCTCCACGAAGTTCTGCTACTGATCTTCCAAATTCTTTATGAGTTTCTATTTTATCAAGCGATTTAAATATTTCTGAAGAAGAATTTTTACTAATACTTGTTCTTACTCCTTCCATACCTTTTGCAAGTTCTGCATATCTTACTCCTTGAATTAGGCTTTGATAAGGTATTCTTGCAACTGTTATATCTTTAGTTGTAGTTCCTGGAACACTACCTTGTGTTATCTTAGCTATCCAAGATACTGATCTAGATTGAACATCACCTGAGAAAGTACCTATTGCGCTTGTTCTAAATACATCTGGAATTACATAAGCTTGTACTGAGTTTCCTTTTGAGAAGTTAGGTTCTACAAAGGCAACTCCTCCAATAGAATGAGCATCTATTATTGGTCTTCCTGTAATATCTATTCCCATTCCACTCATATTTAAGCTACCTGTAATATTAATTTGTCCTGCTGTAACTACTTTTTCATTAATAGTTATCTTTCCAGCATTGTTAATTAATACTCCTCCAACATCTGCTTTTGAAGGTCCTCCTGGTGTTCCAATTGATGTTCCACCACCTGCGCCTATATTAATTACTCCTGTTGCTCCATTTTTAAGTTTAGCTGTTCCACCAAGATAAATTCCTGTTGCTCCATTTGTTAGGTTTATAGTTCCTTTGTTATCGATTACTCCACTGTATGCAGCTATACCAAATGATACATTATTTTTTGAAGCACTTGGATGGTTAGCCTTACCATTGACATTGATTACTGCACCTTTGTCAACTGTAACAGCAGTTACACCTTTTCCAGTCATTACTCCTGTTGCTCCGTTTTTAATATTTAAAACAGCTCCATTTTTAAGAGTTACATTTCCACCATTTGCAGCATAGATACCCACTGATAATGGTTTATCTACAGTCATTGTACCAGTATAGTTTACATTTGAGTTATCTGCGAATATACCTATAGAGTTTTTATTCTTATTTGGATTACTGAATCCACCATTTCCTATAGTAGTTTCTCCAACTTTAATATTTCCTGCTTGGTTAACAGTAGTATTCTTTCCATAGATACCTATTCCTTCTTTACCTAGTGAAAGATTCATTTTACTGTTAATTATACTATCAGAAGATGTTCCACCCATATGGTAAATTCCATATCCTTTATTAGCAACTGCTAATTTATCAGTTCCTGATGCAGAACCTACATTAACAATTCCTTTACCATTCTTGTAAACTCCTATTGAGTCATAGCCTACAATCATATCTCCATCAGTATCTATATTTCCATTTCCTTTAGAATAGATTCCTATTCCTGTAAATGGAGTACTACTTGATGATAGTCCACTAGCTTTAGAAGTATCTCCTATCTTCATTCCACCTTTTTGTCTAATATTTGCACCATCAGCATAAACTCCTATTGAGTTATTAGTTGCAACTGTTACTAGTCCTTCAGATGTTAATGTTTTTCCTGCTCCTTTTAAGAATAATCCTACACCATTAGTACCTACTGTTACAGTACCTTTTGATGTTAGATTATTGTCTTTTACATAGATACCTATTCCTTCTTTTCCTACTGTTAAATTAGAATTATTGACTACAGCTGAACCTTGCGATAAAACTCCATATCCTTTATCGCCAACTTTCATAGTATTATTTGCAGTTCCTACTCTTACTATTCCAGTTCCTGCTTTTTGATAGATACCTACTGAATCATTTCCAACTACAACATTTCCTCTTGCTGTTACATTTCCAGCTCCATCAGCATAAATACCTTTACTATCTCCATTACCAACAGTTAGGTTATTTACAGTAACATTAGCTTTAGAAACTTGTATACCAACAGCTTGATTAGCGCCAACACTTACATTACCATTTACAACAACATTTCCTATAGCTCCAGCTTTGTTATTTAAAGATATTCCAACACCTTTATTTCCACTTACTGTTAATGCGCCAGTTGTTACAGATGATTTTTCACCATAGATACCTAAAGAGTTGTTTCCAACAGTTACAGTACCTTTATTTGTTATAGTTCCACCTTTAGAGTAAATACCTATAGAAGTTTTATTTGCAATAGAATTAGCAACTTTTAATGTACCATTATTTATTACAGCTTTACCAGTTGTACTAGATACTCCAATATTGCTATTTCCTACAACACTTATATTATTAACTGTTAAGCCATTTCCTCTTCCCATAGCTACAACACCAAATTGTCCAGTAGAAACTGTATCAGTTAAGTTTATTGCATTAGGTATAGCCACATGGTTAATTACATTTTCTAAAACATAAGCAATAGATCCTGTTCCTTTTAATTCACTTACTTTAGCTACACTTAGAACATTTCCTGTTGCATAAACTCCTCTACCTTTAGCAGCTTTAACTTTAATGTCAAAGTTAGGACTTATGTTTCCACCATTTACATAAGCTCCAATACCTTCTGCGCCATTTACTTGGATTACAGTAGCTTTATTTGCTAAAACCTTTCCACCTTTAGCTCCAACTCCAATACCACCAGTACCAACATTTAAAGTTTTTCCACCATTTAAGTTGATAGTACCTGCAGCATCAGCATAAGCAAGTATCGCATTATTACCAGTAGCTTTTAAATCTCCAGTAGTTGAATCATAAGTTAAAGTTCCACCTTGTGCATAAAGTCCCATAGATTGTTTTCCAGTAGCAGATGAACCAACAGTTATATCTGTTTTTGTTACAGTACCACTACTTCCAATAGCTGCTATTCCAATAGCACGTTTAGTATTATCTGTTGTTCCACCAACATTAACTAAGTTTTTACCACTTGTAGCTGATATATTAAAGTTAGTAGTATCAAATACTAAACCTTTAGCATTAGTTGCTAGATTAACTTTAGCATCTCTAATGTTTACAGTGTTACTATTTTTAAAGTATGCTCCAACAGCTTGATCTTTAGTTCCTGTTATCTTACCTACAACTATATTTTGGTTAGTGTTAACTTTAATTCCAACAATACCCTTAGCTTCATTACCAATTAAGTTAATTTCACCTGTATTTGAAATTTGAGTATTCTTATCTGTACCATCATTAGTTGCATAGATAGCAGCACCTTTAGTACCTATATTAATTTTTCCTATATTTTGAACTGAAGCTCCGTTAGCGATAATACCAGTTGTTTCTGTATTTGCACCTAGAGTTTCAATAATTCCTTTGTTTACTACAGTAACCTTATTAGGTAAAACTCCATTTACTGTTGCAGATAAACCAGTAGCTTTAGTTCCATTTAATTGGAATTTACCAGCATTACCTATTGTAAGCGCATAGTTAGTACCTGCTTTATCATAGATAGCATTGATACCCATTGCATTAGCTCCAACAGAAACAACAGAGTTTATTGTTGAATTAGCATTTTTAAGTGCTAAGAAACTTCCTTTTCCAGTTATTTTTAAATTAGCTCCTGTATTAATAGTACCGCTTTCTTGATAGATTGCAGTTCCTCCATTAGCACCAAAGTTAATTGTTGCCTTTCCAGTAGCACCTAAGTCAACAGAACCACCTTTTAAGAATATAGCAGTTCCTCCATTAACATTTAAAACAGAGTTTTTAGCAATGAAACTTGAATTTTGAGGAACAAATACTCCAACTCCTCTTCCAATATTCATAGTTCCTTCATGGTTAATTTTAGAACCTGAAGTTCCTTTGTTACCAGCATACAGTCCTATTGTTTTATCACCATTTTGAGTAATAGTTGTTTTAATAGTTCCGTTATATCCTTCTTTAGTGAATACTCCAACTCCATAAGCACCGTTTACACCATTACCAACAACAACTGATGAAGCATTACCAAATGTTACTTTACTATCTGCTACATATACTCCAACATGTCCTTTTCCTGTTGCTGAAGTTATTTTACTGTTAACTGTTGTATTTCCTTTTGCATATAGAGCAACAGTTCCATTATTAGTTGTAACTGGTGTTACAGCAAAGTTTACAGCAGAGTTATCAGCATAAACTCCAACAGCATTATTTTTTGTTAATTTTAAAGGCCCTGCACTAGTTACATTACCAGCTTTAGTATCTTTAAGCGCAAGAGCTATATTATCTGATGATATAGTTCCACTATTAGTAAATTTAGCATTAGCTCCATTTACATAAGCACCTATTGCTTTTAAATTTCCTCTATCTGTAGCTATTATTTTACCTGTGTTAGTTCCAGTTGAATATCCACCAACATTCATACCAATAGCATCTCCAGAAGCTTTAATGTCTCCTTTGTTAACAATAGTAGCACTTGTAGCTGCTGATGCACCATTAGCTGCCATAGCAACTGATACAGAACTTGCTGAATTATCTAATACTTCTATTGATTTTCCAGCATTGTTAGTAGCAGTACCATGTTGTACATATATACCCATACCATCAACATATCCAGAAGCAGCTCCTACTTTTATTGTTTTATCATTTGTTAAAGTAGAACCTTTAGTAACAAATGCTCCAACATTTTTAGAACCTGCTGTAACAGTTATGTCTGCATTATTTTTAACTTTAACTCCATTATCTAAATATAGAGCAAGTAAATTACTTCCAGAATTTACAGCTAATTCAGTACCATGAGTAACTTCATTAGCATTGCTTCCTTTAGTATAGTAAACTCCTGCTGCTGCTGTTCCTGTATTTTTAAGAGTTAACTTAGAACCAGTTATATAACTTCCATTTGTTAAATAGATACCAGTACCTTGAGTAGAAGTTTCTAAATTAGTAGCAGCACCTAAAGTTATCTTTCCTTTATTTCCATAAACTCCTATACCTTGGTTAGCAGCTGTTATTTTTCCATTAGCTTGATCTAATTTAATATTACCATCAGCGAATATTCCAACTGATGCTTTTCCAGTAGAAGAAACATTTATTCTTTTTATTATATTGTCAACAGCTGCAGAGTTATTTTTTGCATAAACTCCTATACCGCCCTTTTCAGCAGTAACTTTAGCACTTGCAGCAGTTAAATCTAAAATATTAGCAGCAAAAGCGCTAGCTCCACTTCCACCTTTAACAGCTGTATCTAAATACATACCAATAGTCTTATTAGAACCACTAGCCGTTCCAGTAGGGCTTACTTTAAACTCATTCTTTAAAACTAAGTTACTTGGACGAACAGTAGCTCCATCTTTGCTACCTTGAGCAAATAAGTATATATTTTTCTTAGAGTGATCAGAATCAAATGTATATGCAGTAGTTCTTCCTTCCCAATTAGCTCCAGCTAAATATATACCAGTATTATTTTTAGCAGTTGCAGCAGAGAAATCAAGTTTAGAATTAGCTCCAGCAACTTCAACTATCTTAGCTCCATTAGCAGCATAAAGCCCAGTAGATTTTTCTTTAGTAAATGTTAAAGTACCTTTAGAAGTTATTAGTCCATTAGCTCCTTTTGCATAAGCTCCAATAGCACTTTCTCCTTGAAGTTTAATATTTGTCTTAGCACCTATTGTAATAGTAGAATCTCCATAGATACCTGTAGAGTTTTTACCAAGTGTCATAACATTAGTAGTTGCGCTAGTATCATCACCATAAGTAAATTTCTTACCAGTAGTTCCAGTCATACCAACACTACCTTGTCCTAAAGTAATAGGAGCCTTAACAGTTAAATCTTTATTTTTAGTATAGTATGCAATTACATTATTAGCATTAGCAGCATCTATTTCTATATTAGATGTTTGCGCATTTTGTAAGTCATAGAATATACCTATTTTTCCTGTAGTAGTACCTTTATCTTCTTTTAAAGTTAATTTATTACCTCTTAAAATACTATCACCATCAGCAGTAGTACCTTTTAGGTAAATACCAACAGCATTTTTACCAGTAAAGTGAATAGTACCTAAGTTTTTATTAACTTCTCCAACAATAGTTTTAGGAGTAGCATAGACACCAACAGCTCCTTCAGCAATTTTTAAAGTACCATTTTCAGGTTTAACAGTAACTTTATCAGCATAAATCGCAACAGCTGTACTTGCTCCAGAAGATTTACCTACAGTTATTGTTCCGCTGTTAGTGACAATATGGTTAGTCACTGCAGAACCAGTTTTATTATTATTAGCATAGATACCAATAGAGTTTTCTCCAGTCATAGTGATATCTTTAGTATTTGTAATAGTAACCTTACCTTGATTAGTTGCTTTTGAACCAAATTCATCAACAACAAGTTTATTTTTAGCATCTAATCTATATGCCATACCTAAGATACCAACAGATTGTTTACCACCAACTTTAATAGTACCAGCATTTGAAACTTCAGAACCATTAACAGCATAAACTCCAACAGCTTTATCATTAGCATTATTTCCAGTTTGAGTTTCTACTTCAATAGAAGATTTATTGTCAACACTAACTTTACCATAGTTAATAAATGCTCCAACAGCTCCATCTCCTGCACCATTTCTATCAGCAATTATCTTAGAACTTACTAAATTAATAGCTGCTTCAGCATTTGTAGTAGCATTTTTACTTGAGTTCATTTCAAAACCAGTAACTTGCCCATTATATCTAGCTGTTGCATCTGTTGTTGTCAATACAGCCTTTATTGTACTATTAGGAGCTGTGGTAGCAACCAATCTTTGTGCTAGGAATCTATTGTAGTATTCATATCCCTCTTTTTTATCAGCTACTGTATCTGTAGATATACCAGATTTATCAAGACTTCCAACTACTAAGCTTCCTCCATCTGCTGCTGCAGTTTTATATTTAGTTGCTGTACTTCCTGTAAATAGACCACTCAAAGCTCCAGCTGCTAAACCTAATTTAGTTTCTATCTTAGATTTTATACTTGTTTCTATTCCACCTACTGTAGTTAACCCTGTAGCATTTTTTACATTAAATACTATTACATCATCTGAATGTATTTTAATTTTTGTACCACTATTTATATGAGTAGGTAAAGTTGCTGCTGCTAAGTCAACATCAAAAGCAGTTGAACTTCCTCTTAAGTTTATTTCAGTATCATCTAAATTTACTTTTCCTGTTCCATCTGTATAAACAGCATATCCTTTTCCATTATATGATAATTTTGAATGAGACAAATCAATTTCAGAAGCAACATTAGATCCATCTTTTCCTATTGAGGCAATTCCAGTAGATCCATTTGTTACACTAATATTATTATATTGTGCATTAATTTTTCCACCATCTTTAGCCATTAATCCAAAACCTACATATTTTCCAGTTCCAGCATTTTTAGCATCTACTTGTTCAGTTCCTGTTATAGAGATGTTTTCAGAACTTGGAAGTGCTGCTCTATTTATAGTAACTACTGTTCCAGAACCTGACGAGAATACTGCTCCTGTATCTTTTTTATTTGCAACTGTTGCATCAGCTTCTACAGTTGCTCCTGTCATAGTTAAACCACCTGTTGCAACTATTTTAGCTCCAGCTTTCCCATATACTAAAACACTGTTTTTAGTATTAGTTCCTTCTATTTTTCTAACAGTTACATGTGCTGTTGCTCCTGATGGTAATGCTGTTGCACTACCTATTGCAAATACTGCTAAGTTTCCTACTCCTCCACTAACTTTAACATCTCCACTTGAAGTTACTGCACCTTTCTCATTAATATAGATACCTATATTGTTTTTTGAAGTAGAACCTACTCCTCCTCCATCAATCTCAATACTTCCTCCACCAATTTTTAGGTGTGCTGTTGCTTTATCAGCATTTGGATATACTCCAACATTTCCTTCAGTTTTATCAAATATTTTTATTTTATGACTTGTTAAATTAATATCAGTATTTGATAGAATACCGAATGAACCTTCTATATTTTGATTAGTACTACTTGGGTTTATATCATGATTTGTTAAAACATCTCCAGATGTTTTTCCAGCTTCAGTTGTAAATTTTTGATTTCCTTTACCAGCTGCACCTATATTAACAGCAAAATGTCCTTCTGTACTATTATTTACATCATTTGTATCATTTGTAAAATTATAAAGCCCTATACTTTTATCTCCAAATATTTCAATTGGTTTATAAGAACCTGTTGCCACTGTATTATTAGTAGTATCACTTGGATCTAAAGCAAAATCTTTAGTTACAAAATGTAAATTTGTTTTTGCCGCTCTTTTGATATAAATACCTGCCGAACCTTCTCCAAATAATTGAAGTTCTCCTCTATTTACTAATGAAAATGGTTTTGGACTACTTGCATCTGATACAAATATTACTCCAGATTGAGTATAGTTTCTTATTATTCCTGTTGCTCCATTATATTTAACATTATGATCTCTATAAGAAACATCATTGGAAACAACAAAAGCAGCTGTATATTTTTGATATATATTTCCACCAGTTTTATATGGTTGGAATATAATTTTTCCTATATTCATAGATGTTTCAATTCCAGGGACACTTCTATAACCACCATGAGAATAAGTATTTGTTAATGAGGTATTCCCTCCTTCAATTATAATATTCCCACTATTTACCCAAGAATGCATAGCATTCCCATCATATGACGACCCTGCTACACTTGCTTGTTCTGTTGTTAATTGAGTATTATGAACTTCATCAAACATATCTAAAACTGCTTGAGATGCTCCTGAATCTACTAATCCTTGTCTTTGAGTTGAATAAGGTGCTATCCCATGTACATCTAAGTGAACCAATTCTCCTAAGTTACTACTTGCATTTTCTAATGCTCTGGAATAAATAAAATTACCATTATTCCACATAGTTGCATGTGTTGTACTTCCAATAACTGACATAAAGCCCTTATTCCCCGAATTAGAGGCACTTGTTCTAGACCAATTACTCCAAGTCCCATTTGCTGCAACTGAACTTCCTGATGGATTTGTTGTAGTTGCTGCTCCTATTGCCCAAGAGTTCCTTCCACTATATCCACTATAACTGTAATTCCATCCATCCCAACCATCTCTACTTACTTTAAAATCTCCAGATGTTATAGCAACCATTTCAATTGTTCCATTATTTCCGTTACCATCTATTACATTTGATGTCCCATTTCCATTTGAAGCTACTTTAACAACTAATGTTGGTATTGATATCACTGGTGTTGCTGGTTCAGCCGGTGCAACAGGTGGTGTTATTAACTTAGGAGTAAATCCTGCTGGTGTAGGTGGTGTCGCAACTGTTGGTGCATTAACTACAGGTGCTGCCCCTACTACTGGTGTTGCAACTGACACATTTATTGCTGGTATTGCAGCTACTGTTATTGTCCCTAATGGAGTTATTGCTCCAGGTGCTGTTACATTTACACTTGGGTTTCCAGGATTTGCTGGTGCTGATATAATTGGTGCTGCTGGAGGCGTTACAGTAACTCTTGACACATCTATTTTAGATACACTTACCTTAGGTTCTGTAACCTTTGTTTCAGATACAGTTTTTACTGCTACTGTTTTTTCTGCAACAGCCTTTGGTGTTATATTTGCTCCAAAGTCAATCTTATCAACAAATTCTAATGGATTTTTTACAATTCCATATTCTCCTAGGTTTCTTCCATTATAATTATAACTTCCTCTATAGCTACTAGAATTTCCTGTTGTTGCTTTATTATTTGCCAGTACAGTAATTCCATTTATATCTACTACATATCTATTCCCAGAGTTTCCACTTTGTCCATTTGTTGCTGGAACATTGTATTCTGGCTCTGTGAAGTTTTGATCTGTTCTATTTCTATTCTTTGTATAATTTCCAAAACTTGTTATAAAGGCTACTTGGTATGATCTTTCTAATGGTTTTACCCAAAATTCTCCTCTTTGAGTTAATTTCTTTATTTTTAATTCTATGTTGCTTATACTCTTATCTGCATCTTTTAACATTTGAGATACATTATCTTGTTCTTGTACTATTTTATCTCTTAATTCTGCTCTTGTTTCTACTGCATAAGAAAAACCACCATTTATTAAGAATGATACTAATAGCGCTACTGAATAACCTAGCTTCTTATTATTCTTTAAAAAACTTTTTAAACGGCTTTCTACCTTTGTATAATCTAGCATATTTCCCCCCTTATCTCATTCCTGCATCATTTAATTTTTTTAGATTTTCTAATTTTTCTTGATATGCGTTAAGTTGTGCTTTCTTTTCTTGGTATTGTTGTACATCTGCATGTAGGGCATTCATTTCTTCTGAAACTCTTGTCATTTCATATTCCATTATTTCCCCTCTTGTCATTCCTATATGTGAACGTCTTCCATTTGCTTCTACAGGAACTTCTTCTTCAACTATAACCTCTTCACCTTTTTCATTTATTACAGTTTTTTGCACAGTTTTTACTTTATTGGCTTCTTCTAAAAGTCTTGCCATTTGATCTTCTTTTGTTTCATCTACTCCATCTGTAGCTACATTTGTACAGCTAAACATAAACAGTGATGATAACAATATTAATACTTTTTTTATCATTTTCTCCTCCCTATTTAGTTTCTTCTTGTACAGCTTCTTCAGTTGCTTCAACTTCACCAGTTACACTCTTTATTGCTTCTTCAACCTTAGCTTTAGTTTCTTCAACATCTAATTCTTCTTGTCTAGCCTTTTTCGCTATCTCTAACATACCATCAATATTCGCTTTTGCTTTATCTACCTTATATACCAATCTTTCATCTGGAGTCATTGTCTTTAATTTTTCTCTTTCTTCTCTTAACTCCTCTATTGACATTCCCACTTGGTAACCTTGCATTTTCTTTTCTCTTTCTTTATCTCTTTTTTCATAGAATTCTCTTCTTTCTTCTAATATTTTCATTGCATCTCTTTCTTCTGTGCTTGCAACAGTATCTGTATTAGTTGCATTAGAACATGCCACTAGAGATAAAGCTAGAGAAGCTAGTAACAATCCTTTTATCTTCATTTCCCCTCCTTAGACTATCTTATTGCTTTTATTTTTTCAAAATTACTTACTAATTGAGTATTTTCAGCTATTTTTTGTTCTATTTGACTTAAATATACTGAATAATCTTTTACCAATCCATCAAAAGTATCTTTAAAAAATTTAGTTTTTCTTTCTTCAGGTGCAGTAGCAAGTTTCTCTTCAAGACTTGCTTTTAATTTTTCTAACTCAATATTTTGTGCTGCAGCTCTTTCAGAAAGTTCTTTCTCTTGTTGGAAACGAGCTTCTTCTTCTTTTACTAAACTTTCATACTCACTTTCTAAGCCTTTTAATTCTGATATTATCTCATCATTTGCAAAAATTCCAAAAGACAAGATAAAAAATGATAACAAAATTAATTTCCTCATAATTATCCTCCTTACTCCATATTTTTATTTTTAATGTACTAAACATTATATATATCTTTTGTATTATATCATTTAATAGCAAGTCATACAAGTTTTTTGTTCAATAAGAATAATGATATATTAATGTTTAAATAGTAATTATTAGAACAGTTTTTTTTTAAATAAAACAGCGATCTTTTTTATGTTTTTTAAACTATTTCATGAAATAACTTTAAAAAAGAGAATCTTTTTAAGAATTAATTCTCAAAAAAATTCTCTAATCAAATCTTGATATATGTACTAAGTTGTTTTCTTAATATACTTTTTATAAAATTCATCAACATAGATAGCTATTGCATTATCTCCTGAAACATTTATAGCAGTTCCAAAACTATCTTGCGTTATATATAATGCTATCAATAATGAACCTAATGGACCTTGTGCATCTATACCTATTAAGAATAGGAAAGGTAATGCACTCATAACAGCTCCACCTGGTGCACCTGGTGCTGCAACCATAGCTATTCCAAGCATACATAAGAATGGGAACATCATTCCAATAGAATGAGGCATACCATTTAATAGTAAGATTCCCATAATACAGCTTGTTAAAGTTATCATACTTCCTGATAGATGAATAGTTGCACATAGAGGAACAACAAAATCAACTATTTCAGGACTTGTTCCATTTTTCAATCCACATTGTACATTTACAGGTATAGTTGCAGCTGATGATTGAGTTCCAACTGCTGTAAAGTATGCTGGAATTTGATTTTTCATAAGAGTAAATGGATTTTTCTTTGAAACTCCACCAGCAATAGAGAACATAACAAGCATATAGATATAGTGCATAGCAAATATACATAGATAAATTGCTGAAAACACTCCTAAAACTTTAAATACTATACCAGAATATGCCATTTCACTAAATATTCCTAAAATATGGAAAGGTAATAGTGGAATTACAAATCCAGCTAATACTTTTGTAATAATTTCTTCATATTCTTCAAATAACTTAAATGTTATTTCACCTTTCTTTTGACTTCTCATAATACTAATAGTTATACCCATCATAAATGCAAAAACTATTGCTGCTGTTACATCTATAGGTGGTTTTAAAGGAATTGTGAAGTAAGGTGCAACATCTTTTCCTTCAAAATTTATTCCTGATGAAATTCCTGAAATTAATTTAGGATATAGATTAGCAGCAACTGTATATGAGAATGTTCCTGCAACTATTGTTGAAATATACGAAACAATAGCTGTAAATCCTAAAAGTTTTCCAGCTCCTTCAGTAAGTTTTGCTATTCCTGATACAACATATCCAACTATCATAAGTGGTATAAAGAATGATAGGAATAAGCCAAAAAATGTACTGAATGTTTTAAAAATTCTAACTATCCAAAGTGGTAGAAATTGACCGATTAATATACCAACAATGATTGCGATAATCAATCTTGGTACTAATCCTAGTTTTTTAGTAGCCATAACGTTCCCTCCCTTAAAAAAATTAAATACATTATATTTATATTGAACAATATATACCATATAAATATAATGAAAAATTATTTATCTAAATTTATCATAAAGTGCCTATTTAGTCAAGCAATATTTGCAAAAAAATGCTATAATTTAAGAAATTTTAATTT
>ERZ773063.1439-NODE-1439-length-14078-cov-17.819083_pt1 | contig 14078 bp, 11 predicted proteins | sample MGYA00580625_ERZ773063 | MGnify/ENA primary metagenome ERZ773063 (study PRJEB29015, sample SAMEA2738022) | human oral metagenome | biome: human oral; feature: human-associated habitat; material: dental | place: China | collected 2042 ...
GATGCTCCTTGTTGAAATTTTCAATGACCATGTAGCGCGCATCCTGTGGTGCAATCGGGACGAGCTTGCCACTGAACTTCGCAAACGACGGGAGATCCTTGATCTCATTCGCCGTATCCTTGCGGATGACAAGACCAATCACACTCGCACCGATGTTGTTCTTCGGGAACACATACTTCTTCTTGCGTGCGTCTGTGATCCAGATCCCCTTCGTTCCCACATTGTACTTGCCGGACTCGACACCGATCAGAAGATCGTCGTTCGATGTCGGCACGAACTTGAATTCATACTGCGGCAGCTTCTTCGCCACTTCCTTCATCACTGCGACCTCGAAGCCGTCCGACTCGCCCTGCTCGTTCACGTAGTCATAGGGCACGTAGTAGTTCGTGTGCGCGACCGTAATGATCCTCTTGCCATCCGCAGACTTCGCGCCGTCCGCACTATCCTTGCCGCAGCCGACCAGTCCGACCGCGAGTGCCGCCGCGAAAAATCCTGTCAGTGCCGCCTTGCCGATTTTCTTGAAATTCATATCGCTCTCTCCTTATCCCTCGCGGGCTGCGCCGCGTACCCAGTCAAATCGCTTCCAGTCAATATCGCGCGGAACCGTGCAGTCCGCGCCGAGAATGACGCCCGTGCGTCCTGCCGCCGCGAGGATGCGCCGCGTCTCCGCCTCCACCTCCGCGCGCGTGCCGCGATAGAGAATGTCCGTCGGCAGATTGCCGAAGCCGCCGAGCAGCGCGTGCTGTGGGAAAACCCTGCGTCCCTCTTCAAGCGGTACCCCCTCGACCACCGCCGCCCAGTTGATCGTCTTGGCGTCATAGTCCTTGTACCAGTCGAGTTCGTTGCGATGTCCCGCATAGCCGCAGATGTGGAGGATGTTGTAGGAGCTTGCCGCATTCGCGACGCGCAGAATCTCCTTCTCGCCCGGCGCGAACACCTCCTCATAGAGCGCGCGGTCTGCGCCCTCACCGACGAGGTTCTGCAGGCTGAAGTAGATGCCCGTCACGCGCGCCTCCGTGATGATGCGATGCGCAAGCCTCGCCAGATCCGCAGAGATCACAGCAAACGCCTGCTTTACCGCTTCTTTATCCTCACGCACAAGCCCTGCGAGGAACGCCTCATCCTCGGCGAGCGTGCCCGGCTGCATGAATTTGATCGTCGTACCCGCGCAGAAGATATTGTAGAATGTCGCGATGTCGTTGCCATAACGCTTCGTGATTTCCTTTGCATAGGCGACCTGCCGCTCAAAAAACGGATGATCGTCGGGGAGCGGCTGCACCTTCGCGAGCTCCGCCGCCGTGCGCGCCTTCTGCACGATGGGATTCGGATAGGAGAAGAAGCCGTCCGTCATGATCTTGACGAAGTCGGGCTGTGCCTCCTCGATGTAGCGAACCTCGCCGTCGAGTACCTTCTTCTCGAGTTCCGGATGCGTGTAGGCATCTGCATGGATCTCATCGTCGAGGAAGTGGAACCAGAAGCCCGCAGGCACGCGCTCCACTGCTTTGCGATCCATCGCATTCAGTACCAGTTCTTTGTTTGATATTGCCATATTGTCCCCTTCTTTCCATTCGGAAGATATAACACTGTTTGCATATATGTTTTTCTAAACTCATGTGCACATCATACACGTAAATAACATCGTTGTCAAGTATGTTTTATATATTTTCTTGTTGACAGGAAATAGAGAACATGCTTATAATGAGAAAAACGCAAAGCAGCCATACAATGCTCCTAAGCGAACCCTAGTGAAGCAATCGGGGAAAGTGCACGTTCTGCCCCCTGCGGATTTCTTTCGTTCAAGCGTAGCGCGTTTAAGAAGTCCGCAGGTATTTAGGCAGATAAGTGCACGACCGTTTGCGTAACGAGGTGTTCGCGTGGAGTTTGTATGGCGTGACATTGGTATCGAATTATGGGTTTGAGGGAGGACATATTTTATGAAGGATTTCTCTGCCGAGGTACATGGCTGTCACACATATGATGCGACGGGCGCACTCACGACACCTGTCTATCTGTCCGCGACATTCCGCCATCCCGCATTCCGTCAGAGCACGGGCTACGACTACGGGCGCGTCGCGAACCCCACGCGCACGGCGCTCGAGCAGGCAATTGCCCTGCTTGAGGGCGGCGGGCGTGCATGGGCGCTCTCCTCGGGCATGGCGGCGATCAACCTCGTCTTTGCACTCTGCAAGCCCGGCGATCATGTACTGCTGCCCGAGGATCTCTACGGCGGCACTGTACGTCTTGCGAATGATATCTATCGCCGTTACGGCATTGCGTTCGAGTACATCGATCAGCGCAACACGGCACTCGTCCGTGCAAAGATGCGGAAGGAAACAAGGATCGTATTCATCGAAACACCGTCAAATCCGATGATGTTCATCACCGACATCCGCGCTCTCGCAGAGATCGCCCACGAATACGGCGCGCTGCTCGTTGCGGACAACACCTTTCTCTCGCCACATTTCCAAAAGCCGCTCGCACTCGGCGCGGACATCGTCGTCGAGAGCGGCACAAAGTATCTCTGCGGCCACAACGATGTGATCTGCGGCTTCCTCGCCGTGCAGGATGCAGACTCCGACCTTGCGAAGGAGATCGAACTACTCGTGAAGTCCGAGGGGCCGAACCTCTCCCCGATGGATGCGTGGCTCATGCTGCGCAGTCTCAAGACGCTCGGCGTGCGCGTCGAGCGTCAGGCAGAGAGTGCGCTCGTCATCGCAGAGTGGCTGCGCACACTCCCCGAGGTCACGGAGGTCTACTATGCGGGGCTTCCCGATCATCCGCAGTATGCGCTGCAGAAGAGTCAGAGCACAGGATTCGGTGCCATGATCTCGTTCAAGGTGAAAACAGCTGAGATCGCGCAGAACGTCCTCGCTCATCTGAGGCTCATCGCCTTTGCCGAGAGCCTCGGCGGCGTCGAAAGTCTGCTGACCTATCCCATCGTACAGACGCATGCCGAGATGCCGCAGGACCTCATCAAACGCACGGGACTCGATGACCGCCTCCTCCGCCTCTCTGTCGGACTCGAGGACGTGGAGGATCTGAAGGAGGATTTGGAGCAAGCACTCAAGAAAGCCGCTCAGGAAGGATAATAAATATGCACATCAATTTTGACGAAATCATCAACCGCCGCAACACCTCCTGTCTGAAATACGACTTCGCCGCCGAACGCGGCTACCCAAAGGACATCCTGCCGTTCTGGGTCGCGGACATGGACTTCCGCGCCCCCGTTCCCGTCATTGACGCACTGAAGACACGCGCCGATCACGGCATCTTCGGCTATACACAGATCAAAGACGACTACTTTAACGTCCTTCAGAACTGGTTCCGCACACGGCACGATTGGGAGATCGAACGGAGCGATCTCGTCATTACGCCCGGCGTCGTCTTTGCTGTTGCAACAGCCATCCGCGCTTTTACAAGGCACGGTGACGCGGTGCTCATTCAGCAGCCCGTCTACTACCCCTTTGCGAATATGATTCGGCAAAATGAGCGCGTTCTTGTCGATAACCCCCTGCATCTCATCGAAGGGCGCTATACGATCGACTTTGAGGACTTCGAGCAGAAGATTGTCGAACACGGCGTCAAACTCTTCATCCTGTGCAGCCCGCACAACCCCGTCGGGCGCGTCTGGACGCGTGCAGAGCTCGAGCAGATCGCCGCCATCTGCCTGCGTCACGACGTCATCGTCGTTGCGGACGAGATTCACGAGGAGTTCGTGCGCCCCGGCTTCCGTCACATCCCGTTCACCTCGCTCTCAGAGGAGGCGGCAGCGATCACAGTCACCTGCACCTCGCCAAGCAAGACCTTCAACCTTGCGGGACTGCAGATCTCCAACATCTTCATCCGTGATAAAGATCTGCGCCGCCGCTTCAAGGAGGAACTGAGCCGCACTGGCTACGACGAACCGAATACGCTCGGACTTGCCGGTGCAAAGGCGGCATACGAACACGGCGCAGAGTGGCTCACGCAGCTGCTCGCCTACATCGAGGAGAATCACACACGTACCAAGAGTTTCCTCACTGCACATCTGCCGAAGGTACAGATCATCGCCCCCGAAGGAACCTATCTCCTCTGGCTCGACTTCCGCGCCTACGGACTCTCGGACGAAGCACTCAACGAAAAGATCATCCGCGAGGCTCATCTCTGGCTCGACGACGGCCCCATCTTCGGTGCGGGCGGCAGCGGCTTCCAGCGCATCAACATCGCCTGCCCGTGGTCAACACTCGAAACGGGACTTCATAATCTCGCCAAGGCATTTGGCTAAGCGAGACATAAAAACGAGGAACGACCGCATTTTCGCCGTCGTTCCTCGTTTTTTTAATCCGATGGTGAATTATCCAATCTTATCCAGTTCCTTACGCCGTGCACGGAGCGTTTCGATGCCCTGTGGATACTCCTGAAGAATCAGCAGGAGATGAAACCACTCTATGAATATCGTCTTTTGAGTATCCAATTTGTGCTGCCGTTCTCACTACTGTACCAGTTATTCTGAAACTTGATCGCTTGAACCGTTCCAAATCATGACTTGATTTGAACTTTTCCACGTAGTACATCATCCTTCATCTTCGTAACTTTACATCATAATGGTGTAAAAACAAGACCTCCCCGATTGGAGAGATCTTGCGATATCACTGATACTGTGTTATTTACGGAACCACTGATAAATTCAGCACCATCATCTTGGCGCATCTTTTTTGCCCGCTTTTTGTCGGCAAATCCTCCACATAGCTTTGGCTATGCGTCCGGTTTGCCTCCTCAATCGGACGAAAAAATCTACGCCAATCTGACGGACTTCATTTTATCAGTGGTTCCTTACTTATCCTGAAACAGATCCGTGGAGAGGTAGCGATCGCCGCCGTCGGGGAGCAGGACGACGATCGTCTTGCCCGCGAAATCCGGACGGCGCGCAAGCTCTGATGCTGCAGCCAGCGCGGCGCCGGAGGAGATGCCGACAAGCGCGCCCTCGCGGCGTGCAAACTCTCTGCCGTAGGCAAAGGCATCCTCATTCTTCACCTGAATGATTTCGTCATAGACTTTCGTATCGAGAGTTGCTGGGATGAAGCCCGCACCGATCCCCTGAATCTTGTGCGGTCCCGGCTTGCCACCCGAGAGCACGGGGGAGTCGGTCGGCTCAACGGCAACGACATGAATGGAGGGATTCTTGCTCTTGAGGTAGCGCCCGACGCCGGACACCGTTCCGCCTGTGCCGACACCGGCGACAAACGCATCGACATTCCCGTCCGTATCCGCCCAAATCTCGGGTCCCGTCGTACGCTCGTGCACCGCCGGATTCGCCGGATTCTCGAACTGCGAGGGAATGAACGAATTTGGAATCTCCTTCTGCAGCTGTTCGGCACGTGCGATCGCCCCCTTCATGCCCTGCGATCCGTCCGTCAGCACAATCTCAGCACCATATGCCTTGAGCAGGTTGCGGCGCTCTACGCTCATCGTCTCCGGCATTGTGAGGATGGCATGATAGCCGCGTGCCGCCGCAACGGCTGCAATCCCGATCCCCGTATTGCCGCTCGTCGGCTCAATCAAAGTCGCGCCCGGCGCGATCTTTCCTTCCTTCTCTGCCTGCTCAATCATCGCGATCGCAATGCGATCCTTTATCGAGCCCGCAGGATTGAAATACTCGAGCTTCACCACAATATTTGCCGAAAGATCGTGTGCCTTTGCAAAATTCTTCGCTGCAAGCAGCGGCGTATGCCCGATCAGCTCCGTCACCGATTGATAAACGTTTGCCATAATCCATTCTCCTTTGATCACTATTTTATAAAAGTAAACATATCGAAAAAGTATGTTTATATATTACTCTATTTTTTTCATTCTGTCAAGACCAAAAAGGAAAAAGCAGAAGCCATTACAACTTCTGCTCGGAAAGTCTCTGCTCGTGCGTATCAACCAATGTGGATGAGTCGCGTTTGACACTGAGCAGCATATAGTAGATTGCCTCGACAACCGCCGTCATACTGAGCCGTGTCGAGGAAAAACTGAACGTACGAAAAAACATGCGCTCCTGTGACACTGCATGGAGAACATGGTCACTCATGCGCGCAATGGACGAGTGCACCTGATTCGTCACGAGAATGATGCGGGCACCGCGGTCGCGTGCTGCCATGACAATGCGCATGAGATCCTTGGTTTCCCCCGATGCGGAGATCGCAAGCAGGACATCATCGGGCATGACTGAGTGCATCATCGCGAGCATATTCTCCCAGACGGGTGCGGAGATCGCGGTCAGACCAAGTTCGTTGAACTTGTAGGCGGCATCCATCGCCACAGGAATGGTGTTCCCCATTGCGGCACAGAACACGAGCCGCGCGCCCTGAATCCGCTCCACCACGGAACGAAAGACTGCGGGATCAATCGCCGCAAGTGTCTGACGCAGTTCCTCCTGTTTGCTGGCAAAGATGTTGCGCAGCGACACATCCATGCGTGTGCAGTCGATCTCGTTGGAGCCGACGATCTGCACATCCGCCTCTGTCTTCGTCGCCATCTCCTTCGCCATGTTGATCTTCAGGTGATGGAATCCGTTGCAGCCGCATTTCTTGCAGAAGCGAACAACGGTTGCATCGCTCGTCCCACATGCCGCAGCAAGCTCCGATACCGTCATGTCGACAACCGGCGACTCATTCTGCAGCACGTAATCGGCAACGCGCTTCTCCGCGTCAAAGAGAACGGGATAAATCGAAAAAATTTTCTCCAAAATACTTGCAGGCTCAGACAACGGCGTATTTCCTTTCCTTAGAATTTTCCTCCTTTAGATTACTATAAATGGCGTCCCCTGTCTACTGCCCGCCGAGCAAAACATGCTCCGCCTCGGCGCACCAGAATCCTCCGTTCGCCGCGACAATCTCAGCGAGATGTGCCCCATGCGGCAGTTGCGAAAGATCCGTCAATGGAGAGAGTGGGAAATCCAAATGCGTATAGACAAGCTTCTTGCCGCCGGGTATGTTTTTGAGGTTCATCGTGGTTGCCGGTACGGCATTCAGCCCGAGGATATGCGAGACGATCTTCCCGACCTGAACCGTTTTGTTCTCAATGAGAGTAACGGACTCCTTCATGTCCTCGGTATTTCCGCCGCTCGTACCGACGATATGTGTCACGCTGTAGTGCACGTCAAAGAAGTTAATCGGGGCACTGAACGAACTGTCAACAGGACCCGCAAAGAAGTTCAGGCAGCCGTCGAGCGCGAGCATCGCACTCGCCTGTGTGACCATATTCTCATCTGCCGCCATCACAAACACATCGTCAAATCCCTGCACATCCTCGGGCAGGAGGGCACGAAGCTTTGCCGCGTAGTCCGGAGTATCACTCGTGTTGATGTAATGCAGAACAACACCGTGCGCCGCTGCCTCCTCGATAGGATAGAGATCCTGCACGTGATCGAGTTTCTCCTGTGTCCTCCCTGTGACAACGAGATGACGCGGACGCTCTGCACCATGGATTGCGAGGTCAACGGCAAGGAAGCCCATCGGTCCCGTCGCGCCGAGGAGCGCCATTGCCCCACCCTTGCGGATGCCCATAACATGCTCATGGCTGTACCGGTCATGCAGATGATACTGTGCGCGGAACGCACCGACGATACACGAGAGTGGCTCGACAAGAGACCCTTCAAAATAAGAATCCCCGTGGTAGGAAAGCAGACTGCCGTTGTCCATCACCTGCCGATGGAAGATCCCGAACGTCGCATCCCCGCCGATGTGAGGAAACGAGTAACCGGGCGCATAGGCACGTACATCGCCGATATTCGGCTGTATGACGAATTTGTCGCCGACGTTGTACTGCCCCTTCCATTCATCCCCCACCGCGCGAATGCGTCCGCAGAACTCATGTCCTACGATGATCGGATGCTCCGCGATATCAGGCGGAACCTTGCGATGCTCCGCCCCGTTGAATACCGCCTTGAGCGTAGACATACAGAGACTGTCCGTAACGATCTCGACCATGATCTCATCCGAACGGATCGAAGGAAGGTCGAACTCCTCCAGACGCAAGTCATACTTTCCATACAGACGAACTGCCCTCGTTTTCATAGAAGACCTCCCTTTCTTTCGATCATCCTGCTCAGGCAAGAATGCCGAGCCAAGCGCCGATAATGCCGACCGCAAAGAGCCCGAAGATCAGTGTGATGGGGCTGATGTTCTGCCGGAGCAACTTGCACAGGAGCAGCGTCAGTCCCAACCCGAGCATGCCGGGCATCAGCTGATCGAGAATGTTCTGCACCGTCGTCACGACCACCGTCCCATCGGGACTCATGATCTCAGAAACCACAACAGGGATATCAATGTGCGTCCACTTGGCAATCAGTGCACCCATGACAAACATACCGAGGATGGTGGCGCCCTCCGTGATCTTTTGCAGCAGATTGCCGCTGAGATCGCGCACGACGAGATCAATGCCCTTGCTGTAGCCATAGACAACGCCGAAGTAAAGCGAGGCAAGGCGCACGATGTTGAACAGCAGGAAAAAGATCACAGGACCGAGCAGGCTGCCGCTGAGTGCAAGGCTCGCGCCAAGTGCCGCCGTGATCGGTCGCAGCGTCCCCCAGAACACAGGATCACCAACACCACAAAGAGGTCCCATCAGACCGATCTTGATGCTGTTGATCGTGCCGTCCGATACCTCCGCGCCGTTCGCGCGTGCCTCCTCCATCGCCGCCGTGACACCGAGAACGGGACCCGCACATGCAGGTGTTACATTGAAGAAGTTCAAATGCCGCTTGAGTGCCGCCGCCTGTTCCGCCTTGTCGTGGTAGAGGCGCTTGATGGCAGGAACCATATCAAAGCAGAACCCCAGCGCATGAATGCGTTCAAAGTTAAACGATGCCTGCTGGAGATTCGAACGCATGAAAATCCGGAACAAATCCGATTTGGTCAGTTTCTTTTCCATGATGCTCCCCTCCTTAATCTTCCAGTTCATCATCCGCAACCGATGCCGGTGCGGCTGCCACCGTCTGCGGTGCAGAAAAGCGCGGGTTCAGCTGGACATAGACGATGGCCAGCACCGTGCCGATCACACCGAACGCCACAAGGTTAAACGTCGAAAATGCGGCAACGACAAAGCCGAGGTAGAGGAACGGACGGAGGTACTTGCCGCCCATCATATTGATGACCATTGCATAGCCGACTGCAACGACGAATCCGCTCGCAACCTGCAGTCCGACCGTGATCGTCTTCGGAATTGCATCCAGCATCGACTGAATCCCCTCCGGGCTGGCAAATACCGCAACGAGAAATGCCGGAATTGCCACACGCAGTGCCTGAACGACAAGTGCGGAAACATGGCAGACATCAATCATACGGAAATTGGCATCCTCCGCATAGCGATCGGCCGCATGCTGAAAGAACACTGTGACCGTACGCGCAATGACCGTGAGTACCTGTCCGGCGGCGGCAACAGGCAGGGCAATCGCAATGCCCGTACCGATGGACTGGCTGCCGACAATGACAAGAATTGTGGAAATAATGCTTGCAAGAGCTGAGTCCGGCGACTGTGCCGCCCCGATGTTCATCCAGCCGAGTGCAATAAACTCAAGCGTTCCTCCAAGGATGACGCCCGTCGTCACATCCCCGAGGATGATGCCGACAAGTGTGCAGGCGATCAGCGGACGATGCGTCTGAAACGAGTCCAGCACGCTGCCCATGCCGACAATTGCAGCCACAATGACCAACAGGAAAATTTGAAGTCCGGTAATTTCCATGATGATTTACCTCCTCTGCAAATCAACATTACGTTACAGCTTTGACATGATATCCACTTTGCTGTCCGTGGCAACGGGACGGATTTCAAGCTCGATCCCGCGCTCGTGCAGACTACGGAACGCCGCACGGTCGGCGTCGTCGACCGATACCGCCTTTGTAATCTGCTGCTTTCCCTCACGAAATGCCATGCCGCCGATGTTGACGCTCGTGATCGGGACACCGCCCTCCACCATGCGGACAATGTCCTGCGGGCAGACGAACAGGAGGAACACCGTCTCCTGTTCATACTTCGGATTGTTGTAGACGCGGATCGCCTTGTCGATGGAAACGACATTTACCTTGATCCCCGGAGGTGCAACCTGTTTGAGCAGCTTCGTCCGAACCTCATCTCCCGCAACCTCATCGCTGCAGATGATGATGCGTCCTGCTCCGGCTTCGTGCGCCCAGACAGTCGCCACCTGCCCGTGAATCAGACGGTCGTCAATGCGTACCAGCTTGATAATCATAGAACACCCTCCTAAATACAATAGATCAATCCGATATGGAGTTCGATATAATTATATGACGAAAAATATTTTTCTGTCAATATGTTATACGAAAATTTATTTTGTCAAAGAAATAAAATAAAACTGCCCACTCCATCGGAATGGACAGTTCGGGCGACCATATACCCCGTATTTCCTTGCCGACCGGCGGATAATGTACACTGCGTTACGACGGTGCGAAATACACTTTGACGTGCGTCCCCTGTTCGACAATATCGTTGACGCTGAGGCTCTGCGCTACGGCAGCGCCCGTACCCTCGCTCTCGAAGAAGAGTCCGCGCTGTTCGGCGAGACGTGCCGCCTCGCGCATGGAGAGCCCCGTGAAATCCGGCACGAGTGCCTTGCCCTCAGGCGGCGTTGCAACAGATTCCATGCGTTTCTCCTCCACCCGCTTTTCTTCCGTCGAACTGTTTTCCACCGGCTCGTCCCCCTTCGTAAACGAATTGCCGGATGGCTCGACATGCGCGTAGCGCAGGAGTTGAGCAAAGATGCGCGAGGCGACGGGCGCGGCGATCTGCCCACCGTAGAAATTGCCGCCGCGCGGATCGTCAATCATGACAAGCACGGTGAAGATCGGATCCTCCACAGGTGCAAATCCGCAGAACGAAGCGATGTAACGCCCCTCCATATAGCCTGAGGTATCGAGACGGATCTTCTGCGCCGTGCCTGTCTTGCCCGCGATACGATAGCCGCGCACGGCCGCCTTTGAGCCGCCGCCCGTCGCGACGACCTGCTCGAGGAGTCCGATCAAGGTGCGATTCACGGTTCGCTGCAGGGTCTCACGAATCTCGTGCGGCTTGCGTTCCTCATAAATGGAGCCGTCCGGATTCTTGATCTCGCGCACGATGTACGGGCGCATGAGCATACCGCCGTTTGCGATCGCGGACATTGCCGTTACGAGCTGCAGAGGCGTTACCGCAATACTCTGCCCGATCGCGGTGGTCGCGATATCCGAATCACGCATATCCTCGGCCTGAAAGAGGATGCCCTCCTCCTCTCCGGGCAGATCAATCCCCGTCTGCTCGCCGAAACCGAAAAGACGTGTATACTGCATCAGTCTCTCCGCACCAAGGGAAAGTCCAACCTGTGCAAACCCCGTGTTGAGCGATTTTTTCACAATGTCGGTGAAGGTCACGGCGCCGTAGCTCTCGTTGCTCCAGTTCTGGATGCGCCGCCCCGAGACCATGACATAGCCGGGGTCGAAGAAGACCTGATTCGGCGTGACAATGCCCTCCTGGAGGGCTGCACCCGCGACGATTGCCTTGAACGTCGAGCCCGGTTCATAGATAAAGGAGACAGCGCGGTTCTTCCAATTCTCCCGCGAATATTCCCAGAAGCGGTTTGGGTTGTAGGAGGGGCGGGATGCCATCGCAAGGATCTCGCCTGTCTTCGGATCCATGACGATCGCCGTGATGGATGTGGGGGCATTCTCCGCCATCGCGCGGTCGATCTCCTGCTCCACCATGAACTGAATCGTGCTGTCGATCGTCAGCACCGCCGTCTTGCAGTAGTCGCCGCGATACGTGCGCCGCCCGAAAAAGATGGAGTCTAGGATCGGGCGCCGCTGACCGTCGACCGTCAGCCGCTCCTCACGCACCTCGCCCTTGAGCAGGGGATCGAGCGCCTGCTCCACCCCGTCGAGCCCCTCGTCGTCCGTGCCGACGAAACCGAGCACATTCGCCGCAAGGGCATCGTTCGGATAGTAGCGCTTTGCCTCGTTCTGAAAGCCGAGACAGTCGCTGTAGCCCTTCTCGCGGATCACAGCACGCACCGCCTCATATTCACTGTGCTCAAGGCGCCGCTTGACCCAAACGAAGCCGCCGCCGACGGCGATGTCATCGAGGATGTCCTGCTCCGTAAGACCGATGAGCGGTGCGATATCTGCGGCAATCGCGGCGGGATCATGTGACTCGTAAACATGGTTCGGGTCGATAAAGAGGGACTTTGTCATGCTGCTGACAGCGAGCTCCTTGCCGTTGCGGTCAAGGATCGCACCGCGCAGGGATTGAATGCGGAACTCGTAGCCGCTCTGGTCGCGCATACGCTGCGCAAGCGCATCGCCCTGAACAACCTGCAGATAGCCATAGCGGAAGGTCAGCACGACGAGCACAGCAAACATCAGGAGCGCGACCCGCGCAATACGCCCCTGCACCATCGCCCGAACATTTTTCATTGATCCCTGCCCCCCTGCTCTGAACACTCTCGTGTCATCATACCATAAACGCACATGAAAAAAAAGCCGCCGCAATGCGATGCATTGCAGCGACTTTTTTCATGCAATCGAGAAAATCAGTGATGATCTTCCTTCTCTGCCTGTTCGATCTCCTCGCGCGTCACAACGCCCTGCGCGATGAGCTCGTTCACCCATGCGCCATGGTGATGTGCAGCGTAGGACGCCTTAATCGTGCCGTCCTTCATGCCGTGCAGGGAGTCCGGATTGACCCCCGCTGCGAGGTAGATATGCCCGAGTGCCGCAGCAAAGCAGACGGCTGCCGCGATGCTGTGTACGGGGATGGCAAGTGCCGTGATGGTCGCGGGCAGGATGCTGTCGCCCATCCAGAGAATCACGCCCGAGAGGGCAATGACGAGGGCGAGCGCAAGCTGAAGCGCGATGTTCATCTTCTCACCGCCGTTGTAGAACCCCTGCGGTGGCATGTGGGGATCTTTGCCCATCAGCTCGATCGGGAACTTCTGCATGAACTCCATGTCTCTCTTTCCGAAGCGGAAGACTTCCTTAATCATCGTCATGTAGCCCTCACGCGCGATGAAGAAGCCGATGATCGGGGTCATGATGAACATGACGCCAAAGACGCGGTGCGCATACATAAGTGTCTTATCGCCGAAGATGTCGTACATAAAGCGGAAGGTGTCTGCATACAGCGGCAGCGCCGTGAGGAAGAGCATGAAGAACGCAAAGGCGTTCAGCCAGTGACAGAGAGCAAATGTCTTCTCATGGCGCGGCACATATTTCTTGTTGATCAGCATTGTGCTCACCTCTTCTCCTGTTCCTTCGCCGCGCTCTTGGCGCTCGATTTCACCATCTTACTGAGCACCATAGCGCCGACGATACCGGCAGCAGCGCCGCCGATGGCGAGTTTCGTAAAGGTACGGCCTGCCTTCCAGAGATCGATCGAGAGCGGCGTAACGGGGTTCGCCGGGAGTCCGAACACCTCGGGCTTATCGGGCAGGACGTAGATCATGTGCGTGCCGCCGACACCCTCGGGGCAGTAGATGTTCGCGTTCGGGTGGTTCGGTTGGATCATCGCGAGACGCTCCACCGCGAGCTGCTTCATCTCCTCGATCGTGCCGAACTCCAGCGCGTGTGCCGTACAGGTCTTGGAACACGAAGGCTGCATAATCTCACCCGTCGTCTCGAAGCCGTGCGCGATGCGGTCGTAGCAGAGATCGCATTTGTACGACTTATGGAGCACCTCGTCGATCTTTGGAATATGCCACGGGCAGTTGTGCTCGCAGTAGTGACAGCCGACGCATTTATCCTGATTGATGACGACGGTGCCGTTCGGATTGCGATCAATAGCGTTCTCGGGACAGCCCTTCGCGCAGGCGGGATCGCCGCAGTGGAAGCAGTTCTTCTTGAAGAAGTCCCAGTGGAACTTCCCCTTGTCATCGACGCGCTCCTTCATTTCGATGAGCGTATAGACGCGTGAGCTGAGATCCCTGTGCGACTGGTACTGCCCTTCGAACGGCGTATCCATATCGGGCGGCAGATCGTGCCACTGTTTGCACGCCACCATACAGCCGCGGCATGCAGTGCAACGCGACATATCATGCAGCATTGCGATTTCCTGTGTCATGACGCTTACTC
>ERZ773063.1444-NODE-1444-length-14047-cov-5.843553_pt1 | contig 14047 bp, 20 predicted proteins | sample MGYA00580625_ERZ773063 | MGnify/ENA primary metagenome ERZ773063 (study PRJEB29015, sample SAMEA2738022) | human oral metagenome | biome: human oral; feature: human-associated habitat; material: dental | place: China | collected 2042 ...
CAACTCCTAGTATCCATCGTTTACGGTGTGGACTACCAGGGTATCTAATCCTGTTTGCTCCCCACACTTTCGTGCCTCAGCGTCAGTTGTTGCCCAGAAAGTCGCCTTCGCCACTGGTGTTCCTCCTAATCTCTACGCATTTCACCGCTACACTAGGAATTCCACTTTCCCCTTCAACACTCAAGAAAAATAGTTTCAGTTGCAGTTCCTCAGTTGAGCCGAGGGATTTCACATACTGACTTATTTTCCCGCCTACGCACCCTTTACACCCAATAAATCCGGATAACGCTCGCCCCATATGTATTACCGCGGCTGCTGGCACATATTTAGCCAGGGCTTCCTCCTGTGATGGTCATTTTCTTCTCACACGACAATAGCTTACAATCCTAAGACCTTCTTCCTATACGCGGTGTCACTGCATCAGAGTTTCCTCCATTGTGCAATATTCCCGACTGCTGCCTCCCGTAGGAGTCTGGGCCGTGTCTCAGTCCCAATGTGGCCGTTCAACCTCTCAATCCGGCTACTGATCGTCGCCTTGGTGAGCTGTTATCTCACCAACTAGCTAATCAGACGCAAGCCCATCTATAAGCGATAAATCTTTTCTGAATGTATCATGCGATACCTCCAGCTTATGCGGTATTATCAGTAATTTCTCACTGTTATTCCCCTCTTATAGGCAGGTTGCTTACGTGTTACTCACCCGTCCGCCACGGTGTCCAACAAGTAGATAAATCTTCCTGTCTTCTCCCGTTCGACTTGCATGTCTTATGTACACCGCCAGCGTTTATCCTGAGCCAGGATCAAACTCTCAATTTTTGTTTAATCTTCTTTTCTCATTCAAACCTTCCGGCTTGTCTTTGCTTTTCCTATTTATTTTGGACAGTTCTCTGTCCGCTTGGTTTTTCTCTAAAGGATATTGTTTATTTTTCAATGTACTGTATTCATTAAAATACAGTCGCTCTCGACTGTATATATATAATATATTACTTTCTGTTATATGTCAACACTTTTATAAAAACTTTTTAAAGTTTTTTAATCTTTTTTATTAACATATATTTCAAGTATAAATTTGAGAGGAATTTAATATTCCTCTCATCATTTTTTATTGTTTTTTTTTACTATATTAACTGTTATTTTTCTTCTAGTGTTTCATATACACTTACTTTTTTTCTTGTTCTTCCATAACGTTCGAACTTAACTTGTCCATCTATTAATGCAAATAAAGTGTCATCTTTTCCAATTCCAACATTATTTCCTGGATGGTATTTAGTTCCTCTTTGTCTTATTATTATATTTCCTGCTTTAACATATTGTTTGTCATTTTTCTTAAGACCTAATCTTTTTGATATGCTATCGCGTCCGTTTTTAACGCTACCTTGACCTTTCTTATGTGCCACTTAGTTCACCTCTTTCTTTATAAATTTTTATGTATTATTTTGCTGCTGAAATATTTGTTATTTCAACTTTAGTATAATTTTGTCTATGTCCAATAGTTTTTCTATAATCTTTTTTAGGTTTATATTTAAATATTTTTATTTTTTCACCTTTTACATGTTCAACTATTTTTCCTTCTACTTTTATACCATCTACATATGGTGTTCCTATTTTTGTTTCTTTATCAGATACAAGTAACACTTTGTCAAATGTAACTTTTTTTCCTTTTTCTGCGTCTAACTTTTCAAAGTATACTATACTACCTTTTTCTACTTTATATTGTTTTCCACATGCTTCTATAATTGCGTACATCGCAAATTCCTCCATTTCGTAATACTCGCTAACCGTTAATTAAAGGTACTTTATTTAAAAAGATTTATAACCTTGATTAAGCAGTTTACATGCTACATTATATAGCAAAAAAATGTATATGTCAATAAAATTGATTATACACTTTTTATCTATTCTTCTAATTATATATTTTATCTACAATTATTTTATTATTGAAGAAACTATACCTGAACCAACTGTTCTACCACCTTCACGGATAGCGAATCTTGATCCTTCTTCAACAGCTATAGGAGTTATAAGTTCGATTGTCATCTTAACATTATCCCCTGGCATAACCATTTCTGTTCCTTCTGGTAATTCAATTACACCTGTAACGTCAGTTGTTCTAAAGAAGAATTGTGGTCTATATCCTTTAAAGAATGGAGTATGTCTTCCACCTTCGTCTTTTGTTAGAACATAAACTTCAGCTGTAAATTTAGTATGTGGATTAATTGTTCCTGGTTTAGCAATAACTTGTCCTCTTTCGATATCTGTCTTGTTTATACCTCTTAATAATAATCCTGCATTATCTCCAGCTTCTGCTGAATCTAATAATTTTCTAAACATTTCTATACCTGTAACAACTGTTTTTTTTCTTTCTGTTGTTAATCCAACGATTTCAACTTCGTCATTTAATTTAATTTCTCCTCTTTCTACTCTACCTGTAGCAACTGTTCCTCTACCTGTGATTGAGAATATATCTTCTATAGGCATTAAGAATGGTTTGTCAGTAGTTCTTTCTGGAGTTGGTATATATGTATCTATTGCTTCGATTAATTCTTTCATAGGTGCATATACTGGATCATTAGGATCTGTTGATGTAGATTCTAATATCTTTAATGATGAACCTTTAACAATTGGAATATCATTTCCTGGGAAATCATATTCATTTAATAAGTCTCTTACTTCCATTTCTACTAATTCTAATAATTCAGGATCATCAACCATATCTGTTTTGTTTAAGTAAACAACTATGTATTTAACCCCAACTTGTCTTGCAAGTAATATGTGTTCTCTTGTTTGAGGCATTGGTCCATCAGCTGCTGAAACAACTAATATTGCCCCATCCATTTGTGCTGCACCTGTGATCATGTTTTTAACATAGTCAGCGTGTCCTGGACAGTCAACGTGTGCATAATGTCTAGTTGCTGATTCATATTCAACGTGAGCTGTATTAATTGTAATACCTCTTTCTCTTTCTTCTGGTGCTCCATCTATTTGGTCATAAGCTTCAAATTTAGCTTGTCCTAATAAACTTAAATATTTTGTTATCGCTGCAGTTGTAGTAGTTTTACCATGGTCAACGTGCCCGATTGTTCCTATATTAACATGTGGTTTTGTTCTTTCAAATTTTTCTTTTGCCATGTTATTTTTTCCTCCTATTTATATTTTATAAACTTATTTTATATTATTTTATGTATATTTGCAAGTGCCTTTTTACCTTTTATAAAAGTTATGATAGGCACTGCATATTACATTATTTTATTAAATACTATTTTTGTTTTGATGCTACTATAGTATCTAAAATATTTCTTGGAACTTCTTCATAATGTGATGGTTCCATTGAATATGTTCCTCTACCTTGTGTCTTAGAACGAAGTGTTGTTGCATATCCAAACATTTCTGATAGTGGAATAAATCCTTTTATTATTTGTATTCCTGGTTGTGCTTCTACACCTTCCATTCTACCACGTCTTGAGTTCATATCACCTATAACATCTCCAACATATTCTTCTGGTACTGTTATTTCAACTCTCATTATAGGTTCTAATATTACTGGATTTGCTTTTTTAGCTCCATCTTTAAATGCCATTGATCCTGCTATTTTGAAAGCCATTTCTGATGAGTCAACATCATGGAATGATCCGTCAAATAGTGTTGCCTTAAAGTCTATTACTGGATATCCTGCAAGTACACCTGATAATGCTGCTTCTTTTATACCTTCTTCTACTGGTTTAATATATTCTTTTGGTATTACACCACCAACGATTTTGTTTTCAAACTTGAATCCTTCACCTGGTTCTAATGGTTGTAATTTTAACCATACGTGACCATATTGTCCTCTACCACCTGATTGTCTTACAAATTTACCTTCAATTTCAACTTCTTTTCTTATTGTTTCTTTGTATGCAACTTGTGGTTTACCTACTGTACAGTCTACATTAAATTCGTCTTTTAATCTACTTACAATTATTTCTAAGTGTAATTCACCCATACCTGCAATAACAACTTGTCCTGTTTCTGCATTTGTATAGATTTTAAATGTTGGATCTTCTTCTGATAATTTTGATAAAGCTATACCCATTTTTTCTTGTGCATCTTTATCTTTTGGTTCTATTGCAACATCAATAACTGGTTCTGGGAATTCCATAGTTTCTAGTATTATTGGATTTTCAATATCTGATAATGTATCACCTGTTGTTACATCTTTAAATCCTATTGCTGCTGCTATATCTCCTGCTAATACTTCTTTTAATTCTGTTCTCTTATTAGCATGCATTTGAAGTATTCTTCCAACTCTTTCTTTTTTATTCTTTGTTGCATTTAATACATATGAACCTGATTCTAATGTACCTGAATATACTCTAAAGAAGCATAATCTTCCTACATATGGATCTGTTGCGATTTTAAATGCAAGTGCTGAAAATGGTGCATCATCTGATGTTTCTCTTTCCATTTCATTTCCGTCTTCATCAACACCTTTAATATGGTCAATATCTAATGGTGATGGTAAATATTCTACTATATTATCTAATAATAATTGTAATCCTTTATTCTTATATGCTGATCCACAACATACAAGTGTTGCATTATTACTTAATGTAGCTTTTCTTAAACCTTTTCTTATTTCAGTTTCAGTTAATTCTTCTCCATCTAAGTATTTCATCATTATATCATCATCTTGTTCTGCTGCTGTTTCAACCATTTTTGCTCTATATTCATTAGCTTTTTCTACTAATTCTGCTGGTATTTCTTTTTCTTCTATTATTTTACCTTCTTCATCTTTATAGTATAATGCTTTCATTGTTATTAAATCTATTATACCTACAAATGTTTCAGATGCTCCTATTGGAAGTTGTATTGCAACAGGATTACAGTGTAATCTTTTATCTAATTGTGCTAAACAATTATAAAAATCTGCTCCCATCATATCCATCTTATTTACAAATACCATTCTTGGAACTTTGTACTTATCTGCTTGTCTCCAAACAGTTTCTGATTGTGGTTGTACTGCATCTTTTGAAGATAATATACATACTGCACCATCTAATACTCTTAAAGATCTTTCAACTTCTACTGTAAAGTCAACGTGTCCTGGTGTATCTATAATATTTATTTTATGATTTTTCCATGAACATGTTGTTGCAGCAGATGTAATTGTAATACCTCTTTCTTGTTCATCTTTCATCCAGTCCATTTGTGATGCACCATCATGTGTTTCACCTATTTTATGGATTTTCCCTGAATAGAAAAGTATTCTTTCTGTTACAGTTGTCTTACCTGCATCAATATGAGCCATTATTCCTATATTTCTTAATCTATTTAATGGAACTTCTCTTTTTGCCATAAATCTTTCCCTTCTAAACTATTCTAAAGTTTATATTAATATCTGTAATGTGCAAACGCTTTATTTGCTTCTGCCATTTTGTGTACTTCTTCTTTTTTCTTGTGTGCTCCACCATTTTGGTTTAATGCATCCATTATTTCTCCTGCAAGTTTATCTGCCATAGTTTTTTCATGTCTTTTTCTTGCATATCCTACTAGCCATCTTAATCCTAGTGTTTGTCTTCTGTCTGCTCTTATTTCTAATGGAACTTGGTATGTTGCCCCACCTATTCTTCTTGCTTTTACTTCTAGAACAGGTTTAATATTTTCTAATGCTTCTTCAAATAGTTCTAATGCTGGTCTTTCTAATTTCTCTTCGATTATAGAAAATGCAGTATATACTATTCTTTGTGCAACTGTTTTCTTTCCATCTAGCATTACAGTATTTACTAATTTAGTAACTAATTTACTATTATATTTAGGATCTGCTAATACTTCTCTTTTTGCTATATGTCCTTTTCTTGGCACTTTTCTTCCCTCCTTATTTTATTTTAATTTTTAATAAGCATTTTTAAGAATCTCTTAAAAAGGTACTCTAAAAAAATTATTCTTTTTCCAGTATGTGCATATAATTTACAAAATTATTGGCACCAACTGATTATATTATTTCTTTGGTTTTTTCGCACCATATTTTGATCTACCTTGTTGTCTGTTGTTAACTCCTGCTGTATCTAGAGTACCACGAACAATATGATATCTAACCCCTGGTAAGTCTTTTACTCTTCCACCTCTTATCATAACAACACTGTGTTCTTGTAAGTTGTGTCCTTCTCCTGGGATATATGCTGTTACTTCATAACCATTAGATAATCTTACCCTTGCAACTTTTCTTAAAGCTGAGTTAGGTTTCTTAGGTGTTACAGTCTTAACTACTGTACAAACTCCTCTTTTAAATGGAGAACGATTATTTGTATGTGTCTTTCTCTTTGAGTCATAACCTTTTGCTAATGCTGGTGTTTTAGACTTTGCTTTAGAAGTTTTTCTACCTTTTCTTACTAATTGATTAATAGTTGGCATTCTTTTTCCTCCTTCTTCATAAACTATTATACCTATAGCATAACATTATATATTCTATCATTAATTACTTTTTTTGTAAACATGAAGAAAATAATAATCTCATACATAAATATACAAATATATTATATCATAAAACTCTATTTAAAACACAAAAAAGATCTTAAAAACAAATTTTGTCTTTAAGATCTCTTTTTTTATAATATTATTCAGGCACTCCGATCTTCGAAAGATTAACTATTACTTTGAATATACTGTCTTTATTATACTCAATAATCTCCCCTGTCTCAAGAGTTACTTTCAGAATTGGTAAACTTCTACCATTTATGGCTTTCTGATTCAAATCATGAACTTTATAACTACACTTTTTATCATCAAGTGCTTTAACCATTTTTTTTATTTCATCAGAATCCTTAGTATTTTTTTCCACAAAAAAATCTATTCTTACCATTAGATCCACATCCTTTTATATTTTTTCTTAAACACACTAATATATAATATACTGTGTTTTATTTTTCAGGTTGAACTTTTCAAGCTCAGTTCTTACTGCTTGTTCTTCGATATCTGATGGTAAATCCATCAGATCTTTAGCCTCTTCCAAAGTAATATATATAGGCCCCATGGTAACACCTCCTTAATTTCTAAATTTAAAAATTAATTATTTTTAATTTCATATATATGTTAACATAATTTTAGAGTTTTGTAAATATATTTTATTAAAATTAAGAAAAAAGCTTCAAAAACTATTAGTTCTTAAAGCTTTTTTTATTCTTATTTATTTAAATCTTGACATATTTGAAGCAATATACGCCCCTGCTTCACTGCCTACGATAAACTCTATTTTTTCTTCATTCTTTATTTCCAGTGCTGGAAAACTATGTACATTATTTTTTCTTAAATAATCTATCTGCTGATCTGATTCTACCCGAATAACCTGAATTTTTAGATTCTGAGATTTTATCAGATTTTTTACCAGAGTACATATACCACAATCATCTATTGTATACAATTTATAGTCAACATCCAATTTATAATTAGTACCATTAATGATATTATATCTTTCTAGTGCTACAAGTATTTCTGTTATAGTATTACAGCATTCGCACTTATTTACAAGTTCTGCTGCTTTTTCCAGGCTTACAATACTTTTTGATTTCATAAAAATCACTCCTCTATTAATATAATTTTTGTTGAATTACTATTATTATATTCTTCCAAGGCTGCTATAACTTGTTGTATAGTAAATTCGTATTTAGGCATCCCTAATAATATCCGAATTTCATTTAAATTCATATATTCCTCAGTCATTTTTTTCACCCTCTTTTTTATAGACAATTCTAATTTTTCTCCCCTTCGATTGAAAGTTTATACGTCTCACATATTTTTCTAGATCTTCATCGATTTGAAGACCATATAGTTCTCTAATTTCATCAGGTGTCAATTCCTGATAGATTGTTTCATGTTTATTTATCATTTTACTATTCCTCCTTAAAATTTAATCAAATCATTAAGTATCACTCTTTCGTACATAATTAGTATATAACACTTTTTCATTTTTGTAAAATCTTTATTGTAATTTTTTAAGATCACTTTCAGTATCATTGTCTTTAGTTTGACTACTATCTGACATTGTAAAATTAAACTTGTTATTACTCATTAATCCATTTAATATTGTAATTATTTCACCTGTTGTTTTTCCAATATTACTTGTAACCTTATATTTTAATTCTTGTACTTCTTTGTCATTTTTTTCTTCTATTAACTTATATGTTGTACTATTCTTATATTTTTCTTTTTCTTTTTTTATTATATCTTCATTTTTACTTCTAACATAATATGTTATCTCTTCTACAATATCCTTATCTGTAAGTTTAACTTGATATTCTAATATTGTAGTTCTACTATCATTCCCAGTATTATTTTTTAATTCCTCTAATACTCCTTTTTTTAGGCTTTCTTTTTCTTCATTACTCTTACTATTATCTTTTATTATCTGTTCTATTTTTTCTTCTGCTTCATATTCTTTATCTGATAATACCATATTTGCTACTAATACTTTTTCTATAACTTTAGAAATTTCTGCAACATTTTCTTGTTTTTTCTTTCCTTCATTATATTTTTTTTCTAATATTTGAAAATAATTAATCATATATATTATTGATATAATTATTAATATTATTATAACTACTAATGGTATACTATCTTTAAATCTAATTTTAGGAATCCTCATTATAAATACCTTTCTTTTCTTAAATTTTCATACTTAATTTTACTTTTTGTCTATCTAAATCTTTTTCTATAACCTTAACTTTTACTATATCTCCTACTTTAACAATATCTTTAGGATCTTTTACAAATTTTTCACTCATTTCAGAAATATGTACAAGTCCGGTCATCATGTATTCCTATATCTACAAAAGCACCAAATGCTGCTACATTTCTCACTGTTCCTTCTAGCTCCATTCCTACTTGTATATCTTCAAATTCTAAAATATCATTTCTAAGTATTGGCTTTTGCAATTCTTCTCTTATATCTATACCTGGTTTTACAAGTTCTTTTATTGTGTCTTCTATTTCATATTTACCATATTCTTTAAATTGTTCTTCTTTTAAAAGTTTATCTTTATCTAATTTTAATACTTTTTCTATTGTTTCTTCTTTTTTCTTCTTGTCTTTTAAACTTTCTTCATTTTCTTCAACATATTCAAGTATTTTTCTTGCTAATTCATAACTTTCTGGATGAATCCCTGTCATTTCTATACTATTTTTACCATCATAGATTCTTAAAAATCCTGCTGCTTGTGTAAATGCTTTTTCTCCTACTCCAGATACTTTTAAAAGTTCTTTTCTTTCTGAATATTTTCCGATTATCTTCTCTATGTTTAACTATTGCTTTTGCTTGTTTTTTAGATATACCAGCAACATATGAGATAAGTGAAAATGTTGCTGTATTTAGGTCTACACCAACTTTATTTACTGAATCTTCTACAACATTATATAATCTTTCTTCTAATTTAGTTTGATTTACATCATGTTGATATTGTCCTACACCTATTGCCTTTGGTTCTATTTTTACAAGTTCTGATAATGGGTCTTGTAGTCTTCTTGCTATTGAGATCGCCCCTCTTATACTTACATTTACATCTGGGAATTCTTCTGCCCCAAGTTTTGATGCTGAATATACAGATGCTCCTGCTTCACTTACTATTATATATTTTACATCTTTTCCTTTTATAATCTCACTAACTACTTTTTCACTTTCTCTTGATGCTGTCCCATTACCTATTGCTATAACATTAATATTATTTTTTTCGATTAATTCTTCTATTTCTTTTTTACCTTTTTCAATATCATCATTTGGCATTGTTACACTTACAATTTTACCTTCTAAATATTTTCCGATTTTCATCTATACATGCAAGTTTACTACCATTTCTAAATCCTGGATCAAATCCAAGAATCCTTATATTCTTCATTGGTGATTGTAATAATAATTCTTTTAAATTATCTCCAAATACATTTATTGCATATTCATCAGATCTTTCTTTTACTTCTTGTCTTATTTCTCTTTCTACAGATGGCTTTATAAGGCGTTTAAAAGAATCTTTAACTATTTCTTCAATATATTCAAATGATATATTATTATTTTCTTTTATAACTTCTTCTATTATATTTTGAATTAATCTTTCTTCATCAAGTATTATTTTTACATCTAATTTTTTTTCTGTTTCTCCTCTTGTTATAGCAAGATATCTATGGCTTGGTATTTTTGAAATAGTGTCTTTAAAATCATAGTACATCTTATATGTTTGTCTTTCATCATCCTCTTTTCCTTTTGTACTTACAATTTCTGCTTCCTTATTATATACATTTTTTACTATTTCTCTTATATCTGCACTATCTGATATATCTTCTGCAATTATATCTTTTGCTCCTGTTATAGCATCATCTATTGTTTCAACTTCTTCTGTTAAAAACTCTTCTGCTTTTTTAAAAATATTTTCTAAACTATTTCCAGCTAAAATATATTTACTTAAATCTTCTAATCCTTTTCTTCTAGCTTCAGATCCTCTTGTTTTTTTCTTTCCCTTATATGGTCTATATATATCTTCTACTTTTGATAATGTTTCTGCTAATCTTATATCATTTAATAATTCTTCTGTAAGTTTTCCTTGTTCATCTATAAGTCTTGCAACTTCTTCTTTTCTTTGTAAAAGATTTGTATATTGTTTTAATACTTGTTCAAACTCTCTTAAGACTTCATCACTCATACCACCTGTTTCTTCTTTTCTATATCTTGCGATAAATGGTATAGTATTTCCCTCTTCTATCATTTTAAGTACATTTCTTACATATCTTATATTTTGATTTAAAGTTTTAGCTATTTTTTCATCTAATACTTCTTCAATATATTTTTTTTGATTTTCTTCTGTTTCTTCTATTTTATCTAATGTTTCTTCAACTTCTTTTTTCTTAGTTTTAACTTTTGTTTTTGTTGTTTCTTCTTCTGTCTCTTTAATTTCTTTTTCTTGCTTTTTATTTTTTTCTTTATCTTTCTTTAAGTCTTCTTCTGTTATTCCTTGTTCTAATAATTGTTTCTTTAGTTCTTCTATATTCATCTTTTCCTCTAAAATCTACTTTTATTTATCTGTATAATCTAAATCTCTGTATTTTCTTACAACCTCTGTTACACTTTCTCCTACATTATTTGCATGTATTATATCTGCAAGCATATCTGATATACTTACAACTTCTATTTTATCTATTTGTTTTTCTTTAGGTAATTTAATTGTATCTGTACATATTAATTTTTTTATATCACTATTTTGTATTCTTTCTATTGCAGGACCTGAAAGTACTGGATGTGCTATTGCTGCATATATTTCTTTTGCACCTTTTTCTTTAAGCATTTTTATTCCAGATACAAGTGTTCCTGCTGTATCTATCATATCATCTACAATTATTGCTGTCTTACCTTCAACTGTACCTATTAAATTCATTGCTTCTGCTTCATTTGGTCTTACTCTTCTCTTATCAATAATCGCTATTGGTGCATTAAATATTTCTGCAATATCTCTTGCACGTTTTACTCCTCCATGGTCTGGTGATACTATTACAATATCTTTAAGTATTTTCTTCTTTTTAAAATATCCTGCTAAAATCCCTATAACTGTTAAGTCATCTGCTGGTATATCAAAAAATCCCATTGTTTGTGTTGAGTGTATTTCTACTGTCATTACACTTGTTGCTCCTGCCGCTTCTAATAAGTTTGCTACAAGTCTTCCTGTTATAGGTTGACGTGGTCTTGCCTTCCTATCTTGTCTTGCATATCCAAAATATGGGATTATTACATCAATCCTTTTTGCAAAAGCTCTTTTAACTGAATCTATTGCAATTAAAAGTTCCATTAAATTTTGTGATACTGGATTATCTGTTGATTGTATAATATATACTCTTTTATCTCTAACTGTTTCTAATAATTCTACTAGGATTTCTCCATCTGCAAAATGTCTTATTTCTATTTTTCCTTCTTTTATTCCTAATTTTTTACATATCTTTTCTGTTAATTCTTTTGATGAATTTAAAGAAAATACTACTACATTATCCATATTAATACCTATCCTTCCAAAAATTCTTTTACTTGTTTCTTTACTTCTACATTAAAATTATCTTTCCATTTTTTATACAATTCCAAAACTTCTTCTTTATTTTCTAATACATTTCTTATTTTATCCCTGATTTCTCTTGGATCATCTTCTCTATTTACACATACATAATCTCTTAATTTAGATCCTATAAAATAATCATTATTATTTCCTATTAAACATGGAACTCCTTGTTCAAAACTTTCCATTGGAAACATTGGAGAACATTCTGTAAATGTTACATATATATTTATATCATTTCTTTTAATTCTTCTCATAAGTTCTTCTGTTGGTATAAACTTATCTATACATGTATATTTAATATCTAATACTTTTAAATATTCTTTTATTTCTTTTGATATTGGTACTATATCTATTTTTGAATTTTTAAAAAAAGTTGTTGCTAAAATTTGCGTATATATATTTTTGAGTTCTCTACTATGTGCATTATATATACCTATATTTATCTCTTGATCATTTTCTTTTTTATTATTATTAGTACTATTAATATCACCTTTTTCTAAACTCTTAACATTATTCATTATATAATACGCATTATATCCTAAATTTTTATAGAATTCTGCCATTGTTTTCTTTACAAATCCGAAGTGCTTCTACTTTTCCATCTTTATATAATTGTATAAGTTCTTTATTTAATTTCCATGTATAATCACTTATTGCTTCAAAGTTATTTGCATGCCATAACACTTTTATCTTTATAGTACTATCTTTCTTATATAAGTCTTTTATAAGTTCAATCCATCCGGTCAACTATTTGTGAAAATATTACTTGTTTTATATTTGAATCTATTATTGCTCTTACAATTCTATTTCTACTACTTTTTCTTTTTGTTTCTTCCAAAGGAACATTTGCTTCAAATAATCCTTTAGTAGAATTTGCAACTCCAAGCCATTCTGGATTATATAATACCATATAATTTTTTCCATTATGTTTTAATTCTTTAATGACTCTTACTGCTCTTTTTACTTGTTTCTTTTCCTTATTTACAAATGGATTTCTTTTTTCTACTAATAATTGATATTTTTTTGAACTTAAATATCTATATGTTCCACTTATAACCTTATATGTACTACTTTCACTGTCCAAAGAATTTTTAACAGTTTTCTTTATTTTTCTAAATATCCCCATTTTTATTCCTTTACCATTTTTTGTAGATTTTCTTTTGCTATATTATTATATTTTTCTTTCCATATTTTTAAATTTTCTTTTATCTTTTCTTTGTTATCTAATATATTTTCTATTATTCCCTTATTCATATCTGGATTATCTTCAGCATTTACTACTATAGTATTTTTTAAATAATCATTATTACAATTTTCAAAATAATCTGTTGTATTTCCAATTGCAACTGGTATTTGAAGTTCTGCTGATAATAAGAAATTATAATTAAAATTATTAGTAAATTTAAAATCTAATATTATATCATTTTTTAAAAACTCTTTCATTGTTCTTTCTATTGATGCATAACTAAAAATACTTGGATTTGACTTTATATTATATATTTTCATAAATTCTAAAAATCTATCATTTAATAAGTTATAATTTAATACAGAATTTTTTATAAACACAAGTGTACTTATTGTATTATATATATTTGTATACCATTCATCATTATCAACATATATTCCTATATGTTTTTCATTTTGTCTATTGTTATTTTGCTTTTTAATATATTCCTTAATAAGTCTTTCTTTTATATCTTTATGTTCTTTTTCTAATATAAAATTTGGCATTAAATATCCGAACACTATACCCCATATTTAAATATGCTTCATATATACCTTTTTTTAAGAAATACATTTTATATATTTCTTTTTTCTTTAATAATTCAATACATCTTAAAAAAGATAAACGTTCTCTATCATAAAATAATATTCCTTCATATATTTCAGATATAACTTTTATTTTTATTTTTTCATTTTCTTTCCTATCTTTATTTTTCCCTATAATATATTGAATTATTTCTATCATAACAATATCTGTTCCATATATTATA
>ERZ773063.1448-NODE-1448-length-14015-cov-3.097564_pt1 | contig 14015 bp, 8 predicted proteins | sample MGYA00580625_ERZ773063 | MGnify/ENA primary metagenome ERZ773063 (study PRJEB29015, sample SAMEA2738022) | human oral metagenome | biome: human oral; feature: human-associated habitat; material: dental | place: China | collected 2042 ...
GACCAGATTCCCAGCAGGCTCAAGGAGCCAATAAGTACGCCGACCAGCACACGCACCCATGCGCGCATCATGACGATCACCTCAGCAAAAACCACCGCAACCAGGCCATACGCCCCGATGATGTCACCCGAGAAGAAGACAGCATGCACCAAGCCGAAGGCCAGCATCCACCAGCCGCGGCGGCGAATCAGGCGCGAGGCCGTGCGGCGCGCATAACGCTCGACGTTCTCCTCGACAATCTGTCGTTGGACGGGATGCCAGCCGGCAACCTCCTCGGCAGTAAAGGTCTCCATGACGGCCCGGCGCTCACGCTCCATCGTGCGCGAGGCCATGATCGCCATGCCAAAACCGAACAGGATCGAGAACAGCGGGTAGGCCCTGCGGTCAACGAACAGGGTCCGCGCCAGGTACCACCACTGGTCGGCGCTGCCCATCGCCGCAAGCGCCGCATGCCCGGCGTGAGGCGCCTCCGGGAAGTACCTAAGCCAAAAGGGGACGTTTGCCAGCGCAATGAGCGAGAGCATAAACGAGTCACTAAACGCCTGCAAACCGTGGTACTTGGTAAATACCTGCTCAAACCACTTTGTTGTTAACTCGTAATTAGAGCCCCAGGAACGAACAAACGAACCATAAGGAACGCAGAGGTACATGCCAATAACAAAGAGTGCGACTAGTGCGCAAAGAATGGTAAGTGGGATGCGAACAGAATTGTCTGTAATAAGCATCCTAGCTCGCGTTGCTTTGCCCGAAAGTGTAGACGTGCTCTTTGCTTCTAACACAAACTTCTGAACAACAAACATGAGCAGCGTAATGGAAAGAAGAACAACAGCCATAGCAGCCGCACCCTGCTTGTCGTACGCGCCTGTAATCTGCAGGTAGATAGTTGTTGCCAAGGTATCGTAGGAGCCACCAATAATCATTGGGTTAGCAAAGTCTGCAATCGACTCAATAAATGAGACGAGAAAAGCGTTTCCTAAACCAGGCAAAATAAGAGGAAGTGTAACGCTGGTAAATACCTTCCAGCGGCTTGCGCCCATGTCACGTGCTGCCTCTTCAAGGGATGGGTCAATGTTTTTAAGCAGGCCCTTAAGCATCATATAACACACAGGGAAGAACGACATAGTCTGGACAATAAAGATGCCCCAGAAGCCATAGATGTTGTTGTCAAAAATTCCCAAAAGACCTCGAGTAATCAGGCCTTTCTTGCCAAACATCATAATCATGGAAAGCGAAAGAACAAATGGTGGAGAAACAACAGGAAGCATGGAAACCACGCGGAAAAGGCCTGTCATAAACTTTGTACGAAGCTTTACGTACACTTCAACATACGCAAAAAGAAGGCCAATAAGCGCTGATAAAATGCCTACCGCAAATCCAACCCTAAGGGTGTTGGTAATTGCATGATCAAACGAAGGCATAGCTAAGATGCGCGTAAATACATCAAACGAAATCCCGTTATCGGAGACTACAGAGTCAACCATAAGAATGGCAAGTGGATACAAAATAAAAAGGGTTAAGAAGGCGATAAGAACGACAATGGTCGTTATCAAAATTGGATCGCCAAGGAGCTTTTTTCGCTCAAGTTGAGCGCTCTGGGATTTTGCCATGCTGGTCCTAACTCTGAAACACTAAACCTATACGCAAAGCTCTATGTGGAAATGGGTAGGCAGATCTCTGCCTACCCAGTATAATCTGCCACTCAGATCTTGAGCAACAGCATTGTTTGCTTGCTTTCCGGCGTTGGTTTTACTCCGTCTTAAAGCGGCTATCTCCGCCACCAAGAGCTTCCATAACGTCCTTGACATACTGCTCGGTGTGCTTCTTAGCATCCTCGAAGTTGTAGTCCATGACATTGTTTGGATCAAGGCCATACTCAGTAGCAATCTCAGGCTGCTTTGCGTTATCAATCACCAGGAACTGGTAAGAGCCATTCTTCTGAGCAAGATCAACGCATGCTGGTGAAAGTGCATACTCAATCCAGAGTTTAGCGGCATTTGGATGCGCAGCACCCTTGAAGATTGCAGTTGCGCCAACCTCGTATGATGCGCCAGAGCTTGGAATCTGAAGACCAACATTCTCATGCTCTTGGTCAACAATCTGATAAATGCCGTCGTGGAGCATACCAATTCCGATGGTGCACTCGCCTGTTCCGATAGCCTTGGAAGGACCAGAACCACTCTTGGTGTACTGAGCAATGTTCTTATCAAGGTCAACAAGATACTGAATGCCCTGATCGTGACCATACTTCTGAATAACGGTGTTGATAATCAGCTTTGCAGTACCAGCGGTGTTGTAGTTAGAAGACCAAATAAGACCCTTATATTTAGGATCGATAAGATCTTTGTAATCCTGAGGAACATCAAGCTTAAGACGCTGGAGCTCTTCCTTATCGTACAGAATGCCCAGGATGCCCTTATAAATTCCGTACCAGTCCTTATTTGTACTCTTGAACTTATCGGAAATAAGGTGAGATGCATTCTTTGGCTCGTACTGCTCAAGAAGGCCCTTTGAGGAGGTAACATTGTAAGGATCGGTTGTTCCGCCAAACCAAACATCTGCTGATGGATGACCGTTCTCTTCCTCAATCTTTGCAGCAACTTCTCCGGTTGAAAGACGCTGTACCTGAACATCAATGCCATACAGACTCTTGAAGTTGGCACAAACTGCGTTTAGATACTCCTCTTCACAGGAACCGTAAACGATCAGCTTACCCTCTTCTTTTGCTGCCTTTACCAGCTCTTCTGGTGCACCAACAGTATCGGTAGAGTTGGTGCCAGATTCTTTTTTCTCGCCAGCATCAGAATCGGACTTTTTGCAAGCTGCGATACCCAGGCCTGCTACAACTGCGCTGACTCCAAAAAAGTTACGACGAGTAAGGTTTGACATAAGAACTCTTTTCTCTCCTTGTGGTCACCCACAGCTCCAATGAAAAGAACATACTCCTGTGTAAATCGTACTCAAACTTTTTCGAAAATATTTCAACTATTCGATAAGTGGCTGATATTAGCGGCTATCGGTATGTTTTGACGTATCTAAGCAAAAAGACCAGGGACAAAATCCCTGGTCTTGAACATTTGGTGGAGAATAGGGGGATCGAACCCCTGACCTCAGGCTTGCAAAGCCCGCGCTCTCCCAGCTGAGCTAATTCCCCGTACTGGCTTCTGGATGAGCCCAGAAGGTTTTAATAATCACCCCAACGGCGACTCGGCTAACGTTGGGGCGACTATTGTCACATAAAGTGGTGGGCCTGACAAGGTTTGAACTTGTGACCTCCCGGTTATCAGCCGGACGCTCTGACCAACTGAGCTACAGGCCCAACGCAGGGAAAAATAATACCTCCATACTTCTCATAGGTCAACACTTTTTTTGTTTTGTTTTAAAGTTTCTTGAAACTGGGTATGAAAGCAGAACAGAGAGTCGTAGACTATCTGCCTAAAGATTGATAAAAGGCGTGTTATTTGGAGTATTTGTGTCACTAAAGCGTATGGACATACAGACAGTTGTTGTCGGAGGAGGACCAATCTCTTCCGTTATTGTCCTGCGTCTTCATGACCCACGCGGCGTCTCTTCCTTAAGTCTTCCTATCAAAATTGGCAACATTGAGGCATCCGCTATCAGCCTAGGCATAGATCAAGAGTCTGCCGAGAGACCTCTAACGCATGACCTTCTCCGCTCCGTTCTTGATTCTCTGGACGCAGACATTAAAAGCGTGCGCATCGTAGGCGTTCGCGGCACCACGTTCTTCTCGCAAATTGAGCTTATCTCTAAAGAGGGAGAGCATATTTACGTGGATGCTCGTCCATCAGACGCAATTGCGCTGGCAGTAAGAACAAACGCTCCCATCTTTGCTGACGAGAGCGTTCTAGAAATTGCTGCTGCTCCAGACTTTACTGATGTCGAGAAGGACGTTCAGGCCCAAGAGCTTGAGGAGTTCCGTCAGTTTATTGAGGATGTCTCTCCTGAGGATTTCTCTTAAGCCCTGCTCTAGAGCGGGTTTTAGTTGCTATTAATACATTTTTTCTACACCAAACTCCAAGCCGTGTGGTCGGTGTGGAGTAACTCATGCGCACGCTTAGAGCCACGTTCTCCAAGGTAGTTGTCATAACAGGCAATAATCATAGGGTTTTCGTGGCAGAATCTGATTTGAGACTTGTTGTCTAGCGTGCGAAGAACTTCCATTCTATCTGGAACACTATTGCAACCGTCATGAATTGGCTGTCCACCACCGCCAACACAGCCACCTGGACAGGCCATGACCTCAACAAAATCATACGATGCGGCTCCCGTAGAAATTGCTTCAAGCAGTGCCGAGGCATTATTTAATCCGTGGGCAATAGCTACGTTGAGCTTCTTGCCAGGCAATTCAAAGGCTGCTTCTCGCCAGCCCTTCTCGCCACGAATGGTTTCAAACGTATCTACGCTTGGGTTTTCTCCCGTGATGAAGTTGTAGGCGCTGCGTAGTGCTGCCTCCATAACGCCGCCTGTAGTGCCAAAGATGGTGCCTGCACCAGAGCCAAAGCCTAGAGGTGTATCCAAAGGTTCTTCTGCAATCTGCGCCACGTCAATATGAGCCGCTTTAATCATGCGACCGAGCTCTCTAACCGTAAGAACAGTATCAACATCTTGGTCCTGCCCATTTGCGCTGTTCATTGACGGATATGCGGCCTCTTCTTTCTTTGCAATGCAGGGCATGGCAGAAACCGAGTAGATATCTTTTGAGTCAACTGCCAGGGCTTCCGCGTAGTAACTCTTTGCAATAGCGCCAAACATTTGCTGAGGAGACTTAGCAGAAGACAACTGTGGTAAAAACTCTGGATAGCGAGCTTTCACAAACCTTACCCAACCAGGACAGCATGAGGTAAAGAGCGGAAACTTATGCTCTTTACCATCGGAAAGTATGTTGATAAGCTCGGTTGCTTCCTCCATGATGGTAAGGTCCGCCGCAAAATCGGTATCAAAAATGTAATCAAAGCCAATTTTTCTTAGGCATGCTGCTAGGCGCTCTACCGTTGCTTCTTCTCGAAGTAATCCAAGTTCTTCTCCCCAGGAGGTACGCACAGAAGGAGCAATTTGAATGAGCGTTATCTTCTGCGGGTCATCGATTGCCTTAAGCACACGTTCGGTATCGTCGCGTTCTCTCAGTGCGCCTGTTGGACAGTTAACTACGCACTGGCCGCAAATGACGCAGCCGGATTCTTGAATGCTCTTTTTACCTTTGACGTTGATGGATGCGTGGATAGTTCTGTTAGAGATATCCCAAACGCCAAGTGTTTGGACTTTCTCGCACACCTGAATACACCTAAGACACTTGATGCACTTATTGTTGTCGCGAATGAGTGGAAATGCGGTGTTCCATGCTTCGTTAGGAAGATTTTTCTCATACGGCTTTGAGTAAATTCCCAGGTCATTTGCAAGAGACTGGAGCGAGCAATTCTGTGAACGCACGCAACTGGTACACTCAGAATCGTGCTGAGAAAGCAAAAGTTGCACGTTTGTCCTGCGAACTTCTCGCGCCTTTGCGCTGTTTGTCTTTACCACCATGCCTTCAGCAACAACGGTGGTGCAAGATGCCACAAGATGATCTGCACCTTCAACCTCAACTGCACAAACGCGGCAGCCTCCTACCTCGTTGATGTCCTTGAGGAAGCATAAGGTTGGAATTGAAAGTCCAACGGAGCGGGCGGCGTCCAAAATTGTTGTGTTCTCAGGAACGGAGAGTTCAAAGTCGTCAATTATGAGGTTTACCATTGGTGATTCCTTCCCCCTCTGAAGGCACCATAGCCAAAATGGTCACAACGCAAACAACGAGATGCTTCTTGGTGAGCCTCTTCTTCCGTTAAGCCAATCTCAACCAAATTCCAGTCATGAACACGCTCAGATGACTCCCTTTCTTTCATCTCACAGCGACCACACTGCCTGAGGCCCTTAATCTTCAGTGATGGAAGCTCCACATTGAGGGTAACTTTATGATCACATCCAAGTGAACGGTCAATATTTGCAGCGGCAACTTTACCTGCTTCAATAGCTTTGATAACCGTCGAAGGTCCAGACTTACAATCTCCTCCCGAGAACACACCCGGGAAACCCTCAATAGAGCCATCTGACGCGGTCACAATTCTGTTTTTCTGTACCGGGATACCTATAGCCTCAAAGCTCTGATATTCGATGCCTTGTCCAATGGCAACAAAGACCTTGTCACAAGGGACAACTCTGGTTTCTTCTTGCGACGCGCGAGGCGCAGGACGTCCCCACTTAGGAGCTCCAATAATCTGTGGTTGGACGAGAAGACCACTCACGTTTCCAGCTCCATCCGAAACGATAGAAAGTGGAGAAGTAAGCTCTAAAATTTCGCAACCTTCTGCCTGAGCTCCAGCGATTTCTGCATCTTGTGCGGTCATGTCTGTAACACGTCTGCGGTAGACAATAGAAACTTTCTTGGCACCCAGTCTGACGTTGGTACGAGCAACATCCATGGCAACATTTCCACCGCCAATGACAACAATCTCTTGACCAGAAAGATCTGGAATGTCGTAATCTCCTACTGCTCGCAGGAGCTTAACTGCGGATTCGACGCCGTTAAGATCTTCTCCCTCAAGACCAAGTTTTTTATCGGTATGTGCTCCAATGCCTACAAAAACGGAATCGTATGTCTTTCGGAGCTCTTGGAGTTCTTCTCCCAAGACTGGATGCTCAAGTTCAACTTCAATACCTGCAGATAAGAGCCAGTCAATCTCTGACTGAAGGCGCTCACGAGGCAGTCGGTAGTTTGGAATTCCGTAGCGAAGCATGCCACCCAAGTGTTTTCTCGCCTCAAAAATCTTTACGCTGTGTCCCATAGTTGCCAGATAATACGCACAAGAAAGACCTGCTGGTCCCCCACCAATTACGGCAACTTTCTTTCCCGTTGCAGGTGAGCACTCAGGAGCATATGTTTCTTCCATATGCTCGGCTGCAAAGCGTTTAAGTGCCAGGATATTAAGGGGATTGTCCACCATGGCACGGCGGCAGTGCATCTCACAGGGGTGCTCGCAAACAAGACCACAGACCAGCGGCAGCGGGTTGTCTTTCCTGATGACTTTAATGGCGTCAGTGTAGCGGCCCTCTTCCACCAGGGAAATGTATGCTGGAATATCAACGTGTGCAGGACATCCACGTACACACGGAACTTCTCCTTGCACATCATAGCCGCATGAATGCGTTTTGACGTGCTGTTCAAAGTCATCTCTGAAGCCAGATAATGCGGTAAGTACCATCTCTCCGGCTTCGTAGCCAATGGCACAATCGCTTGAGAGATAGGTGGTTTTAGCTGTTCTCTCGAGCAAATCAAGGGTGTACTCTGTTGCTTTATTTTCAAGCACATCTTCAAGCAGGTTACTAAGGGCACTAAGGCCAATTCTACAAGGGGTACATTTCCCGCAGCTTTGTGTTGCACAAAGCCTTACCAACGCAGCCGTAAATTCGACAGGACAAGGCACAATTGAACTCACCGAGAGGCGACGCTCAAGAGCATCTCGCAAATCGTCCATTACGGTCTGTGCGTGGCTAAGCTCCATAACGTGAAGTCTGGCCATTGTTCTCTCTCCGTAGATTCTAAAATGACTATGACGTGCAAATAGACGCTAGTCGTTCCCAACTTTAGCCTAGGGAAAAAGGACAACTGGCTTATCTTTTATATAAAAATCATTACCGTTAGCGTGCTGATTTTCTCGGTAAACGAAAAGAGCTCAAGAGAATTACCTCCTGAGCTCTTCAAATTACGTATAGCTGAAATGCTTATTCGTCATCATCCAGCAGTGAATCGTCCAGTACTTCCTCTTCATCTCCGAGGTCAACAGACTCTGTCTCATCAGCATCGCGAGCGCCTGCTGCCATCAGATCAAGCATACCTTGGTTCTCTGCGTGCTTAGGAGCCTTCTTTTTGTTGGCAACCATACGAGCAACTGCAGAAACGACGTCAGTACCTGAGAGGTTCATAACCTTGACTCCCTGAGTGGAGCGGCCAAGCTTGGAGATATCGCCAGCCTTGACGCGGATTACAACGCCCTCCTCGGACATGATCATAATCTCGTGCTGAGGACCAACAACGCGGCAGGCAACCAGGTTACCCTTCTTCTCCGTCATTGTGATGGTAAAGACGCCCTGTCCACCACGCTTGTGAACTGGATACTCAGAAATTGCCGTACGCTTTCCGTAGCCCTTCTCGGTAATAACGAAAAGGTCACCATTGCCATTGGTAATTTCCATGCCAAGCATAGTCGCATCGCCCTTGAGCGTAATGCCACGAACGCCCGAGGTACCGCGTCCCATGCTTCTTGCCTCTGCCTCGTCAAACAGGATTGCCTTGCCGTCGGAGGAGCACAGAACAACCTTGTCACCTGGGTGGACACGACGGACGTTAACAAGCTCGTCGCCATCCTTAAGGTTGATTGCAATGAGGCCGTCCTTACGGGTACGGTCATACTCAGACATTGCTGTCTTCTTGACCATTCCCTGCTTAGTAGCAAACATCAGGTAGTTGTCTTCTGGGAAGTCGCGAGTAGTAATAACCGCCTTGACCTTCTCGCCCTCTGCAAGTGTCTCGATGACATTGATGATGGCGCTACCCTTAGTAGTTCTGTTACCAACCGGAAGCTCGTGGACCTTGAGTCGGTACACCTTACCAAAGTTGGTAAAGAACAGCACGTAATCGTGGGTAGAAGCAACAAAGAGGTTCTCGACAAAATCGTTCTCTTTGAGAGAGACACCCTGAACACCCTTGCCGCCGCGCTTCTGAGAACGATAAATCTCAACAGGAACACGCTTTACGTAACCTGCGTGAGTAACGGTAACAACCATATCCTCTTCAGCGATAAGATCCTCGACGTCCAGGTTCTGAATGTCCTGGTCGGAGATTTGCGTACGACGCTTGTCAGCATAGCGGTTGGAAATCTCTCGGAGCTCATCAGCAATAACAGCCAGAATCTTTTCCTCGTGAGCGAGAAGATCCTCGTAGTAGGCAATATCAAGTCTGAGCTGGGAAATCTCGTCAACAAGATCCTGACGAGCAAGACCGGTGAGGCGGCGCAGACGCATCTGAAGGATTGCCTCGCCCTGAATCTCATCCAGGCCAAAACGCTCGTTCATGCGCTTCTTTGCCTCAGCATCATCCTGCGAGCTGCGGATGATGTGGACAATCTCGTCGATGTTATCAACTGCGGTCAGAAGGCCTTCCAAAATGTGGACACGCTTCTGTGCCTTGTCCAGATCAAACTCAGTACGACGGCGTACAACATCAATCTGGTGATCAATGTAGTGACGAAGAATCTCGCGAAGAGAAAGGGTACGAGGAACACCGTCAACCAAGGCCAGATCAATGATGCCAAAGTTGGACTGGAGCTGAGTCTTCTTGTACAGGTTATTCAGAACAACCTGTGGAACAGCATCACGCTTGAGATCCAAGACGATGCGCATACCCTTACGGTTGGACTCGTCGCGCATGTCAGAGATGCCTTCAATTTTCTTCTCGTTGACTGCCTGAGCAATCTTCTCCTGAAGAAGACCTTTGTTAACCTGGTAAGGAATCTCGGTAACAACAAGGCGCTGGCGACCACTCTTGACTTGTTCAACGTGAACCTTTGCACGGACAGTAATAGAACCGCGACCAGTCTCGTAGGCGTCCTTGATGCCCTGAGTACCCATGATGATGCCGCCTGTTGGGAAATCAGGACCAGGTAGAACGGTCATGAGCTCCTCAGTGGTAACGTCAGGGTTCTCAATCATCATGCAGACAGCGTTAGTAACCTCACCAAGGTTGTGAGGAGGAATGTTGGTAGCCATACCAACTGCAATACCTGAAGAACCGTTAACCAAAAGATTTGGGAAACGAGCAGGAAGAACTGCAGGCTCTGTCAGAGACTCATCATAGTTTGACTGAAGATCAACGGTGTTTTTGTTAAGCTCTGCCAGCATCTCCATAGCACTTCTGGTGAGACGTGCCTCGGTATAACGCATTGCTGCTGGTGGATCACCGTCGATAGAACCAAAATTTCCGTGACCATCAATCAGAGGAAGTCTCATCGAGAAATCCTGAGACATACGGACCATGGAGTCATAAATAGCGGAGTCACCGTGTGGGTGGTACTTACCCATGACTTCACCGACTGCCCATGCAGACTTCTTATGTGGACGATTTGGCGTAATGCCAGCCTCGCTCATTGCGTACAAAATACGGCGGTGAACAGGCTTAAGGCCGTCTCGAACATCTGGAAGTGCACGAGCAACAATAACGGACATGGAATACTCGAGGAAGGAAGTCTTCATCTCTGAGGACAAATCGGTTGGCTTAAGCGTGCCACCGTGAATGTCTGAGAGGTCAAGACGAGTACCAGCCTCATCAGAGATAATGTGTGAAGTTTCTCCCGTTATTAGATTTTCCCCAGTCTCTGAGTCAAACTCGTCAGAGTCTTCTTCTACCTCGTCATCTTCGTATTCTTCATCCATATCGTTTTGTGCATCAAGGTCTTGATCCTCGTCTGCACCAAAAAGATCATCATTCATATTTTTATCGTCTGCCACAAGTTACCCTTTCATTTTCTGTCTAATGATTTAGCGAGAAACCATTAAATATCCAGGAAGCGGACGTCTTTTGCATGTGTTTGGATGAAGTCTTTACGCTTCTCAACCTGGTTGCCCATAAGGTCAGAGACCGCGCGATCAGCGGCAAGAGCATCATCGATGGTTACCTTAAGAAGAATGCGGTTCTTTGGCTCCATAGTGGTTGCCCAAAGCTGCTCTGGGTCCATCTCACCAAGACCCTTATAACGTTGGATGGTGAACTTGGTGTTGTCCTCAAACTTCTTTGTCTCAAGAGTAAGTTCTTCATCGGTATAAATGTATTTACCGTTCTTTTTGCCCTTTGGCTTGATCTGATACAGAGGAGGCTGAGCAACGTAGATATAGCCTGCGTCAATCATTGGCTTCATGTAACGATAGAAGAAGGTAAGCAAAAGAATTCTAATGTGAGAGCCGTCAACATCAGCATCGGTCATAATGACAATCTTGTGATAACGAGCCTTCTCAATATTAAATTCATCTCCAACACCAGTACCAATAGCGGTAATCAGCGAAGTAATGGTGTCAGAAGAAAGTGCGCGGTGAGCCTGTACACGCTCAACGTTCAAAATCTTTCCGCGAAGTGGAAGAACTGCCTGGATAGAACGGTCGCGTGCCATCTTTGCAGAACCACCTGCGGAGTCACCCTCAACGATGAAGAGTTCAGTCATCTCTGCATCACGAACGGAGCAGTCGGCAAGTTTTCCAGGAAGAGCAGCAGACTCAAGAAGTCCTTTGCGGCGTGTTGCTTCACGAGCTTTACGAGCAGCAAGACGTCCTTTTGCAGCCTGAGTTGCTTTCTTAAGAATCTCTTTTGCCTGGTTAGGATGCTCTTCAAGATACTCTGAAAGGCCCTGAGTAACAATCTTGTTAGTAAGAGTCCTCATGTAAGAACTACCAAGCTTAGCCTTTGTTTGACCCTCAAACTGGGGATCTAGCAGTTTAACTGAAATTACTGCAGTAAGGCCTTCTCGAATATCATTACCCTCAAGCTTAGGATCTTTCTCTTTAAGAAGACCCTGCCTAGTGCCGTAATCATTTATCACCTTAGTAAGAGCGGTACGGAAGCCCTCGAGGTGCATTCCGCCTTCCTCAGTAAAAATGTCATTTGCAAACGAGAGAGTTCTATCACTGAACTCAGTATTCCATTGAAGTGCAACCTCGACCTCACCCATCTGCGATATAGGGGCATCAGGATCAGATTTACCTTCAATATAGATAGGGCGAGAAAGTCCTGGTAAAACGGTTTTCTCGTCATTAAGGTACTTAACAAAATCGATGATGCCGCCAGCATACTGGAAATCAACTTGACGAGGAGTGAGCTCACGCTCATCAACAAGAGTAATTTTAAGGTTCTTGTTAAGGAATGCGGTTTCCTGGAGACGGTCACGAAGTGTATCAAAGTTATACGTAGTGGTCTCAAAAATCATGTCATCTGGCCAGAAGGTAATAATGGTACCTGTAGTCTTAGAAGTACCAATTTCCTTCATTTTCTGAACGGTTTTACCGCGCTCAAAGACCATCTCGTATATTTTGCCATCACGCTTAACCTGTGCAATAAGCTTCTTAGAAAGAGCATTTACAACAGAAGCCCCAACCCCGTGAAGACCCCCAGAAACTTTATAACCGCCGCCGCCGAATTTACCACCGGCGTGAAGCACTGTAAATACAGTTTCTACTGCAGGACGTCCCGTTTTTTCTTGAATATCCACCGGAATCCCACGACCATCATCGGTTACGCGAATATGGTTTTCTTTGGTGATTTCAATTTCAATATGAGTGGCAAATCCTGCTAAAGCCTCATCAATCGAATTATCCACGATTTCCCAAACAAGGTGATGAAGTCCCGCACTACTTGTTGAACCAATATACATCCCAGGACGTTTACGAACAGCTTCGAGTCCTTCTAATACTTGAATCTGACTGGCATCATATTGCGCAGCTAATTCAGCTTTGTTTTCTTCTGTCATATGCTAATTCTCACTCTCCATTTTTAAAATAGTTCCTTTTTCAATCGGTATTACGACCGGTTCATTAATAAATTGTTGCTTAATCCCATCCAGGCTTGTTGTGGTAATAAAGGTTTGCACTTTATTTTCAATCGCCTTAATCAGATGAGTTTGTCTGTCATCATCGAGCTCGGAAAGTACGTCATCTAATAGTAGAAGAGGATACTCGCCTGTCGATAATTTCATCAATTCGATTTCTGCAAGCTTCAAACTCAGTACGGTCGAACGTTGCTGTCCTTGCGAACCGTACGTTTGAACCGGAATCTCGTTCAAATAAAAAATCAAATCGTCACGGTGCGGTCCAATCAGCGTTGTGGCTTGATCCGCCTCACGAGTTTGATTCTTCTTGAATTGATCGATATAAATTTCTTTCATTTGCGAAGGTGTTAAACCATCCTCCAACGGAATCGTTGCTTGATACGAAACCGAGAATTTCTCACGACCAAGCGATAACTGGTCATGAATCGGAATGGCTAAAGCCTCCAATTGCTTCATAAAATCGAGACGATGAAAGACGATTTTACTAGCTAACTCGCTTAACATCTCGCTTAAAACCTCTAAGTATTCGTCCGGTTGCTTTTTCTTAATAGCTAGCTGTTTCAAATAAGTATTGCGTTGTTTTAAGACGCGATTATATTCCACTAAATCATAGAGGTAGAGGGAACTCATTTGTCCAAGTTCCATATCCACGAATTTACGTCTGTTTTGCGGAGACCCTTTGACAAGCGTGAGGTTCTCTGGGGCAAATAGAATGACATTCAAGTTTCCAAGGTAGGAACTCAGTCGTTTTTGCTCCAAATAATTCACCTTCGCGATTTTTCCTTTTTTAGAAAATTGCAATTCTAAATTCGTCTTTGTCGCTGTTTTTTCAACGGTCCCTTTAATCGTCGCAAAGTCTTTTTTCCATCCAATCAGTTCTTTGTCGTTTGTAGTGCGGTGGCTCTTTGTCATCGCCAAGGCGTAAATCGACTCCATCAGGTTGGTTTTCCCCTGTGCATTTTCACCAATAAAAACATGCACACCGTCTGTAAACTCTAGTTGGACAGATTCATAATTACGAAAGTTTTGTAATTGTAAATTAGTCAGCTTCATGCGTCATGTGTGTTCAAATCATTTTCATCCGATTTCATTTCTTTCACAATAAAAATACCTTCATCAGGTATTTCGACACGTGTATTCGGATATAATTTTCTACCACGTCGATTTTCTAACTCTCCATCTACAAAAACTGTATATTCTTGCAGGTACCATTTTGCTTGTCCGCCCGTTGTAATGACGTCAATATGTTTTAAAAATTGCCCTAATGTAATGTACTCATCAGAGATCGATACGATAGTTGTCATGAACTTCCTCTTTTCTAATGGATATTGGTGAGAACTCCATTAAACTCATGCATGCTCACATATTTTTAAGTAG
>ERZ773063.1465-NODE-1465-length-13921-cov-6.526035_pt1 | contig 13921 bp, 13 predicted proteins | sample MGYA00580625_ERZ773063 | MGnify/ENA primary metagenome ERZ773063 (study PRJEB29015, sample SAMEA2738022) | human oral metagenome | biome: human oral; feature: human-associated habitat; material: dental | place: China | collected 2042 ...
CCCCGCCGCACCAATGGGTGCGGCGGGTTTTGTGTTGCTACTGTGCTGTCACCGACGAACAAAAGAACGCCCTCGGCATCTCCTGACGCATGGTTCCGCACGATAAGTCCTTCATCGCTCCGCACGCATCGGATTGTTCAAGAAATCTTCGTACGCAAGCCGAATCCCGTCTGCAAGCTCCGTTGTGTACCGCCAGCCGAGCGCCGCCGCCTTTGAGACATCGAGCAGCTTACGCGGCGTGCCGTTCGGTTTCGTAGTATCCCACAGGATCTCTCCGCGATAGTCCACCACACGCGCAACCAGTTCCGCGAGCCCTCGAATCGAGATTTCCCTGCCGCTCCCCGCGTTGACGGTCTCGTCTCCGCTGTAGTGGTTCATCAGGAAAACGCAGAGGTTTGCGAGATCGTCAACATAGAGGAACTCGCGCAGCGGCGATCCGTCGCCCCAACAGGTCACGGACGGCGCACCCGCTTCCTTTGCCTCATGAAACCGTCGGATGAGCGCGGGAAGGACGTGACTGTGCTCCGGATGATAGTTGTCATTCGGACCGTAGAGATTCGTCGGCATGACTGAGATATAGTCCACAGCGTACTGTTTGTTGAGGTATGCACAGTACTTCAGCCCTGCGATCTTCGCAAGCGCATATGCCTCGTTTGTCTTCTCAAGCGACGAAGTTAAGAGGCAGTCCTCCGTCATCGGCTGCGGGGCAAGACGCGGATAGATGCAGGACGATCCGAGAAATTCCAATTTCCTGCACCCATTCTGCCATGCTGCATGGATAACGTTCATCTCAAGCATCATATTTTGGTACATAAAGTCGGCAGGGGCTTCCGAATTTGCTTGTATTCCGCCGACCTTTGCCGCCGCCAGAAAAACATACGACGGTTTTTCCTCCGCAAAAAATGTTTCGACGGCATCCTGCCGGCACAGATCAAGCTGTGCGTGCGTGCGCGTTATGATGTTCGTATATCCCTGCCGCCCGAGTTCCCGACAGATCGCAGAGCCGACCATGCCGCGATGCCCCGCGACGTAGATCTTCGCATCCTTTTCCATCATCGTACTACACCTCTTCCGCCCACTTGACCTTGTCCTCTTTCACAATGTCCTCGCCGATCTGGACTTCGATCACCACCATGCGCTCCCGTGCGCTGATCTTGTGCTTCATCCCCACGGGAATTTCGATGACATCCCCTGCTGCTACAGCACGCTCCTCGCCGTCCAACAGAACCATTCCGCTGCCGCTCACGACCGTCCAGATCTCACGGCGTCGCTCGTGACTGTGGTAATTCATTGCGTGCCCTGCATTCAGCGTCACCTTGATCGTCAGACTGCCCTCCTCCACGTCGATGATACGGAAACTCCCCCATGACTTCTCCGCAAACATGACGGGCTGATGCATCCGCTCCACATAGGGTTTCATATGGCTTGATGCCGCCTTGTCCGCCACGAGGATGCCCTCGGGGCTCGCTGCGACAATGAGATCCTGCCCGCCCATCACGAGAATCGGGACATCCAGTTCGTTGACGACGTGGGTACTGCGACACCCTCCATCCATCGTGACATCGCCGAGCGCGGCTTCCTCCATGACCTCCGTCAGTGTGTTCCACGTCCCGAGATCCTTCCATGCCCCCGCATAGCGCAGAACGCCGATGTTCTTCTCCCGCTCGGCAACGGCATAGTCAAAGCTGATCTTGTCGAGGCGGTCATAGGTCGAAAACAGCGTCCCATAGTCCGCGCATCCAAGCAGCGCCTCCGCACGCGTTAGCACATACCCCAGACGATAGGCGAATACACCGCTGTTCCAGAGCGCCCCCTGCGCGATGTAGCGTTTTGCCGCGGCTTCCTCGGGTTTTTCGCGAAACGAGAGGACGCGGCTCACCTCCGCCTTGTCCTGCGGTATGATGTAGCCGTATTTCTCACTCGGATAGGTCGGCTCGATGCCCATGAGCATCAGATTCGCCGCACCGTCCGCGGCAAGCTGCGCCAAACGCCGCACGGAGGCGAAATACGCATCCTCAACGTATGGATCAACCGGACAAACGGCGACAGCCTCATCGCGCCCAACGCCTTTCACATCATGCAGGTAGGCGCTGACGAGCGCGATCGCAGGGAACGTGTCACGGCGGCACGGTTCAACGCAGATGTCGATCGCATCGCCGAGTTGATTGCGGATCGCCGAAACTTGGGATTTTGACGTTGCTACCGTAACAGAAACATCCGAAATCGTGCGGCGCACCTGTCCGCAGACACGCTGTGCCATCGAATGCCGCAAGCCGTCACGCCCGCGAAAGATCGGAATGAACTGCTTGGAACGAATGTCGTTCGACAGCGGCCAGAGACGTTTCCCCGAGCCGCCCGAAAGCAAGACAATGTGCATATACGTTCTCCTTCGACGGGAATCTCAGTACCCGAACGTTTCCCGATCCGCCTGTACCATCATGCGAACGAGTTCCGAGAACGACACCTTGCGCTGCCAGCCGAGTTCCCGCTCCGCCTTCGACGGATTCCCCCAGAGGAGTTCCACCTCGGCAGGACGGAAAAAATGCGGATCGACCTCGACGAGCAAACGCCCCGTTTTGGCGTCATATCCTTTCTCATGGACACCGTTTCCACGCCACGCGATCTCAATACCTGCCTCGCGGAAGGAGCTCTCTGCAAATTCGCGCACCGTATGTGTCTCATTCGTCGCAAGCACATAGTCGTCCGGCGTATCCTGTTGGAGCATCCGCCACATCCCCTCGACATAGTCGCCCGCAAAGCCCCAGTCGCGCTTTGCATCCAGATTCCCGAGCGAGAGTTTTTCCTGCTTCCCTGCAAGGATACGGGCAACAGCAAGCGTGATCTTGCGTGTGACAAAGTTCTCCCCACGGCGCGGCGACTCGTGGTTGAAGAGGATGCCGTTCACGGCGAACATATCGTAGGACTCGCGGTAGTTCTTCGTAATCCAGAAGCTGTAGAGCTTTGCCGCGCCGTACGGCGACTTCGGATAGAACGGCGTTGCCTCGCTCTGCGGCGCCGTATCCGGAAGCCCGCCAAAAAGCTCCGACGTCGATGCCTGATAGAACCGGATCGGCAGACCGCTCTGCCGCAGTGCCTCCAACAGGCGGAGCGTCCCGACCCCCGTTGCCTCCGCCGTATACTCCGGCACCTCGAACGATACGGCGACATGGGACTGTGCCGCGAGGTTGTAGACCTCATCCGGTCGAATCTCCCGAATCAGCGTATGTGCATTGCTCGAATCCGTCAGATCACCATAGTGGAGGAAAAGCCGCCCATCGTACCGTACATCGGACAGAAGATGATCGATCCGCGCCGTACACGGCGTACTGTGCCGACGGATGATGCCGTGCACCTCATAGCCCTTTTCGAGCAAAAGCTCAGTCAAGTACGAACCGTCCTGCCCTGTAATCCCTGTAATCAATGCTTTTTTCACAGAACATCGCTCCTTCGCCAGAATATCATTTCACAAAATCGTAACATACCATACGCATTATCGCAAAATAATCTTATCGGAACTCCTCATAGACGGACATAATTCGCTCCATCATTTTATCGGTCGTAAAATTTTCAAGAAAGGACTGCCGCCCGGCTCGCCCCATCGCACGAAATTCTTCCCGATGCATGGCTGCATATTGCAGCTTCTCTGTGAGATCATCCACATTGTCCCGCCGCACAAGAAGCCCCGTGGTGCCATGAAGAACCTCCTCGCACACGCCCCCCACATCCGAGGCGATGACCGGCAGCTCTGCCCGCATCGCTTCAAGGATACTGATGGGAAAGCCTTCCCATCGACTGATGAGTAAAAACCCGTCATAGTGTGGCAAAAGCTCCTCGACATGCGTTTGGCTGCCCAAAAATCGAACCTGATCGGACAGAGAAAGGCGTTCCGCAAGCTGTCTTGCAGAGGCAAGTTCCGCGCCATCCCCAACGAAGTCAACATGGATGTTCATTCCGCACGCGTTCAAATGAAAAAGTGCCTGCAACACATCCCCCTGTGCTTTCGGCTGCGAAAAACGCGCCACCATGACGAGATGCAGAGGATCCTGCATGATGCCTGTATAACGGGGCGCATCTTCCGAAACACCGTTATAGATGGTCACCATCTTTTCACGATGTTTCCCCAGTGCTGCCGCGCCCAATTTACGGTCATACGCGGACACACAAATAATACGCTGCGCGAAGAATCCGCCGATCCATTCGATGCACTCATAAATGCGTCGCTTCGTTGACGCAACCCCTTCCGTAAACGCCCATCCATGCACCGTGAAAACAGCAGGAATACCAAGAGACCTCGCAGCAATTCGTCCGAGCAGTCCTGCCTTGCTTGAATGGCAATGAACGAGATCCGGCTGATACTCCTTGATGATGCGGCGCAGACGCCGGAACGCAGCAAAGTCACAAGCAGGTGCGATCTCTCGTCTGAGCGTTGGCAAGACGACACATTGGATGCCGCGTTCCTCCAACTGCTCGGTCAGCCAACCTGCCGCACCAACAACAACGGCAGCCTCATGCTCTCGTTTCAAAAGCTCCGTCACCAGTGTGAGCAGATGAACCTGCGCACCGCCAATCTGCGGCAGCGTGATGACATATAGTATTTTCATCCTCACTCCCCCAACAGACGCATCAAGGCATCATCCAAGCCGGAGTTTCTCACAATGTGTTCCCATTTCAAGTCTTCTATATCTGTATTGCAAAAAGAAAACGCATTCAGTTCATTCCAATCAAATCCCGAAAAATCCTCCCGTATCTTATAAAAGTGCATCTTGCGCTGCGCCTCAAACCGGTTGACCCAGTGATATGACGTTGTAACAACCTTCATGCCCATCGCAACGTATTCGAGCAGCTTCGTTGAGGTCTGCAACGAATACGGATATTGATCCGGAATGTAGTTCAACGCATACTGCGCTTGTTTCGCAAGGCACGAAACATCTTGGTATGGAACAGCACCGGTAAAGGTTATATTGGTATATCCTTTATATGCATCATACAGACCATCAGAGGGCATTCCGATCAGCAAAATACGGTGGTTCGGATTTCGTGCAAAAAAATCCAACACATTATGGAATTTTCGATGTGCATCCATTGCACCGACATAAACAAAATCATACATGATTTCAGGATCAGGTGCTTCAAAAAAGCGATGATCCACCCCCATATCGCGATAACAATAAGGCACGCCGTCCGCAAATCCATAGGCATCACGAATGGACGGATTCAGAAAGATCCGCATGGAAGGACGTGCGTTCAGCCACCGCTTCATGAAATCCTTGATCCGATTCCCTCGTCCCACCGAAAGCGATGCATACTCGTGAATCATCGGAATGGATTTTCGGAAATGGAAATCAACGCCCATAAACTGCCATATCAGATCAAAATCAGATAATGAATACGAAGACAGTTCTTGGCAATTTACAAAGCAATACCGAGAAAAAAACTTTTTATAGATGGAAATCTCAGGAAGGTTCGCCTTTCCCGGATGCAAAAACAGAATCTTCTTCATATCAGACGCACGCTGCCTTATAACAATTTCAACCTCAGGCAATTCCATTCCATTGCCAATTTCAGGCTCCTCAAGCCATTGGACCAATCCCTCTTGGACAAATACGAACGATATTGTTTCACAAAACCTCGTACAACTGATTTTTCATCCTTACACCGATTCAAACGATATATGAGAAGTGCGGGGATTCGATATCCAAAAATTGCTCTTTCATACAAATTTGCCTCATCTGCATCTTTGATGTTGGATTTCAGCCATTTCCATATTTCATTCCAAATAAAGACATCCTGTTCCAGTTTTGCCAAAGAAGCAGCCGAGAGCCCTTGTGTGTCCTGTTGATATGTAAAGAGAGGTCGATCTAAGGAAATTGCTTTTTTCGTAAAATAAATCAGCTTAACAAAAAATTCCATATCCTCCCCCCATGAACACCCTTCTCGAAACAAGATTCCATTTTTTTTCCACAGCGTACTTTTGAAAAGCCACGCGTTTGTTTGTGGTGTCATTTTATTCTGCAGGTAATGCAAAAGAAAATTTTTTACACTTCCTCGCAGTCCCAGTCTTCGCTTATTTCCTGTAACGACCCAATAATTACAAACGCAAACATCTGCTTGATTCTTTAACAATTCCTGTAATTGCTCTTCTATTTTATCTGGTTCTAACACGTCATCTGAATCCAAAAAGGATATATATTCGCCATTTGACTTCTGCATACCAAGATTGCGTGCAGCTGCAACACCTTTATTTTCTTGAAAAAAATACTTCAGTCGATGGTCATTTCTTCCAATCTCCTGGATCTTCTGCGCCGTGTTGTCCGTACTTCCATCATCGATCAAAACGACCTCTACATCATGATAGGTCTGATTTAACACGCTTTCAACCGCCCGCATCACATAGTTCTCTCGATTATACGTTGGAATAATGACCGATACCATTTCTACCCTCTATTTTTCAATTCATCGAAATCATTCCAGCCCAATAGAGAATGAAATCTCCGCTCACCTAATATTTTTATCAATATCTTTTTTATAACCGATTTGAAATCACGCGTTCGTCTGGCTTTCTTCTGAAGAAATAATATCCGCTCTAAATATCTTTCTCCTAAATATTTCCGTATGACTTGCTCATACTCATGATAGATTTCTCGACTTTCGCTCGCACCGAAAAGACTGTAGAGTGCAACAGGTATGTGCATCATACAGAAAGGTATCCCTTCCACAATATTGCGCAAAACGAACTCATAATCTGCTGCAATTTTATATCTTGTATCAAAACCTTGTTTGAACAAGCTCCGTTTTGAAAACAGTCCTTGATGAGGACACATATGTCCGTGTTTTATATCTTCGGCTGTCAGATTGATGTTTGCTTTCTTTATCAGACGCAGTTTATCATGATAAAGAATCACGTCCCCCATATAGAGAGAATAGCCGGGGTTCCTCTGAATAAACTCCGACACATCGGTAAGAACATGAGAGTCAACCAACCAATCATCTGCTCCCAGAAAATAAACATAGTCTCCTGTTGCCTGCTCTATTCCCTTATTCATCGCATCATAAATACCGGCATCAGGTTCGCTGACAAAAACACTGATCTGCTTTTCGTATCTACGGATGATCTCTATGGTATGGTCGGTAGAGGCACCGTCTATTATAATATATTCAATGTCTCCATAATCTTGCACCACAACGCTTTTTATTGCCCGTTCTATGCTCTCCTCGGCATTGTAACAAACAGTAATGACTGTTATGCGCATAGTCTTCCTTTACATGTTTTTGAACTCAATCGGATCCGATAGATCACTGATCGCATAAAACTTATTCTTCCCCATAAAGGATGCCCATCCCGTATACGTACTCGGTGGACCAACAATATAATCACATTCTGAAAACACATACATATCCTCAACAATTTGGTTTGGTCCCAGTACCACATCAAAAGAAGAAAACTCTTCTGTTTCAATTTTTTCGTTCGAGCAGATTACCCAGCGTACCTTCCCCTGTATACACGCCTCCACCTTTTGCATCAAAAGACGATACTGCTCGTAAGAGTAATAGAACCTTCCGCCCTCAAAATTTCGATAATCCCCACGGCGAATGTGAAGACCAACAATAACCTTTGCTGTAGAATCTCTAGTCTTCTCCATAAAGTTTTTTACATGTTCTTTGTGTAGCGGAAGCACTGAAAAGAAGGTTCGAATCTTATCCGCATATTTATGAAAGGATTGTTCATCACGATAAAGCCACCCCTGCACAATCAGACATTTGGTACGCTCCCGCAATCGAATAAAATCTTCGCCTGCTAAATCCATTGTATTATTTTCAGGCAGCGTTAAAAATCGAACCCATCGATTCCCATACATGGTTCGATTTGACATCGCCATATACTTAAAAGCGACTTTTGCTATAAACAAAATAATTTTCCGTATGATTGTATAATTGAGAACAGATATTCGCCCCCCCTTATAAATGGTATCCTTTTTATAAAAATATTTTCCATACTCATCAAAACTAGGATTGTAGAGCCGATATCCATATTCCCACGAATTAGCCAGCCAATGCGAATAGTGAAACAATCGATTTCCCAGCTGTCCTGTCTTGTACCCTAAAATCACCAAAACCCTATCTCCTAAATAAAAGTTCCCGCCCTCTGACAGGGGGTATATCTATTACCGTTAGAAATCCCCGTAGATATTCTTCTGTATGTCAAACTCCTTCAAACATTCCTCTGTTTGCACACCATGCACTCCTTCCGTCGCACTCTTTTGAAAGAGGACGCAGACCGTCTGGAGGATGATGGTGAGATCGGTACGGATACCGGCGTTCTGGATGTAGACGAGGTCGTAGATGAGCTTGTCGTACGGGGTCGTATTGTACTTTCCATAGACCTGTGCGAGCCCTGTGATGCCGGGTTTGACATTCATCCGATAGACGTATTCGGGGATCTCCCGTTTGAACTGTTCAATAAAGAACGGGCGCTCCGGGCGCGGACCGACGATGCTCATATCCCCAACGAGGACATTCCAGATCTGCGGGAGCTCATCAAGGCGAACCGCACGAAGGAATGCGCCAAGACGTGTGATGCGCGGGTCATTTTCCTGCGCGAGCATGGGACCGCTCACTTTCTCCGCATCGACGCACATCGTGCGGAACTTATACACCTTGAACGGCTTTTCATAGCGTCCCGCCCGCTCCTGACTGTAGAAGATCGGTCCCGGATCAAAAATCTTGATGGCAATTGCCGTCAAAATCATGATCGGGAGAGCCACGAGGAATCCTGCCAATGCGACCGTGATGTCCAAGATCCGCTTCAGGCTGCGCTGCTCCAAGGTCAGCCGAAGTCGCTCCGGGCGAAAGACGGGAATATCGTCAATCTTGTCCAGCGTCATTCCGCTGCAGAACACCTCGTATGCGTTTGGAATCAGGAGCGCCTGCTTTTCGTGCAGGTTACAGTAGTGTACGAGTTTCGCCTTGTCCTTGAGACGTATATCGGGGCAGATGACGAGGACATCCACCTGCTCCGCCGCAGACGCCCAGTCACTCCCCGCGAGATCCGTGCAGATGGAGCGAAGTTCCATCGCGAGCTGCGGCTGCTGCTTCATACGATGGTAGACGTGCTGACATTCTTCCTCGCTGCCGATCAGCATAACCCCATGAATTTCCTGATGCGCTCGGACATAGCGCCAAAGAAGATGCCGCCATGCCGCAAGCAGGACGAAGTCAATGCCCGCACACCACAGCAGCACACTACGGGACAGCGCAAACTCCCGGATGAAAAAGGTCAGTGCCATCATGAGGACGAGCATTTGCACCATGCTGACCGCGACAGAGAGCAGGATCTCCGCGAAACGTTTGCGCTCGATCGTATAGAGTCCGTTGATGTTGAACAACAGCCCCGTCAGTATGACCTGCACAGGGAGCATCCCCTGATACAGATCAAAATTCGTGATGAGACTGCCGCGCGCCAAGATGACCGTCGTAACAAAAAGGTACACCAAGACGGTAATCCCCATATCGCCGAGCAGCAGAGCCAGCTTCTGCGACATTGGAAAGTCCTTTTTCTCCATGGCGTCCCCCTTAGATTACTGATACTTTGCGGATAAATAATCTGCCATCCCCTTGAAATAATATCACGCTCTATGGTACATATTTGTTCTTGCACATACACAACAACTATCGTGATGTCTGCACAATATCACAATAGTCCTGTGCAAATTTTTGAAGCGCCGCCTCATTTCTTCTCTTCAAAACATCAACATCTTCATGCAGCGTCGGCTGCCGCCACAGTGCCCACATCTTCTTCGCCAGATCTTCAGCATCGATTGGATTGAAAAACACGCCCTTTGACGGTGCTTGCTCTCTATGTACTTTCAGATCTGACAGCAGTATCGGTTTCCCCCGGTATTTTGCCTCCTCTACCGTAGTACTCCACCCCTCAAAGAACGAGGGGTTGATGTACCCCAAAGAGCCCTCTGCCAGTGCCTGCACATCTGCATAGGGGATCATGCCCAAGATCAAATATCGGTCGCTGAGCCCGTGTGCCTCAACAAACGCCTCGATCTCAGCAAAGTACGCAGGCGCTCGATAGTCACTTGTATTCCCCGTGGACACGACGCGGACGAATTTCCCCTCTTCCTTCAGAAGGTGCAGTGCCTTTAGAACCACTTTATGATTTTTATGTTTCCAGTATTGATTCGGCAAAAAGAAATACTTCCCTGTAATGCCATATTTCTCCTCAACCGCATTCACCTGTTTGGGCAAATCGAAATCCAGAACGGGTGCAAAACGCAGGACACGCGCTTTTTCTTTGTACTGCGGATAATATTTTATAAAATCATCTTTCGCTGCCCCACTGCTGAGGATCACCTTGTCCATACACGCCGCAATGCGCTCAAATTTTGCGTCCAGAAACGAACGCTCTTCTTGTGAAAAAAACTCCGGCAGATACTTGTGTTGAAAGTCCGGAATCCACGCGATATTCTCTACTCCCGGACACCGAACAGAATCCGGCGCATGAGAGAGAACATCGACACCATGACGACGAAGAAGCCGCGCCAAAAAACGATCTTCATGAAAAAATTTCATCCAAAGTTTTCGCACGAACCAAGGAAATGTCCATCGTGCAGGAAACGATATGTATACAAACTCGACAGTCCTTGAGAGATCACGAAATACATCTATATCCTGCCCTTTCGGAAGAAACACCTTGACGCGAATATCATCCGATGCATACCGCGAAATCACAGTAAGGAGATTCCGATAGTAATTTACTCCACCAAGCCAGCTGTTCGATAAGTCAAGCACGAATGCCGCCGTTACCATACTCCCGATACCACCTTACATACGCTCTGATCCCCTGCGTCAAATCAACGGACGGATGCCACCCCCAGCCGTTCATTGCAGCAGCGTCCGCCACATAATGATTCGGATTCCCTGCATTGACCTCTCCGCCGAAGGCCGGATGCCCCTGCGCCCCGTACGCTTCAAAAAGGATGTCCAGAACATCTTTGACCTGTACTGCATGACCCGTCCCCACATTGACCACAGGACACCGGGGCGACGCCTTCTCCCCTGCAATCAGAAACGCCTGCGCCACATCGGAAACATGAACCCAGTCCCGCGTCTCCTCACCGGTCCCCCAAAAGGTATTATCCCCCTGCGCCAGCTTGCTGCAGGCATCCCAAAGCAGCTGTTTTTTCAGGCCATTCCCATAGACCGAAAACAAGCGAAGCACGGCAACATGAACACCGTATTGCTTCGCATACATCACGCACAGCTCCTCTACGATGCTTTTATGCACGCCATAGGGGGAAATCGGATTCGGGGTCATGTCCGTCGTCAGCGGAAGCGTCTCTTGATTGCCATAAATCGCCGCACTGGACGGATAGAGCAGTCGTGTCTGCGGGGAGCATGTGCGAATGTATTCGAGCACATAATGCGTCGTCCAGACAGTCCGCTCAAAATCCTTCATGGGATTGGACAGGGAAAAGCCGACCGAGCCGCTTCCTGCACAGTGAGCTATGATGCTCACATGGGAGGCATAGCTTTGCAGCGAATCCATATCGACATCCGCACGATGCCACTCGTCAACGCCCCATTCCTTTGCCTCGGATGCACTCCATGAGCCATGCCCCAAACCGATGACATAAAATCCCGCCTGACCATATATTCTCGCCACATAGCGTCCAAGAAAGCCATGTGCGCCTGTAATCAATACGCGTTTCACCGTTTCCTCCACCATGTATCAGATATTAGGTCAAGCGTTGTCCCGTGATCTTTTCATAGTCCTGTGACAAAAGGGATTCTCTGTGCTTAAAGCGCATCAATATCCCACGAAAACGACTCAGAGAAAGACGTACTTTCCAAGATGGCAGCGGTTCCGATGAAAAAAGATGAATATTGCCGCAGCCGACATAATGGCGACGAAAACGTTCCGCAATCAGATGCATGGATCGCTCTGTATAAAATGCAATATGCTGCCCATGCAGCGTCACATAGTACCACCAATCCTTTATATGGGGCGGCGGATTTGAGATCAGCGTTGTCATGACAATGAGATTGTCACCAAGCGTCATCAGATTTTCTATTTCTTTCATCGGTTCGGCAAAATGCTCGAAAAGCTCAAATGCCGTGACAACATCGTAATGATCGTGCTGTTTTTCAAAACCTTTTGCAAATAGATTTTGACAATACCGATCATACCATTCAAAGGGGATTCCGCTATCGCGCATCAGACGCGCAAATATGCCATACCCTCCCCCATAATCCAAAAACGTCTCCGATTGCGGGAGGCAGATATTGATGAGAGCTTCCATTCTGGGAAACAGAAACACATTTCTTGATAGCAAACCGATATCCGCATCGCAGATGGCATCCGAATAGGCTTCGTCGAGCCAATACGGTTCTTCTGTCCGTACGAAACCACAATGAGGGCAATGATAATACTGTATGGTATATTTTTGCAGTATCGTCCCTGTTTCAAACGGCTGCATCTCTGTTGTACAAATCTCACATTGCATTGTCCCCAAAACGGCTCACCCCCTCTCTATTATTGTTCGTGCTCAATGCACTTTACAACACGCGCAGGATTCCCGGCCGCAACCGTCCACGGTGGTACATCTTTCGTTACAACAGCCCCCGCAGCAACAACAGCTCCTTCACCAATCGTAACGCCTTTCAATAGGATCGCATTCATGCCAACCCACGCTTTATCACATATACGAATTGGTTTCGAACGCACAACAGACCAATCCTTACTTGCAAGAGGATCACGACCGGCGCGCAGATCTTCCCGCAAGCAGCGAAGATCCTCGATGCGCGCGCACCAATCCAAGGAATGAGAGTTGTGGTCGTAAACACAAACGCCCCACGCAATGGTCACATCATCGCCGATCTCAATCCTGCTGCGCGAGATTAACGTGGTTCCGCCACCGATAAAGGAACGATCCCCTATGGAAACAAATCCTTGGTCGGACTCAAATACAAATGTACACCCCAAGACGCAATCACATCCAATAGAAATCCGTTGTTTACCGGTATCAACACGGCAATCCATGCGCGCACCATCCATAAACAGAGAGCCTTCCCCCATTTTTACCAAATGGGGACGTTGATGAAGATCTCTATGTATATCATATCCCAACCGTCTTCGTAACCATCGCAAAAATATTTTTAACATAGAACTCTTACCTCAAAGAAGCCTTCTTAAGAAAGCACACGCCCCCTGCCATTCTCAAACATCACCTTGAAGTCACAGGCTTCCAATGTACTGACGCGATGTGCAATCGCAACAATCGTAATCTTTCCCTTGAACTTCAGTATCGTATCCGTAATGCTCTTTTCCGTCTCAGTATCAAGCGCAGAGGTCGCCTCATCGAGAATCAGCACCTCCGGCTGCTGATAGAGCGCACGCGCGATGCCGATACGCTGCCGCTGTCCGCCGGAGAGCTTCACCCCGCGCTCGCCGACCATGGTATCAAGCCCCTGCTCCTGCGCGTTCACAAACGCATCCAGTTCTGCCATGGCGAGCGCTCTATGGACACGATCCTCGTCAATTTCGTCGGGTGATTCTCCCAATGCCACGTTCTCGCGAATAGTCGCATCGGTCAGATAGATGGACTGCGGAACGTAGGCGATATTTGCCTGCCATGCGCGAAGTTCATGCCGAATATCTATCCCGTCAACGGTGATCCTGCCGCGTGTCGGGACGAAAAGCCCCAGAAGAATATCGACAAATGTGGTTTTACCCGCGCCCGATGGCCCCAAAACACCGACAAAACTTCCTTTCGGAATGGAAAAGCTGACATCCGAAAGCACTTCCTCTGATGTTCCGGGATAATAAAATCCCAAATGTTCCACGCAAATCGTGTTGGTAAAAGGAAGCGGGGGCGGATTATCCGCCAGTTTCAGATCTCGGCGGTGATATTTA
>ERZ773063.1466-NODE-1466-length-13920-cov-4.966823_pt1 | contig 13920 bp, 7 predicted proteins | sample MGYA00580625_ERZ773063 | MGnify/ENA primary metagenome ERZ773063 (study PRJEB29015, sample SAMEA2738022) | human oral metagenome | biome: human oral; feature: human-associated habitat; material: dental | place: China | collected 2042 ...
CGCGGCCGGCGGCGGAGGGCGGAAGGGCCGGCCGGGCCCGGGCGCCGGGGAGCGAGCGGACCGAGCCGCCGGAACCGCCCGGACGCGCCCGCCGGTGAGGGTCTTCGGCGTACGCCATCACGGGCCCGGGTCGAGCCGCGCCCTGGCCGCCGCCCTGGAGGAGTATCGGCCCGACTGCGTCCTCGTCGAGGGCCCGGCGGACGCCGACGGCCTCATCGGCTGGACGGGACTCCCCGGCCGGGGTCAACCCCCCGGTGGCGCTGCTGGCGTGGAAGGTCGACGAGCCCTCCACGGCCTCCTTCTGGCCCCTGGCCGTCTTCTCCCCGGAATGGCAGGCTCTGCGCTGGGCCGCCGACCACGGGGCGCAGGCCCGCTTCATGGACATGCCCTCCGGCGTCGTCCTCGCCCACGGAGCCCGGGAGGCGGAACGGGGCGGCGCGGAACCCGCCGTCGAGCCCGAGGCGGGCGCGAAGCCGGGAGGGAACCGGCCGAACGCAGCCGAAACGGGTTCGGCCGAGCCGGAAGGCGGCAAGACGGGCGCGGCCGAGCCGGAAGGGGCCGGAAGCGCGGGAGAGGCCGAGGCCGGCTCCACGCAGGCCCGGCGCATCGACCCGATCGCCGAACTCGCCCGCGTCGCCGGATACGACGATCCCGAGGCCTGGTGGGAGGACGCCGTCGAACTGCGCCTGGACGGCGACCCGTTCGACGCCCTGAACGAAGGCATCGGGCTACTGCGCGAAGCCGAACCGGAGATCGAGGCCCATACCCTGCGCCGCGAGGCCTACATGCGCCGCGTCCTGCGATCGGCCGTGAGGGAGGGCCACGAGCGCATCGCGGTGGTCTGCGGGGCCTGGCATGCGCCGGCGCTGAGCGGCAAGCCGCCCGCGGTCAGCGCCGACTCGGCCCTGCTGACCAATCTGCCCAAGGCCAAGACTAGCCTGACGTGGGTGCCCTGGACCCACCAGCGCCTGTCCCAGGCGACCGGCTACGGGGCTGGGGTGGCCTCCCCGGGCTGGTACCACCACCTGTTCACCGCCCCGGACCGCCCCGCCATCCGCTGGCTGACCCGCGTGGCTCAGAGCCTGCGCGACCACGACCTGCCGGTGTCCTCGGCCCATATCATCGAGGCCGCACGGTTGGCCGAGGCTCTGGCCGTCATGCGCGGACGCCCGATGCCCGGCCTTGACGAGCTCAACGAAGCCACCCTGTCCGTCCTATGCGAGGGCAGCGATCTGCGGGCCGACCTGGTCACACGCGAAGTCGTGGTGGGCCGGGCGCTGGGCGAGGTCCCCGAGGGCGTGCCCATGGTGCCCCTGGACGCCGACCTGCGCCGGACCGCCAGAAGACTGCGCCTCGCCTTCAGCGCGGCGCCCAAAGACGTCACCGTGGACCTGCGCACGCCCACGGGCCTGGCCAAGGCGCAGCTGCTGGAGCGCCTGACCATCCTCGGCGTGCCCTGGGGCGTCAAGCGCCGCGCCCGCTCCACCGGCACCTTCAAAGAAGTCTGGACCCTGGAATGGCGGCCCGAGTACTCGGTGAGCGTCGTCGAGGCCGCCGGACACGGCAACACCGTGGCCGACGCCGCGGGCGCCGCTCTGCTGACCCGAACGGACACGCTGGCCGACGTCACGCGGGCCGTGGAGTCCGCCCTGATGGCCGGCCTGGAAGGCGTCCTGCCCGAACTCCTGCGCATTCTCGACGATCGGGCCGCGCGGGAGTCCGACGTCCTGCATCTGCTGGCCTCCATTCCCGCCCTGGCCCGCGCCCACCGTTACGGCGACGTGCGGCGTACCGACGCCGACAGCCTGGCCGGGGTGGCTCGGGCCGTCCTGGCCCGAGCGTGCGCGGGGCTCCCCGCGGCGGCCGCCGGCGTGGCCGAGGACGTCGCCGTCGAGCTCAAGGACGCCGTCGACGAGGTTCAGAGCGTCGTCTCGCTGCTGGACGAGGACGCCGTGCGGCTGTGGCGGAACGCCCTCCGCGCGGCACTCGCCAGGCGCGGCCTGCCCGGCCTCCTGGCGGGGCGGATCACGCGCCTGCTCCTGGACGGCGGGATCCTCACGGCCGAGCAGGCGAGCCGGCGGCTGAGCCGCGAACTGTCCTCGGCGACCGATCCCGGCGAGCAGGCCGGGTGGATCGAGGGCTTCCTGGCGGGCAACGCCCTGCTGCTCATCCACGACCCGCGTCTGTTGGGCGTCATCGACCGCTGGGCGGGCGGCATCCCGTCTCGGGCCTTCGTCGACGCGCTCCCCGCCCTGCGCCGCGCCTTCGGCTCGTGGTCGCGGGCGGAACGCCGGGAACTCGCCGCCCGAGTCGCCGATCTTCCGGAGGACCCCGAGCGGCCGGGCGACGGGACCGCCGGGCAGAGCGGGCGGAGCGAAGCGGAAGGGGGACCCGAGGGGAGAACGGAAGCGGACGGGCCCGAGGCAGCGGCACCTGAAGACGAGGACTTCGACTTCGCCGGGCCCGTCCTCGAGACCGTCAGCGCGATCCTGGGAGGAAGACGATGAACCCGGCGCACACGACGGACGCCGCGGGCGAACTCCCCCGCGGCGGGGAGCTCGGCGCGGGAGCGGACGGAACGGCAGGCGAAGCCGCGGACACGGCCGCCGGAGCCGGAAAGCCGGCCGCCGGGACGCCGGACGGCGGAGCCGAGAGGATCGGCCGCGATCAGCGCTGGCGGCTCATGCTCGGGGCCGACGCCCCTCGGCGGCGCGTCCCGCTGTCCGGGCGCCTGGAGGCCATGGACCGGGCGCTGGCCGCCCTCTACGACGACGGGACCGGCCGGAGCCGCCGCGGCGGCCTGGGCGGCTCCTCCCCCGACGTGGCCAGGTGGCTGGGCGACATCCGCGCCTACTTCCCCAACCGGGTGGTCAAAGTCATGCAGACCGACGCCATCGAACGCCTCGGGCTGCGCTCCCTGCTGATGGAGCCCGAGATCCTGGAGAGCGTCGAGCCCGACATCCACCTCGTGGCTACCCTGGCGTCCCTGTCCAAGGTCATTCCGGAGAGCTCCAAGGAGTCGGCCCGCAAGGTGGTGGCGCGGACGGCCAAGGACGTGGAGGAGCGCCTGACCGGTCGGCTCGACCAGGCCGTGCGCGGGGCTCTGAACAGGGCTTCGCGCACCGACCGCCCCAGGCCGGCCGACATCGACTGGAACCGGACCATCGCCGCCAACCTCAAGAACTACCTGCCCGAACACCGCACCGTGGTGCCCGAGCGGCTCGTCGGCTACGGGCGGCGCCGGCTCGGCGTCCAGCGCGAGCTGGTCATCTGCCTCGACCAGTCGGGCTCCATGGCCACTTCGGTGGTCTACGCCTCCATCCTGGCCTGCGTGCTGGCCACCATCGGCTCTCTGAGCACCACCCTGGTGGCCTACAGCACGGACGTCGCCGATCTGACCGAGAGGCTGGCCGACCCCGTCGACGTCGTCTTCGGCGCCCAGCTGGGCGGAGGCACCGACACCTCGCCGGCCATCGACTACTGCGCCCAACGCATCGGCCGGTCGAGCTCCTCCATCCTCATCCTCGTCAGCGACCTCTACGACGCCAAGCCGGAGGCGATGCTCTCGCGCATCGCCCGGATGGTCGCCAGCGGAGTGCAGGTGATCGCCCTGCTGGCCCTCAGCGACGACGGCGTGCCGTCCTACAACCGCAAGGCCGCCGCGGACCTGGCGGCGATGGGAGTGCCGGCCTTCGGCTGCACGCCCGACGCCTTCCCCGACCTGCTGGCCGCCGCCATCGAGAGGCAGGACCTGAGCCGCTGGGCCGAAGAAAGGGCCGCAGCCGAGGCCTGAAGGCCCACGGCGGCACGACTCGCCGGCTCATAGGCAGAGCCGGAACCGGCGGGAGTCCGGAGCCAGAATGCGGTCCGTCCTTCGGTCAGGCGGGGCCGTCCTCTCCCCTGGGAGACCTTCATCCTTCACAAAAGCATCCTTTCGTCCTAGCATCATTGCATAGGCTGCCACAACGACGATGCGAACGAGGAGATCACGTGAACGCGTCCCCCGGACCTTCTTGGAACGGCTCGCCGTCCTACCGCGAGGTCATGGCCCGTCTGAACCTGCTCGTCGACAAGGTGGATTGGATCGCCGCGCGGGTGTCCACGATCGAGCAGACGTCGTCCTCGCTCATGGGCCGTCTGCCCGGCAGCGAAGAGACCGCGGATCGGCCGTCGCGCACACCGCAGGGGCAGCAGGGACCGCCGACTGCGCGTCCGGCGCCTTCGGCTGCCGGCTCACGGGTGTGCGCGTCGCCTCCGGCGGCTACGCGCACGCCGACGGAACAAAGCGAAGGGAACGATGCGGCCGGGGCGGGACGCTCGGCCGGACGGGCGTCCGCGGGAGGGCCAGTGACCGACGAGGAGGGGCGCCGGGAACGCGCCGAGGCGGAGGGTCTCGCCATCGCGGAGGAGGTGGCCGAGGCGGTCTTCGAGGAGGCCCCTGCGAGGGTCGCCGACTCCCCACCTTCCGCGGCCCCGCCCGCTTCAGGCGGAGCCCGCCCGCCGCAGGCCGGAGCCGGCAACAGGAGCGAGCCGCGAGCCGGCGGCGCCTCGGAGCCCGCCGTGCCCGCCACGGCGCCGACTCCCGAGGACGACGCTCCGCTCACGGAGCAGTCTGCGCAGGTTTCCTCCACCGGGAGGGCGGGCAGCCCCCCGCAGACCGAACAGGGGCGCGCACAGCCCCCGAGGGCCGGCGGGCAACGGACCGGCGGGCCGTCCTCGTTCTGGCGCAGGATCAGCACCGAGGGCCAGGCCGGCCGGTATCTGCTGTCCCTCGCTGCCGCGCTCCTCATACTCATGGCGGGCGCGAGCCTCATCGCGCTGCTGTGGAACTCGATCCCCGACTACGTGAAAGTGCTCGTCGTGGCGCTGACCGGCATGGCCCTCACCGGGACCGGGGCGTGGACGGCGCGGCGGCCGCGCTCCAATCGGGTGGCGGCGGCCACGGTCATGGGCACGGGAGGCGGTCTGGTGTACGTGGCGATCATCGGCTCGGTCCTGCTCGGGGAGGTCGACGCCGACATCGCCTTCTTCCTCCTGACCGCCTGGTCCCTGCTCCTGGTGATACTCGCGGTCAGGACCCGAATCCTGTTCACGATGCTCATCGTCGGGGCGGGGGGCGCGGTCACCGTCGTCTTGGCCGGCACTTACGCCGGCGACCATCCCGACCAGGCCCTGGCCGCGATCTGGGCGATATGCCTGCACTCGATCTGCCTGGGGGCTGTCTGCGCGATCGTGGCGCGGGCGAGCGCGCCCGCCAAGCTGAGGGCCGCCTACGCGGGGCCGTCCTTCGTCGTCACCGTCGTGGCGGGGGCCGTCGCGCCCCTCGACGCGGCCTCGCGGATCTCCTTCGCCTCGGCCGCCTCCGCCCTCGCCCTGACCCTCCTCCTTTCCTTCCTCCAGTACGGGCTTCTGGCCCACTGGGAGGCCGAACGGGCCCCCGAGAACGCGCACTTCATCGGGGGCGGCTGGTTCGCCGTCGACCTGGCGGCCATGTTCGTCCTCCTCCGGCTGTACACGGCGCCGGAGGGAACATGGGATCCCATGTGGAAGTTCGCCCTCATCGCGGCCGTCATGACCGGCACGGCCCTCCTCGCGGCGGCAACCCCGATGGAGTGGCACGTCGCGGTGTACGCGGGCATCAGCTCGAGCGTGGCCACGACGCTGTTCGCCATGGCCTGCCGGTCCGAGTGGTCGGACCGGCCCGAGATGCTGGTGGTCGTCATCGCCGCCGTCGGGCTGAGCGCCGCCCCGTCCATCAGGCATCGAGACGGCACGCCCACGCTGACCGTCCCCTGCGCGCTGATCGCCATGGGCGCCCGCTCGCACAGCGACGCCGACAGGGCGGTCCTGGCCCTGTCCGGCGTCCTCGTCGCGGCCGCGGTCATGGCGGCCGCGAGCCTGCGGGCCAGGGACAGGCGCGTGCCGGTGGCCTCGACCTGGCTCCTGGCGGCGATCCTCGTGGTCTTCGTCCCTCTGAACGCGGCCGACCTCCTCGACGCGTCGGGCGTGCGCCCCGAGTGGACCGTCACGGCCCTGCTGGTCATGGTCAACCTCATCGCCACCCTGCTCGTCTTCGCCGGGCTGGCGACCAACAGACTGACGCCGGCGGAGCTGCTGGCCGGCCGCGGGCTGGGCAAGAGGCTCGGAGTCGCCCTCGAGCGGTTCCGCGTCGGCGCGCTCCTAGGCGAGGACGGCTTCGCGACGAGAATCGCGATCCCTCCGGAGACCGGCGGCGTCAGCGGCTTGGCCCTGGCCATCCAGGGGTTCTCGCTGATCCCCATGAGCCAGGTCGACGAGGCGCTCCCGAGGCTCTGCTTCACGGTGTCCTTCATCATCCTGGGAGGGGCGATCATGTGGCTCGTGTGGCCGATCGTCCGCAGCACCTTCGGCAGCGTCGCCGTCGGCGCGACGACGACCGTCATGCTCCTGGGGGGAACGTGCCTGCTCTCGCAGAGCGATCCGGCCTCCGTGCCGGGGACCATCGCGTTCCTCTTCGCGGGCGCCATCTGCATCTGCGTCGGCTTCACGGCCCGGTCGAAGGTGCTGCGCCTGTACGGCCTGGTCGTCATCATGGCCATGGTCGTGAAATTCGCGGCCGTGGACATGGCGGGGCAGAACTCGGTGGTGAGGGTCGTCTCTCTGGCCGTCGCCGGAGTGGTGTGCTTCGCCCTGTCCCTGGTGTACGCGCGGTTCAGCTCGACTCTCGAGAAGTCCTCCCGGAAGGGCGGGGCCTCGCCAGAGGCCGCAGGGGCGGAGACGCCGAAAGCGAAAGCATAGAGGCGGAAAGGGCGGCGTCGGGCGGCATCTCTTCGCGACGAAAGGCCGCCGCCGGGCTCGGGGAGAGCCGGCGAGCGGCAGCCGGCGTCGGGCTGGGCGCGCACGTCCGCCGCGAAGCGGCGCTAGGAGGCCTGCGAAGCGAGGAAGTCGCGCACCTCGGCCGCGTCGACCGGGCGCGCGTAGGCTCCGCCGTCGAAGGTGACCAGGCCGCCGATCCCCTTCTGGAAGACGAAGCGGATGGCGCCGGCCCTGCCCTTCTTGTCGTGGAGCATGGCGTCCATGACGGCTTGGACGCTCACGCCGGCAGGCAGGCGGTACGGCAGGCCGATCGAGCGCAGCAGGGCCTCGACGCGCGCGACGTCGGCCGCGCCGACGTACCCGTGCCGCTCGCCGAGCCTGGCCTGGAGCGCGAGGCCGACCGCCACGCATTCGCCGTGGTTCATCTCGTAGCCCATGGCGGTCTCCAGGGCGCGCCCGATCGTGTGCCCGAGGTTCAGGCCCATGCGGCGGTTGCCCTCGTGGACGTCGGAGACGACGAAGTCCCGTTTGATCTCGCAGTTGCGCCTGGCGGTGAGCTCGGCGAGGGCGTCGTCGCGCACGAACTGGGCGGGGGTCATGCCCTGCCGTACGAAGGCGTCCTCCAAGGCGCCGAAGAAGGCGGCGTCGGCCAGGCAGGCGTGTTTGACGGTCTCCCCCAGCCCCTCGCGGATGTGCCGGTCGGAGAGGGTCAGCCAGCGGTCGAGGTCGACGAACACAGCGCTCGGCTGATGGAAGGCCCCGATGAGGTTCGTCGCCGCGGGCGTGTCGACGGCGGTCTTCCCGCCGACGGCGGCGTCGGCCGCGGCGAGCAGCGTGGTCGGCGCGGAGACGTAGGGCACCCCGCGGGTGAAGGTCGCGGCGAGGAAGCCCGCGAGATCCGTGACCACTCCCCCGCCCAGGGCGACGACGACGCTGTCGCGCCCGAAGCCGCGCGCGATCATCGCGTCCTCCAGGCGCTCCTTGACGGCTCGGGTCTTGCTGGCCTCGCCGGCGGGGAAGGCGAAGACGTCGAACGCCCGGTCTCCGAGGGCCGCCGCGAGCGCGGGGACGGCGAGGGATTCGACGGTCGAGTCGGTGACGACGGCTATCCTCTGGTCGCGGTGCCGCTCCAGGAACTGGGCGATGCGCTCGTCGAGGCGGCGGCCGACGACGACCGGGTACGACTCGTCCACGGTGCGAACGAGGTCCACCCGGAAGGTGGTGACGTCCATCGGAGTCCTTTCATAATGGGCCGCGGGGCAAGCCGCCGGCGCGGGCGGCGCGATGCGGCCATGGGTGGGAGAGAGGCTCACAGGGAGAAGTCGCTTCGGCTATGGGCCGTCTGCTGTCGCTGCGGGCAGGCTCACAGGGAGAATTCCCCCAGGGGGACGACGTTGTGGGCGCGAGCCCAGGCGGAGGGGACGGCCGCCTTCCCGAAGGGGAAGCAGGTGACCGGGATGAGCTTGAGGTTCGCGACGGCCAGGGGTATCCCGATGATCGTGACGGCCTGGAAGAAGGCGGTGATCACGTGTTCGAGGGAGATCCAGAACCCGGCGACGAAGAACCACACCACGTTCATCAGCGCCGAGCCGACTCCGGCGTCCGGGTTGCGGACGACCACCCGGCCGAAGGGCCACAGGACGTAGCCCGCTATCCTCCAGCATGCGAAGCCGGCCGGGGCGGTGACGACCAGGAGCAGGGCGAGGAACCCGAAGAACGCGTACCCGAGGAACAGCCAGAAGCCGCCGAAGACGAGCCATATGAGGTTGAGGATGAGGCTCAACGTTCCTCCCGTGTCTCTCCCGGCCAGCCGATCGGCCCTCCGCCGGGCGGCCGCCTAAACGCCTACACGTCCAGCATAGATCACGCGGTGGGCGCATGCGCGACCGATTCGGGCCTCAGCGTCCGCCTGGCAACCGTCCGCCACCCGGTCCGGGGGCGGTTGATAGGCTTGCCCCCATGGCTTCCAGCATCGATACCATCCCCGGCCCGCCCCACGACGGCCAGGCCGCGGACGCCGCCGTCGACCCGGCCCGCGGCCTGACGGCCGCCGAGGTCGCCGAGCGGGTGGCCGCCGGCGAGGTGAACGCCCTTCCCCCGCGGTCGGGGCGGACCACCGGGCAGATCGTCCACGACAACGTCTTCACGCGGATCAACGCGATGCTCGGCGTCCTGCTGGTGTTCGTCCTGGCGACCGGCTCGTGGATCAACGCGGCCTTCGGCCTGCTGATCATCGCGAACTCGGCGATCGGGATCGTCCAGGAGCTTCGGGCCAAGCGCACGCTCGACTCGCTGGCCGTCGTCGGCGAAGCCCACCCGCGGGTCCGGCGCGACGGGGCGGAGGCGCAGATCGAACGCGACGACGTCGTCCTGGACGACATAGTGCTGATCGGCCCCGGAGAGCAGATCGTGGTCGACGGCGTGGTAACCGAATCGGCCTACCTGGAAGTCGACGAGTCCCTCCTGACCGGCGAATCCGACCCGATCCCGAAGAGGCCCGGGGACGAGATCATGTCCGGCAGCTTCGTCGCGTCGGGCACGGGCGGCTACCGGGCCACGAAGGTCGGCGAGGACGCCTACGCCGCCCAGCTGACGGCCGAGGCCGCGAAGTTCTCACTCGTGCACTCCGAGCTGCAGGCCGGCATCGACTGGATCCTCAAGGCCATCACGTGGGTGCTCGTCCCCGTCGGCGTCCTGACGATCATCGGGCAGATCCGGGTGGGGGCGGACGGGTGGCGCGAGATCATCCTCTCCGTCTCGGGTGCGCTCGTGCCCATGATCCCCGAGGGGCTGGTGCTCATCACCTCGACGGCCTTCGCGCTGGGCGTCATCCGGCTGGGCCGGCGCAAGTGCCTCGTCAACGAGCTGCCGGCCATCGAGGGCCTGGCGCGGGTGGACGTCGTGTGCGCGGACAAGACGGGCACCCTCACGGAGAACGCCATGGCCTTCGGGGGTCTGGAGGCGCTCGGCGGGCACAGCGAGGAGGAGGCCCGCGAGGCCCTCCGTCAGCTCGGCGCCGCCGACGACGCCCCGAACTCCTCCATGGCCGCGATCGTCGACGGGGTCGGCCGCGCCGAGCGGCCGTGGACGGTGACAGCGCGCCAGCCTTTCACGTCGGCGAAGAAGTGGTCGGGCATGAGCTTCGCCGAGGGTGGCGACTGGGTGCTCGGCGCCCCGGACGTCCTGGCCTCGTCCGGCTCCTCCCAGGCCGCGGCCGCGGCGGGCGAGCGGGCCCAGGAGATCGCCTCGACCGGCCTGCGCGTGCTGCTGCTGGGCCGGGCGGGCGCGGAGGTGACGGCCGAGGGCGCCCCCGGCGAGGTGGACCCCGTCGCCCTGGTGGTCCTGGAGCAGAAGATCCGTCCCGACGCGGCGGGCACGCTGGAGTACTTCCGCAACCAGGGCGTGGAGGTGAAGGTCATCTCCGGCGACAACGCCGACTCGGTGGGCGCGGTGACGCGTTCGCTGGGCATGGACTCGGGCGCCCCGGTGGACGCCCGCAGGATCCCCGACGCGGACTTCGACGGCGTCGTCAACGAGTCGCACGTCTTCGGGCGGGTGACCCCGCAGCAGAAGCGCGCCATGGTCTCGGCCCTCCAGGGCGCGGGGCACACGGTCGCCATGACGGGCGACGGCGTCAACGACGTGCTCGCCCTCAAGGACGCCGACCTGGGGGTCGCCATGGGCTCGGGCACGGCCGCGACGCGGTCCGTGGCGAAGATCGTGCTGCTCGACGACAAGTTCGCGACCCTCCCCCACGTGGTCGGCGAGGGGCGCCGGGTGCTCGGCAACATCGAGCGGGTGGCCAACCTCTTCCTGACGAAGACGATCTACTCGTCGATCCTGGCGATCCTCGTCCTGCTGTTCGCCGTGCCCTTCCCCTTCCAGCCCATCCACGTGACGATCACCGGGTGGTTCACGATCGGCATCCCGGCCTTCATCCTCTCGCTGCCGCCCAACAACGAGCGCGCCAGGGACGGCTTCGTCGGCAGGGTGATGCGCTTCGGCTTCCCGGCCGGGGCCGTGGTGGCCGTGGCCTCGTTCGCGACGTTCATGGCCGTGCGCGATCCCCACCCGACCGCCCAGCAGGCGGCCCAGGCGTCCACGGCGGCGCTGGTCGCGCTCATCATCTCCGCGACGTGGGTGCTGGCCACGGTCGCCAGACCGTACGAGTGGTGGAAGATCGCCCTCATCGGCCTGCCGCTGATCGGCTACGGGGTGATCTTCACGGCGGGCGTCACGCAGCGGGTGTTCAAGCTCGACTCGGGGAACGTGGAGGCGATGGCCGTCGGGACGGCCGCGGGCCTGATCGGGGCGGCCGCGATCGAGGCCCTGTGGTGGGTCCTGCAGAGGGCGACCGGCGAGCGGCGCCCCTATTGGCTGCCCAAGGCCGAACGGGAGGCCGCCGCAGCGCAGCGGCGGCTGGAACGCAAGGCCCTGCGCGCCGAAAGGGCTGCGGAGCGGTCCGCCGGCCGGTAGGGGGCCGCGAAGGAGGCATCGCCTCACGGCCGGCGCTGTGCACAGGCTCGAGGGGCTGCCTGCTGTGCGCAGGGGAGGCCGCCGGGGGCGCAGCCGCCGCGCACGGTGGGATACTGGAACGCAGTCGATGTCCGTCCACTCGTCGAAGGTCCGCAACGCCATGAACCACAAGCCGGCCGGCTCCCGCCCCGTTTCGGCGTCTCCGTCCGCTCCGACGCCTCGGCCCGCCCTGGCGTCCCGCCTCGCCACGCTCGTCCGGGGGCACCGCGCCGGGCTCTTCGCCCTCGCCTTCGCCGTGGGGATCGGCTCGGGTCTGGGCGCGGTCGCCTTCCGCTACCTCGTCTACGGCATCACCTGGCTCATGACCGGCCAGACGCAGTTCGGCCAGGCCGGGCACGCGCCCAGCTCGCACGCCGCCTTCTTGGGAGTCGGGTTCTTCGTCGTCGCCCCGGTGCTCGGAGGTCTCCTCTACGGACCGCTCATCCAGCGCTTCGCTCCCGAGGCTCGCGGGCACGGCGTGCCGGAGGTGATGGCGGCCGTGGCGCAGAACGGCGGGCGCATCCGAGCGCGCGTCTCGATCGTCAAAGCCTTCGCCTCCGCCCTGACGATCGGAACCGGCGGCTCGGTGGGCCGCGAGGGCCCGATCGCCCAGATCGGCGCGTCGATGGCCTCCGCGCTCGGCCAGGGCATCCGCATCCCGGAGAACCGGCTGCGGGTGATCTGCGCCTGCGGGGCCGGCGGGGCGATCGCCGCCACGTTCAACACCCCGCTGGCCGGCCTGTTCTTCGGCATCGAAATCATCCTGCGCACCTACTCGGTGGACGCCCTCTTCGCCGTCATGGTCTCCACCATGGTGGCCGACGCCACGGCCATCGCCTTCGTGGGCAATGAGACCTTCCTCGTCAAGTTCCCGCACGACGTGTCTCTCGACGCCACCGCCGCCTACGCCGCGGTGGCGGGACTCGCGGGGCTCGCGGCGCTGGCGGGCCTGCTCTTCTCCAGGTCGCTCTACGCACTCGAAGACGCGGCGGACCGCGTGTGGGGGGACAGGCCGCAATGGTTGAAGCCCGTAGTCGGCGGCGTGCTCGTGGGGGCGCTGCTGCTCGCGCTGCCGCAGCTGTACGGCGTGGGCTACCCGGTCATGTACCGGGCGCTCGGCGGCAGCTACGCCGTTTGGTTCCTGTTCGTGCTGGCCGCGGGCAAGATCCTCGCCACGGGCCTGACCCTGGCCGTCGGCGGCTCGGGCGGGGTGTACGCGCCCAGTCTCTTCATCGGCCTCATGCTGGGGACGGCCTACGGCCTGGTGACGGTGGACGCCTTCGGGCCCGGGGTCGGGGATCCGGCGGTGTACGCCGCCGTGGGTATGGCGGCCGTGTTCGCGGCCGCCACCCGCTCTCCGCTGACCGCCGTGGCTTCGGTGGTGGAGATGACCGGGGACTTCAAGCTGGTGCTCCCCGTCATGCTGGCCGTCTCCATCGCCACCGTGGTCTCGCGGCGCTTCTCCTACGGGACGATCTACACGACGAAGCTGCTGCGCCGCGGCCAGGACATCGACCGCGCGGTCCCATGGAGGGCCTTCACCGACATGACGGCCGAGGAGTCCATGCGCGGCTTCGCCTCCCCGATGCTCCTGCCCGGAACGCGCGGCGGGGCCGGGGCGGGCACGGCGGGCCCGGGACCCGACGGGGAAGAGCACGACGTCTCACGACTCCAGGCTCGAGGGTCCTCACGACTCCAGGCTCGAGGGTCCGGCGTCCGGGAACCTGCCGGCGTTCAAGGATCCGGCGGGGTTCAAGGATCCGCAGCCCGGGGATCCGAGGACGCTCCGCCGACGGCGCGCGGGGCCGTCCAGGCGCTCGACGGGGAACTGGTGATCGTGCGCGCCCCGCAGATCGTGTTCGCGAACGAGCCGGTCACGGACGTGTTCCGCCAGCTCGACGCCTACAGCCGCGACGGCATGCCCGTGGTCTCCACCGACACCCGGCGGATTCTCGGATGGATCACCCCGCAGTCGATAGCGCACCGAGTCCACGAGGAGATGTCCGCGCCCGGCGCGGAGCGGGGGCCGGCGCATCCGCGGACCGACACGCGGCTGGCCGGGCTCCAGGTGGCCGAAGTGCTCGTGCCGGAGGGCTCCGCGGCCGTCGGGCGGCCGCTGGGCTCCCTCGACTGGCCGGAGGGGTGCATCCCGGTGGCCCTCCAACGCGACGGGAGCGTCCACGAAGCCGAACCGGCAGACGAGCTGCACGCCGGCGACACCGTCAACGTGCTCATCCCGGCGTCGAACAACTGATCCGCTCCGCATCTGGGGAGGCAGGCGGTCTGCGGACCGCACCCAACCCTCTCCAGGCCCGACGGCGGCCGCCGTCGCCCGGTCTCCCATGCGGGCCGCCCTCCCATGCGGGCAGCGCTGCGTCCGCCGGCCGAAAACGCAAAGAGACGGGGCCCGCTCAGAAACCGGACCCCGTCCCAACGCCCGTATCCGCCCCGCCGACGGGACGTCGCCTTGAGGCGCCTGCGGTAGCGGCGGGATTTGAACCCGCGGTGGCTATGAACCACACAGCATTTCGAGTGCTGCACCTTCGGCCGCTCGGACACGCTACCGCCGACTATCGTAGCGGCATAACCCCGCACAGCGCCACTCGGCAA
>ERZ773063.1473-NODE-1473-length-13840-cov-13.500036_pt1 | contig 13840 bp, 9 predicted proteins | sample MGYA00580625_ERZ773063 | MGnify/ENA primary metagenome ERZ773063 (study PRJEB29015, sample SAMEA2738022) | human oral metagenome | biome: human oral; feature: human-associated habitat; material: dental | place: China | collected 2042 ...
AGAGCAGTCGTCCGCCTTCAATTGCTTACGCAAATTCGGCGGACGCGCCTTATATCCCCATAGCTGAAGCGAGGGGTTTTACGGCGCATCTCGATAAACCGATCGAAAATCGACTCCGTTCAGCACTCATCCGCTGTCCATGTATTGTAAGGACGTGCGATCAGAGCTGCGTTGTAGTACCGTTCCTCTCCCGTCACCTCCGCGCCAACCCATGTGGGACACACAAATTCCTCCGTCTCGGAGAGCAGCTCAATTTCCGCAACAATGAGCCCTTTGTTCGCCCCGTGAAAAACATCCACCTCCCAGCGCTTTCCGGCAAACGGCTCCACATAGCGCGTCTTTTCCACAAGCGGAGGATCGCAGAGCGCGAGCAGCGCGCGCGCCTCCTCCACGGGGATCTCGTACTCGTACTCAAGCCGTTTGGCGCCGCGCGTTTCCCCCTTGATCGTCAGGAATCCCTGTATACCTGCCATTCGGATTCGTACGATTCGCTTCGGATCACGTGAGAGATAGCCCTGAGCTATTTCAATACCGACGCCTGTCGGTCGAAAATCTTCCTTTACCTTGAATTTTCGTTCGATTTCCACGCCCATGAAATCGCGTCCTTTCTAGATTCTATTGAAGAATATCTTGCATATTCCGTGCGTTTGCTATATATTATGTGATACTGGACGGATGGACTTATTCTATCAGTGCTCGTGCCCGAACGCAAGCCGGCGGCACTGAATACACGTCCGGCGGTAGGGAGCCTGTCTAACACTACTAAGGGAGGAAAGGATCGATCCCACTTTGACAACATTACCACCCAAGAGACGATCAACAAAAAAGAAACGAGTCTGGCCATACGTCCTCTTCGGCGTCATTCTCATCTTCGTACTCGCTGCCATTGCGGGTGCATTCTTCGCCCAGAGCAGTCTGCTCGACCGCGCGAAGAGAGAGCACAAGGAGGATCTGCTCGTCGCCACGGACAAGGCGACCATTATGATCATGGGTGTCGACGAGCGCAGCGATGATGTGGGACGCAGCGATACGCTCATGGTCGCGACCATCGACCCCGTGAAAAACGAGACCTCTCTCCTCTCCATCCCGCGCGACACGCGCGTCGCCATCCCGCGCTACGGCTACGACAAGATCAACGCCGCCTACGCCTACGGAGGAGAGAATCTCACCCAGCGCACCGTCGAGGACTTCCTCGGCATCCGCATCGACCACTACATCATCATCAACACCCACGCCTTTCAAAAGATCGTCGATGCCATCGGCGGCATCGACATCGATGTTGAAAAGCGTATGTACTATGAGGATCCGTGGGACGATGACGGCGGGCTCATCATCAATCTGCGCCCGGGGCTCCAGCACATGGACGGCAAGACCGCCGTCACCTACGTCCGCTACCGCGACGAGGACGGCGACATCGGCCGCGTCAAGCGCCAGCAGAAATTCATGCGCGCCATCGTCGATGCCGTCACCACCCCCGCCATCCTGCCGCGTCTCCCGAGCATCATATCGAGCGTCATCGACAGCGTAAAGACCGACCTCAGCGTCCGCCAGATGCTCGAATTCATCGGCACACTCAAGGAGTCGCAGACAAAGGGGCTGCGCACGGAGATGGTGCCCGGCCGCCCGCTCTACATCGACGAGGTGAGCTACTGGATCCCCGACCTGGCGCAGCTGCGGCGCGGCATGGCGAACGCCCTCGGCGTCACCCTCACAAACACGGAGCGCAACCGTATGGAGCGCGCCGCGCAGGAGTACGAGGACTCCATCCCCGCCGGTGCCACCGAGGTACCCGCAGGGCAGAACGGCATCGGACGTGCCGTCAGTGCCGATGAGGCACTGGACACGCGCAGCCGCAAAAAATCCTCCGACAAGGATGACGCGGACAAAAAGGACGAACGCACAGGCACCTCTGATCGTACGCGCACGCGTACAAGCGAACGCGATGCGGCAGATGAGCGGAGCTCCCGCCCGGGGCACCCTTCCGGAACCGCCCCTCCCTCCGATACCGACCGCCATGCGGGCACACGGCAGAGCACCGATGAGCCCTCCGCGCGCACGGGGCGCAGCGACAGCGACGCAGTGCCCACGCGCGGCGCTGCGGATCTTGGCAAGGAGGAGTGATTCCGTTCAGGCACGGGGCACTTCGGGAGCAAACATAGGAGAGCACACGGGATTCCCATCCCGCAGAAAGGAAGATGCATCATGGCAAGTAAATTTGACGCAGAAGCACTCGAACTCCACGAGCGTTATCATGGCAAATTCGAAATTCATCCGACCGTCCCGCTCGGCTCGCGCGACGACCTCAGCCGCGCCTACACCCCGGGCGTTGCGGCACCGTGTCTGGCGATCAAGGATAATCCCGAGAAAATCTACGACTACACGACCAAGGGCAACATGGTCGCCGTCGTCACGAACGGCACCGCCGTCCTCGGTCTCGGCAACATCGGCGCAGGCGCGGGTCTCCCGGTCATGGAGGGCAAGTCCATCCTCTTCAAGGGCTTTGCCGGCGTCGACTCCGTCCCCGTCTGTGTGAACAGCCAAAAAGTCGAAGACGTGGTGAAGGTCTGCCAGCTGATCGCCCCCACCTACGGCGGCATCAACCTCGAGGACATCAAGGCACCCCAGTGCTTTGACATCGAGAATGCGCTCAAAAAGACCCTCGACATCCCCGTCTTCCACGACGACCAGCACGGCACCGCCATTGTCGTCGTCTCCGCACTCCTCAACGCGTACAAATTCCTCGACAAGGATCTGCGCACGGCGAAGATCGTCATCAACGGCGCGGGCGCGGCGGGACAGGCGATCGCACGTCTCCTCTTCTCCTACGGCATCAAGACCGTCGTCCTCTGCGACACCACCGGTGCCATCTACGAGGGACGCAAAGAGAACATGAACCCGTACAAGGACAGCCTTGCCAAGGTCTCCAACCGCCAAAAGGAAAAGGGAACGCTGGCACAGATCGTAAAGGACAAAGACATCTTTATCGGTGTCTCCGCCCCCGGCAGCCTCACCCCCGAGATGATCAAGAGCATGAACGCGGATCCTGTCATTATGGCAATGGCGAACCCCGTACCCGAGATCCTGCCCGACGAGGCAAAGGCGGCGGGCGCACGCATCGTCTGCACCGGTCGCTCCGACTTCCCGAACCAGGTCAACAACCTCCTCGCCTTCCCGGGCATCTTCCGCGGTGCGCTTGACGTGCGTGCCAAGGAGATCAACGAGGAGATGAAGATCGCCGCTGCCGGCGCCATCGCGTCCCTCATCCCCGACTTTGAACTCAACGAGACCAACATCATCGCGAGCCCCCTCGACCCGCGCGTCGCCCCGACCGTCGCCGCCGCCGTCGCAAAGGCTGCGCTCGACACCGGCGTTGCACGCCGCACGGACATCACCCCCGAGGACGTCGCCGCCCATACGCGCGAGCTGCTGGGGCACACGGTCGGCTGACCACATAACAGAAAAGAAAACACCGCCGCCGAAGGATGAATCTCCTTCGGCGGCGGTTTCGTATGTTTTATAAGACATAGTAAAATATATTATAATATTTATTATGTTGACAACATATGAGAACCATATTATGATGTACGCTATACCTATAAAATTCAATATAGGATATGTGAAACAGGTGCCCTTCGGGGCTTAATAGGGAATCCGGTGCAACACCGGAGCGGTCCCGCCACTGTGAGGAGGAGCGAATTTGCCGCAATTGCCACTGGGGCACATGCCTTGGGAAGGTAGGCAAAGAAGCAATGATCCCGAGCCAGGAGAACTGCCTGTTTGACGCTCATTGATGAACCCACGAGCGATGGGGAGAGGGGCAAGGACAATGAAAAAAACGAAGCAGAAACTCCTAGTGGCAGCCGTGATCTATGGCTGCTCTTTTGGTGCAGGACATGGCTTCTGTACGGTGGAGGCAGCAGATGCGGACAGGGATGATATAGACCATGTGTACGATCTGCCCGCTCTGACGATTGTCGGAGAACGCAAGATAACCTATGCCGGTGACATGATCGAGACAAAGAGCACGACGGGCATTCTGGGGGAAAAGGACTCCCTGGAGCTTCCCTACAGCGTCACAACGGTGAGCCAAAAAGCAATTGAGACATTCTCCACGCCGCAGAGCGGCGTAATGGACACGCTCTCCCTCATCCCCTCCGTGCGCGCATCCTCGAACAAGACCGTCCACTCCGTGACGATCCGCGGCTTCCACCAGAACGGCTACTCCATGTATATCAACGGAATACCGGGTGCAATGAGTTCCGGAAACCTTCCCTACTACTGGATCGAAAACGCAACCGTCGTTTCAGGACCGAATCTCGGCGTCAACGGAACGAACCTCGCAGATACGATCGGCGGTTCGATCAACTTCCGGTCAAAGAGAGCGCAGGCAAAGGACAATACCGATTTTCGTCTTTCCTATAACGGCGGCAGCTCATTCGAGGAGGGCGTCGATATTGGCCGTCGATTCGGCGCCAACAAAGAATATGGTCTGCGCGTCGTCGCGAACCACATCGGCGGCGAAACCGTGCAGGAGAATAAGGATCTCACACAAAATAATCTCTTCATCAACCTCGATCATCAGGGAAAACGCTCAACGACGAACCTCATGCTTGGGTACAGCCGCATCCGATATGAGGGCGGCGGGGATGGCTTCAGTGTCGGCAACATCACGTCTCTTCCCAAGGCGCCCGACGCAGGCAAGAGCTACACGCCATCATGGCTGTACCATACGTATCGCGACACATGGATCATCCTCAATCACGATCAGAAGCTCAGCGATCATATACGCGCCTATGCCAACTTCGGCTATCATCGGTTTGACTACGACAAGTACTACGAGGGAACGCCGCGCCTGACCTCAAATGACGGTGACTTCTCAATCGGCGCCGAGTATTGGCCGCTCGGTCATACGCGCGTCTATTTCGGTACAGGACTGCGCGGCGACTTCCGCACGGGGAAGGTCAACCACGAGTACATCATCGGTGTTGATAAGAACTGGGTCAACCGCGACTCGGGCGGCGGCAATCTCTGGTCCGGCACGGGCAATCTCTACCGCAGCAACTCCTGGCCAAGCATTCCGCTGCCCGACTATCAGCCGCCGCTGCAGTTCAAGCAGCAGATGACAGGCTATCACATCGTGGACACGATGAAGTTCATGGATGACCGCCTGCAGCTGACCCTCGGACTGCACGGTCATCAGTCGAGCTATACGAGAGTTGGGCAGACACGCCAGGATTCGCGTGCAACCAGCCCGACCTACGCCCTGAGCTATCAGTTCACCCCGGAAGTCATGGCCTACATCAGTCACAGCGAGTCGTTCAACGCGGGCACGCTCGTTTCCGGCGCCTCCTACAAGAACAAGGGCGATGTGCTCCCTCCGACGAAGACAAAGCAGGATGAGATCGGCGTCAAGATCAAAAAGGGTGACTTCGTCAATACGCTGAGTATCTTCCGGATTCGCAAGGCAAATAACATTGATGTTGAGCGTGCCGACGGAAAGTACCGTACGAATGACGGAGAGCAGAAGAACACGGGATTTGAGTGGGGCTTTACAGGAAAGGCAAGCAAACGCCTGGACCTCGTCGGTGGCATGATGTATCTGAATGCCGCGCAGACGAAGACGCAAAACGGCACGAATGACGGAAAGGCCGTCAGCGGAACGGCAAAGTTCTCCGGCACGGTCGGCGCCATATACCACCCCGATCAGGCATGGTCCCTGATCAGCCGAATCTCCTATCTCGGATCGGCCAAGCTCAAGAACGAAACCCTGCATGTCCCCTCCTCATGGAAGCTCGATCTCGGCGCCTCCTATGAGACGAAGATGGGAACGACACCGGTCACCCTCACGCTGATGTGCTACAATGTGACGGGCAGGGACTACTGGGTTCCCGTCGCCGGAACGGACGGACTACAGCTGAGTGCTCCGCGTTCCGTTTCCTTCGCGGCAAATTTCGAACTGTAATAACCTATGGACACAGGCAGACGGATGTGCGTTTGCCTGTTTTCATTCTGCCATTTTTAAGGAAGGCCTATGTTGCTGGAAAAAATAAAGACGTTGGGCAGCGTACGCATCGTATTGCTGCTCCTTCCCCTGCAGCTGCTCGTAGTATGGTGGGGGCTAAGTGCAGGACTCTCCGAGCTGTCACCGACTGCGCTTCTCGGCATCACCGGCGACACGCAGGATGAGATGCTGAGCGCTCGGATTCTGTATGAGCTGCGATTGCCGCGCGTACTGCTGGCACTGTGCGTCGGTATGGGGCTGACGCTCTCAGGCATCATCATGCAGGCGATCGTACAGAACCCGCTCGCGGATCCGTATATCCTGGGCGTATCTGCCGGCGCTTATTTCGGTGCGGCAGCAGGACTCTTCCTCGGCCTCGGCTCCCTGTTCGGCGCTGCCGCCATCGGCATCAGCGCCTTCCTCGGCGCGCTTCTCGTATCCGTGCCGGTGATCTGCATCGCGCGCGGCACTCATACGGATCTTGGCAACCTGCTCCTGGGCGGTCTTGCGATGGGGCTGATCTTCTCCTCACTCGCCGGATTTCTTGTCTACCGAGTCAGCGACAAGGAGGGTATGGAGGCCATTACCTTTTGGCTCATGGGAAGTGTGGCAAATGCATCCCTGCCGCACGTGCTCTTCTTATGCCTTGTCGTCGGCGCAACATTTTTGTACTTCATGACGCAGGGACGTATACTGAATATCCTGCTCCTGGGGTGCGATACTGCGATCACGCTTGGCATCCATCCACAGAATTACATAGTGAAATATCTCCTCTGCAATGGTCTTTTGGTCGGATTGATCGTCTACAATGCCGGTATGATCGGCTTTATCGGTCTTGTTCTCCCCCATATTGTACGCAGTTTTTTGGGATCCGATCATCGTGTGCTCGTGCCCGTTGCTGTCATGATCGGCGGGATATGCGCCGTCCTCCTGGACTTGCTCTCGCGTTCGCTCCTGCCGATTCCGGGCGCAGAGATTCCTCTGGGTGTCATGTTTTCCCTCATCGGTGCACCGCTCTTCATCTATCTGGTATTTCGGCGCAGATACGGTTTTTATGGCGGGTAGGAGCACAGATATGATAAAACAACCGATGCAGAACATCCTTTTATACGTGGTACTTGCCGCCATACTTCTCCTGCTGCCGCTGACGGCCATGACGCGCGGGGTCATCCCCATAGAGTTGGGGGAGGTTGTACGATTCCTCCTCGATCCGGGCGATCCTCAAATTCCTCCGATTCATGCAGATGTTTTGGAATATATGCGTGCTCCACGCTTCCTTCTTGCGCTTCTCGCAGGAAGTACGCTGGCCGTTGTCGGCGCCGTCATGCAGGCACTCCTGCGCAATCCTCTGGCCGATCCATATTTTTTGGGGATCTCCTCGGGGGCAGCGCTCGGTGCCGTTTTGATGATGAGCGCCAATGTGTCGGTGATTGCCGGCCTCTCTGCGGTACCGTTGGGGGCATTTGCGGGTGCCGGAGCTGCCACACTCCTCGTCCTGTGGCTCACACGTTATTACGGGCGGGGGAAGTCCTTCATGATCCTCATCGCAGGCATGGGGATCCATGCAGTGTGCAGTGCCGTCGTCAGTCTCATCATCTCGCTTGCACCGAATTCACGTACGGTATCAAACATCTCCTATTGGCTTCTCGGAAGTCTCGAAAAGGCAAGCTGGGAAAAGGATCTCTATCTGGCGATAATCGTCCTGCCCATACTCCTTTTCTTCTTTCTGCAGGTCCGTGTTCTGAATCTGATGCTCTTGGGTGACGATACCGCACGTACACTCGGCTATCGTCTGGAGGAGCGCCGGCAAGTCTTCATCTTCCTCTGCGCTGCAGCTGCGGCGATGATCGTTTACAATGCGGGCATCATCGGTTTTGTCGGGCTTGCTGTCCCCCATATCGCGCGACTCCTGGTCAGCGGCAGCTATACGCGGCTCCTTCCCGTGTGTGCCGCCCTCGGCGCAGGCTTTCTCGCATGGGCAGATGTCTTCAGCCGCATCGCCGTAGAAAATGGAGAGGTGCCGATCGGAATTGTGGTCAGCCTGCTCGGCAGTCCGATATTTTTGCATCTGTTATTGAAGAGAAAGCGCGGCTGATCTATGAAAAAGACATTTTGCTGCAGCCTGGCAGTCATGATGTGTGCGGCAGCTGCCGGCTGCACGTTCTCGGAAACACCGCCTGTGGGAGATGGGCAGATCGTCCGCGTAGAAAATCTGCGTATTGACAACTACTATGTGCAGGGAAAGAACATACAGGAATTCGATGCGGTACCGCAGCGTGTGCTCGTCGTCGGTGACAACGAGGTGGAAACGCTGATCGAGCTCGGCGCAGCCTCATCCATTGTTTTGGCTGCAGCGAACAATGACGGTCCATTTCCCATGAAGGAGGAAAACGCACGTGTTTTAGAGACCCTGCCGCGCGCGATGAATCAACAGCTCCGCATGGAATATGTCACGCGGCTGAATCCCGATCTCATCATCGGGAACCAATACTGCTTTACGAGAAACAGCCTCGGCAGCACAGACTACTGGAATGCGCACGGGGTTCGAACACTGGTGAATCTGAGCAGCTCACAGCCGCGCCGTCACTATATTACAGAGACCGTGGCGCAGGAGATGGAGAGCATCCGCGACTACGGCCGCATTTTTCACGCAGAACCCGCTGCCGAACGCATCGTCCGAGGAACCTATGACTGCATCGATGAGATCAATGAAAAGGCGCGAAACTATCCGAAGCCGCGCGTCATGCTGATCGAGCTCATGAGCACGTTCGTCTCCTACGATAAGAGCAAGCTCGCGGGCAATATGGCGGAGCAGATCGGCGCAGAGGCCATTACAACCCCTGCGGTCATCACGTTCGAGCACATTGCAAAGGAGGATCCCGATGTGCTGATGGTGATCTGTAGCCACGCAGAATACGGTTCATGCGTTGCGCAAATCTATGACCATCCGGGACTTCAACATACAAAATGCGTACAAAATCACCGTATTTACAGCATCCCGCTTGGCTATACCTACGGTCCTCTCTGCCATACCGTTGACGGCATAAAAATGATGGCAAAGGCGTTCTATCCGGGAATCGAAATCGAATAACCTCACCCCCCGCAGGAATGGATACACCACCGGCGCCATCGCATCCCTCATCCCCGACTTTGAACTCAACGAGACCAACATCATCGCGAGCCCCCTCGCCCCGCGCGTCGCCCCGACCGTCGCCGCCGCCGTCGCAAAGGCAGCGCCTTTTCTATGTTTAGAATACGGCTCTGTCCCACATTCGTCAATTCTGCACAAATCTCTCCCACATCTCCGCATATGCCGCCTCCACATCGTGCACGTACCTATGTGCATCCGTCAGCGGCGCGCGCGCGAGGATCGTGCGCAGATTCCCGCGCAGCAGACGCAGCGTCTCCGGCGAGGAGGCAAGTGCGGCGGCGATCCGAACGTAGTCCTCGGGCACGGCGGCGACGAGCTCTGGCAGATTTGCGTTGATGAGCAGACTCTCCCCGAAGCGCGCCCCGTGGCTCTCCCCACGGAGCGTCACGACCGGCACCCCCATAGAGAGTGCCTCACAGGTCGTGATGCCGCCCGTATAGGGGAACGTGTCAAGCGCGATGTCCATATCCCCGTACTCCGCAAGATAGTCGCGGCTGAACGCACGCATCTCCACGCGCTCTGTGGAAATCCCGCAGCGCGTAAAACGCTCCGTCGCAACCGCCCGCCCCTCGGCACTGTCAAAGAGCTTGCTCTTGACCAGAAGCCGCGCCCCCGGCACGGTATCCAAAACCTGATGCCAGAGATGCAGCACCTCGTCCGTCACCTTGCTGAAATTATTGAAGCTGCCGAACGTCACAGAACCGCTACGCTCCATCGGGGGCGGGGCAACTGCGGGCAGCCCCTCCGGCAACGTATAGCAGAAATGACTGTGCGGGAGACGGATCATCTCCTCGGTAAAGGCGGCGTCCGCCGTACCTGCGGGATCAACATGCACATCGGACAGCATATAGTCAACCGCAGGGAGTCCTGTCGTATTGAAGTAACCGATGCCCGTCACCTGCACGGGGGCGGGCTTATCAGCGAGAACGGGCAGAGAATTGTGCTGCGTATGCCCCGCGAGATCGACGAGAATGTCAATCTCATCGCCGCGCACGAGCGCCGCTGCCTCCTCCGCCGTCATTCCCTGTATATTCCGCCACACATCCGCCGCTGCACGGAAATGCGCAGAAAATTCGTCCTCCGCACCGCTCATGTAGCAACAGACGGCAAAGCGCGTACGGTCAAAGTCAAAGAGGAGCGGGCGCACGAGCATCCCAACGGGATGCGTGCGCAGATCGGGCGAAATGTAGCCGATGCGGATGCGGTCGTGTCCGCGCGCCGCGTCCGCACGACCCGAGAGCGGCATCACATCCGCATAGAGCGCACCGTAACCGCGCGCAAGCCCCGCATAGGCACCGCGCAGATGGATCGGCAGATAGTTCGAGGCAAAGAGTGCATTGCTGTACTCGACCGCCTTCTTCGCGCGTGATGTCTCAAGTGCACTTGAGGCGAGGAACGCCCCGACCGCCTCCGCACTCTCCCCCGTCAGCGTCAGTGCCGCCCCGAGGAGACTGTACGCACTCGCCAGAAAGACCGTGCAGTAGGCACGGCTCTCCTCCTCAGCGGCAATCCGCTCCTTGAGCTGCGCGATGAACGCGCGCAGATGCGTGATCTGTGTACGGATCTTTCCCTCCGCACGGTCGATGTAGATCTCCTGCCGCGCCGCCCCCGCGTGATCGGAACGCACCGCCCGGATGCGCGCGATCTCCGCGCGTGCCTCCTCATACGCCCCGCAGCCCGTCAGCGCCGCTGCACGGATGTAGCGCATCTCCGCATCCTCGGGCAGAACATCGAGCAGCGCGCGTGCCACCTCCGCCGCGCGTTCGTACTCCTTCGCCTCGTAGAGCGCGTTCGCCTGCACGAGGATCTCCCGCCGCAGCTCCTGCACATCTTCCATAGCGTCCCTCCTCATCAATTCAGATTCTTATTCGACGAGGAAACAGAGAAATCCTCTAATCCATGCCTTGCAGAACCTGCGGGCACACCCCCGCACATAGACTTTTCCCTGCAAAAATGCTATAATCATTGTGGATAATTATGGAACAAATACGAAGAGGTGACATTTTGGATCTGGATTTTGGACAGGGGCGCATTGTCCCGGTCAACCTCGAACACGAGATGAAGAACTCCTACATCGACTACGCGATGAGCGTCATCGTCGCACGCGCCCTGCCCGACGTGCGCGACGGACTGAAGCCCGTACACCGCCGCATCCTCTACGCGATGCAGGGCTCTGGCATGACGAGCAGCAAGCCGTACAAAAAATCGGCGCGCATCGTCGGTGAAGTGCTCGGTAAATATCACCCGCACGGCGACAGCTCCGTCTACGACGCCATCGTCCGCATGGCGCAGGACTTCTCCATGCGCTACATGCTCGCGGACGGGCACGGCAACTTCGGCTCGGTGGACGGGGACTCTGCGGCGGCGATGCGCTACACCGAGGTGCGCATGTCGAAGATCGCCGAGCTGATGCTGCGCGACATCGACAAGGAGACCGTCGATTTTACCGACAACTACGACGGCTCGGAGAAGGAGCCGACCGTCCTGCCCGCGAAATTCCCGCAGCTCCTCGTCAACGGCACGGCGGGCATCGCCGTCGGCATGGCGACCAACATCCCGCCGCACAACATGGTCGAGGTCATCAACGGAACACTCATGCTCATCGACAACCCCGAGACGACCATCGAGGAACTCATGGGCGTCATCAAGGGGCCCGACTTCCCGACGGCGGGGCTCATCCTCGGCACCGAGGAGATCCGCAAGGCATATCTGACGGGACGCGGCGTTGTCAAGATGCGCGCACGCGCCCACATCGAAACCATGAGCAGCGGGAAGCCGCGCATCATCGTCACCGAGCTCCCGTACCAGGTCAACAAGGCGCGCCTCATCGAGAAGATCGCCGAGCTGGTCCGCGACAAGCAAATCGACGGCGTGACCGATCTGCGCGACGAGTCCGACCGCAGCGGCATGCGCATCGTCATCGAGCTGCGCCGCGACAGCGCGCCGAACGTCATCCTCAACCAGCTTTACAAGCACACGCAGCTGCAGGACAGCTTCGGCATCATCATGCTCGCCCTCGTGGACGGGCAGCCCGTCATCATGAACATCAAGCAGATGCTCGGGCACTACATCAGCCATCAGGAGAACGTCATCACGCGGCGCACGCAGTACGAGCTCGCAAAGGCGGAGGCACGCGCCCATATCCTCGAAGGACTCACGATCGCCCTCGATCATCTGGACGCCGTCATTACAACCATCCGCGAGAGCCGCACGGCAGACATCGCACGCACGGCACTCATGGACGGGTTCCGGCTCACCGAGAAGCAGGCACAGGCAATTCTTGACCTCCGCCTCCAGCGCCTCACGGGACTGGAGCGCGAGAAGATCGAGGAGGAGTATCAGGAAGTCCTCAAGATGATCGAGGAGCTGAAGGGCATCCTCGCCGACCGCACGAAAGTCCTTGCCATCATCAAGAACGAGCTGAGCGAGGTACGTGACAAGTACGGCGACGCGCGCCGCACGGAGATCACATACGACGCGAGCGAGATGGACATCAAGGATCTGATCGCGGAGGAGGACGTCGTCGTCACCCTCACCATGAGCAACTACATCAAGCGCATCCCGCTCGACACCTATCGCCGCCAGCGGCGCGGGGGCGTCGGTGTCAAGGGCATGGGGACGAAGGAGACGGACATCGTCAGCGACCTCCTCATCACGACGACGCACCACGACATCCTCTTCTTTACGAACCGCGGACGCACATTTGTCCTCAAGGCATACGAGATCCCCGAGAGCGGACGGCAGGCGAAGGGCACGGCGATCGTCAACCTCCTCGCCGTTGAGAGCGACGAGCGCATCACCGCCGTCATCCAGATCAAGGAGTTCCGCCCCGACCGCTTCCTCTTCCTCGGTACGAAGCGCGGCGTGGTGAAAAAGACGCCGCTCATCGAGTTTGCAAACATCCGCAAGAGCGGACTGAAGGCGGTCAACCTCGATGAGGACGACGAGCTCATCGGCGTCAAGTTCACCGACGGCGCGAACCGCATCATGCTCGGCACGCGCGGCGGCAAGGCGATCACCTTCCCGGAGGAGGACGTGCGCTCGATGGGACGCGGTGCACGCGGCGTGCGCGGCATCAACCTCAGCGACGGCGATGAGGTCGTCGCGATGGACATCCTGAAGCAGGGCTCCGAGGTGCTCACCGTCACCGAGGGCGGCTACGGCAAGCGCACCACCGCCGAGGAGTACCGCACGCAGACGCGCGGCGGCAAGGGGCTCATCAACATGAAGGTCACCGACAAGACCGGCCCCGTCGTCGGCATCCGCGTCGTGCGCGAGAATCAGGAGCTCATGCTCATCACCACAGATGGGCTGGTCATCCGCACCACCGTCGATGAGATCTCCCTCATCAGCCGCAACACGCAGGGCGTCAAGCTCATGACCATCGGCGAAAATGACCGCGTCGCCTCAATGGCGACCATGAATCGGATCGTCGACAGCACGGGGGAGTGAGCGCGGGTCTTTCGCCTCTCCTGCCACAGCGGGGAAGCAAATGGAGAATGATCCCGCGTTGGGCTTCCCTTACGATCGTTTCGCATTCCGCACGGCTTCAGTCGTGCGGATTTTCTTTTCCATCGCGCTCGGCGGGAGGATCTTGAGCACCTCGGTATACACGAGATCGACGAGGAAGAACTGCGCCGTCTTCGAGGCGATGGAGCCGGTCTCAAGCGGCGTCTCCTCCGCAATGT
>ERZ773063.1477-NODE-1477-length-13833-cov-3.324358_pt1 | contig 13833 bp, 13 predicted proteins | sample MGYA00580625_ERZ773063 | MGnify/ENA primary metagenome ERZ773063 (study PRJEB29015, sample SAMEA2738022) | human oral metagenome | biome: human oral; feature: human-associated habitat; material: dental | place: China | collected 2042 ...
TCAAGCAGTTTGCATGAAGAAATTCAAAACGAGCGCCGTGCAAAATATCATCCTTAAAGAAATCGAAAATGCCGCGATATACGACGGCAAAATGCGCGAAATTTTTATGGAAAGTAAAATTTTAGAGATGCTTTATAGAAGTTTTCATAAATTTAACGAGCCCAAAAATACGCTTAGTCTTGATGAAAATGACATAAAAATAGTCCAAAAAGCAAAGAAAATATTACTTGAAAATATGCAAAACCCACCTAGCATTAAGGAGCTCGCTCGTCTTTGTGCCACAAATGAATTTGCACTAAAAAGGGATTTTAAGGCATATTTTGGCACGACCATTTATGCAATGCTGACAAATGAGCGGCTTGGAGTTGCAAAAGAGCTATTAAGTCTAGATCAAATCAGCGTAAACGAAGCCGCTAAAATGGTCGGATACAATAATTTATCGCATTTTTCTAAAATTTTTAGGGCTAAATTTAATATACTGCCGAAGCAACTGAAAAAGGATATAAAATTTTACTACTCGGATTAGAATTTCTTGCGATCAGCTATCTTTTATAAGCCACGCCCTTTCACAACCGCATATCAAAACATCGTAAAATTTTATATCGCAACCGGGATCCGTAAAAATACGGAATTTAAATTATAAATTGCCGCCGAAGCCTTGGCGGCAAAGCAAGCTGCGATCAAATATCGCAGCTGCGGGTATGTTTAGGTACAAGCGACGCCTTAAAATTTTAAAATACATCTAAAATTTAAAACAGGCTATAAACCTCATCGAGCGTGAAGTGCTTTTTATCGATCTTGCCGCCGTAGTATGGCTTGATATCCTCGTCAAAAGCCTTATGGAAAAATTTCGCTTTATACATTTTTACCAGGCTGCTATTGACCGCATCAAGCAGCTCGGTATTGCCCTTAGATAGGGCGACGGCGATATAATCTACCTTGCCAAGGTTGATGATTTTTGCATCCAGCGCGGCATCGTTTCTAGCGTATCCGAGTACGACCGTATTATCGTCGGCAAAGCCTATGCCCTCGCCAGCCTTTAACCTAGCGACGCACTCATTCGCGTCGGTACATGTCGCAATCTCATAGCCCGCGTTTTTGAAGTGCTCCTCGGCAGTTGTGCCCTTAACGCTTAGAATTTTTTTATGCGCGATCTGATCGATTCTTGAAATATTATCATCCTTACGGCTTAGCACGCCAATTTGCACTGAATAATACGGGTAAGAAAAATCGACTTTCTGAACGCGGTCTTTTGTGACGGTAAGCTTGGATATGATGAGATCTACTTTGTTTTGCTCCAGTGAGGGGACGCGATCTTTAGATGCTACGGAGATAAAGTCGATTTTGATCTTTTTATTGCCGAATAGATTTTTGACTAACTCATTTGCCAAATCAACCTCAAAGCCCTTCAGCGTGCCGTTATCATCGAAGCTAAACGGGGGCTGGGAATCTTGCAAGCCTATGCGAATTTCGCCTGCTTGCTTGATATCTGCTAGGGAATTAGCGCAAAGCGCGCCAGCACCCAGCAAAATACTTAGTAGAATTTTTTTCATATTTCGTCCTTTTAATCAAAACATTTTATAAAGATCATCTAACAAGAAATATTTTTTCTCAGCCTTGCCTTTGTAAAAAGGATCTATGCTATCGTTGAAAATTTTTTTGAAAAAGCCGTTTTTGCTGAGCTTGACAAGCCCATCGTTTAAGGCGTTTAGCAAGTCATCGTTGCCTTTTTGCACCGCGATAGCTAAAAAGTCCGTCGTGCCTAAATTCTTGATATTTACCTCTACCTTGCGATCTACGACCGAATAGCCCAAAACCACCATATTATCGTCTGCATAGCCGCTGCCGCGACCGGATTTTAGCGCGCGGAAGCATTCGCTCGAACTAGCGCATGAGATAACTTTAAAGCCCTCCTTGTTAAAATAATCAAAAGCCGTAGTGCCGGGCTCTGCTAAAATTTCTTTATCTTGTAAATCGTCTACGGTTTTTATATTATCATCGGTGCGGGTTAGCACGCCGATATTTACGCTAAAGTAGGGATTTGAAAAATCCACTAGCTTTTCGCGCTCTTTCGTAACCGTGATGGCTGCGATATCCAAATCGACCTTGTTATCTTGCACGGCTGTGATACGGTCGTTGCCTAGAGTTACAACATATTCGATTTTGCCGCCCTTATCACCGAAAATTTCCTTTGAAAGCTCTTCGATAAGCGAAATTTCAAAACCGCTGTATTTGCCGTCCTCGGAGACGCTAAGCGGCGGCAGTGAGCCGTCTATTCCGATACGAATGAGCCCTTTTTCTTTGATCTGCGCTAAAGAGTTAGCAAATAACGAACACGAGGCGATTAACAATGCAAATATAATCTTTTTCATAAAATTCCTTTAAATTTTACTAAAATTTCGCGAGTGAATAGAATTCTATCCATCGCCACTTTAAATTAAAACAAGCTGTAAAGATCGTCCAGCAAGAAATACTTTTTATCAATGGTGCCTTTATAAAAAGGCTCAATACTCTCATCAAAAATTTTTGTAAAAAAACCCTTTTTACTTAGCTCAATTAGTCCCGCATTTACCGCGTTAAGCAGCTCAGTATTGCCCTTTTGCACCGCGATGGCCAGGAAGTCCGTCGAGCCTAAATTCTTGATATTTACTTCGACTTTGCGGTCGACTACAGCGTAAGCGAACACAAGTAGATTATCATCGCCGTATCCGTCGCCCTTACCCGATTTTAGGTCATTAAAGCATTCATTCGCGCTCGCACACGGTACTACGTTATAGCCCTGTTTCGTAAAGTAATCAAACACAGTAGTGCCGGGCTGCGCCAGTATAGTCTTTCCGTTTAGATCGGAGACCTTTCTGATATTATCGTCGCTACGAGTTAGCACGCCGATATTTACGCTAAAGTATGGATCGGAGAAATCTACCAGCTTCTCGCGCTCTTTCGTAACCGAGATTAGCGCGATATCTAAATCGACTCTGTTGTCCTGCACCGCTTTTATGCGGTCATCGCCTACCGTTACGACATATTGTATCTTGCTGCCTTTATCACCGAAAATTTCTTTAACAAGCCCTTCGATTAAGAGTATCTCAAACCCGCTATATCCGCCGTCTTTAACGACGCTAAACGGCGGAGACGAGCCATCTATACCGATGCGAATAACCCCTTTTTCTTTGATTTGAGTCAAAGTGTTGCTAAGAAGCGAGCACACAGCCAGCATCAACGCCAAGATTATCTTTTTCATAGCGTCCCCCTTTTTAAAAATTACAGCAAGCTATAAAGATCGTCCAGCAAGAAATACTTTTTCTCTGCAGTTCCTTTGTAGTAAGGCTCGATGAAATTATCGAACGAATTTTTGAAAAAGCCCTCTTTGCTTAGCTTGATTAGCTCGCCGTTTAGAAAATCCAAAAGCTCCGAATTGCCCTTTTTCACGCCGATGGCCAAGAAATCCGAAGTGCCTAAATTTTTGATATTTACTTCAACCTTTTTATCTAATACCGGATAAGCCAGCACGACTAGGTTATCATCGGCATACCCGTCGCCCTGTCCAGCTTTTAGCGCCTTGTAGCAAGCGTTTGCGTTATCGCATCTGGCGATATTATAGCCTTGCTTTTCAAAGTATGTTTCTGCGGTACCGCCGCTAAGAACTAAAATAGTTTTATCTTGCAATTCATTTAAAGATTTAATCTTATCTTCGACGCGGGTTAAAATGCCTATATTGACACTAAAATATGGAGTCGTAAAATCGATCTGCTTCTCGCGCTCTGGAGTTACGGTAAGAGTTGCGATAACCGCGTCCACCTTATCTTCTTGTAGGAATTTTATACGCTGATTTGCAAGCACGGAGGTAAACTCCACCTTCCCGCCTGATGGAAGCATATCTTTAGCGATGGCATTTGCCATATCGACCTCAAAGCCCTGATGCACGCCGTCTTCTATCTTGCTAAACGGCGGCTGTGCGTCATAAACGCCTATTCTAAGCACTCCGCTACTTTTGATCTCGGAGAGCGATCTGGCGCAAAGCGCACTACTAGCTAAAGCTGCGACAAGCAGACTTAAGAGAAATTTCTTCATCCTTTTTCCTTTCTCATAAATAATTTCAAAACCATTGCCACGGCTACGGAAAACCTCAAAATCCCGCCCGAATGGCAAGCAGACATTAAATTCGCCTGCAGGCGAAAAGCAATTTTAGCTTTTTATATCTTTAATGATTATTAAATAGTAAGTAAAGTCGCTAAATAAATTCGCTTTTTCATTGTCTGCTTCGATTTTGCGCAAGCTTCTTTTAGAATTTTCGTCCGCATCCTAGCGATAGAATTTAAAATTTTGCAAAATTTTAAAGCCACAAAATTTTACAAAATTTTCAGAGTAGGATTGGGCGAGAAATTTTATGAGCGTTTTAAAGCTTGCGATGAAATTTTAAAATTTTATAAGATCAAATCTTGCAGGTTGTATTTGGCAAAACAGTACAAGAAAGGAGTGAAATTTTAAAATTTCGCGCTTTAGCGCAGACATAGTGGAATTTAAAATTCTTAAATTTATACGCTCCGCCCAGCAAAACGGAATTTTAAAATTTTTAGCAAATGACAAAATTCTAAAAGCAAGCAAAATTAAATCTGTGCCACGCTGCAGAATTTCGCGATAAAAGTGTGCCGCCAGCGCTAAATTTTGCGCCATAAATCATACCACAAACATCAGTTTGGCGCAAAGCACGATGATGAATCCGAATACAAAGGCAATTTTGTGGATATTTACTCGCAAAAACTCAGGCGCAGGCCTTCCCATCGCGCGGCAGCTTAAATTTATCGCTACGCACGCGGCGATGATGAGCGCGAGCGTGACTTTTAGCATAAAGATTTTTTGAAGCGGCGTGCCGAAATACCCGCCGTTAGCGCTCCCGACCCAGCGGCTCATCATCATTCCGCCGGTGATTATCAGCGTAAAAAGGCAAACCGGCATGATCTTAATCGCGCGCGAGCCGATCGCTTTTTTAACGCGCTCGAAATCCGTGCCCAGCGCGCTTTTAAGCCGTGAAAAAATCATGACGTCGAAAAATATGTAACCTAAAAAGATAATGGCGCAGATGAGATGGACGATCTGCACGTAAGGATAAATTTGCTCCACCGCCGCTCCTTGCTATGAAATTTCGCCCATTTTATGCGAAATTTCAAATTTTAGCAATGATTTTCATCAACGCGCCGCGAGCAGTTAAATTTAAAGCGGCTAGATTTAAGCAAACCGCGTGCGAGCAGCGCAGATAAATTTTGGCAAAATCGCGCGATCAAATTTAAAAGCATCGCCGCACGGCTGAAATTTTATAAAATTTCAAAGCATCATCGAAAAGATTATGCCGAATATGATTAGCGGGATATTAAAGAAAATAAAGGTCGGCACGCAGGTATCCCACATATGGCTATGCTCACCGTCGATATTCAACCCCACGGTAGGCCCGAGCGTGCTATCGCTCGCAGGCGAGCCCGCGTCGCCGATACCAGCGGCCACGCCGATGATAAAGATCGTCGCCGCAGTGCTAAAGCCAAGCTGTGTGGCTAGCGGACAGTATATCGTAGCGATGATAGGGATCGTGCCGAAGCTCGAGCCGATACCCATCGTCACCAGCAGTCCGATGCCGATCATCAGCAGCGCACCGCCTAGCTTGCCGCCGCTTAAAGTGCTCGCTACGTGCACCAGCTCGTTCACGCCGCCGGTTTCTTTTAAGATCGTGCCGTATCCTGCGGCGATCAACATCAAAAACGCAATGTAGCCCATCATATGCACGCCCTCGTCAAATACATTATCCAGCTTCTTCCACTCGATGCCTTTGCTCGCAAGCATTACTAAAATTCCGCTAAGTGCGGCAAACGGAAGGGATTTGATCCAAATTTGCACCGCGAAGCACACCGCGATGCCCGCTAGCGCGCCCCATTCGCGCATACCCATCTTAAGCTCGCTAAAATGCGCGTCCAAGCTCTGTTTGGTTTCGGCATACTCCCTCGGCTTGCGGTAGTAGACCACGGCCAGGATGAGGCCCACGAGCATCGGCACGGCGCTTAGCCACATTACGCTTGATATGTCGCTTAGGCTTACTGCGATGCCGTTTGCGTTCATATTTTTTTCGATTAGCCCCATAAAGATAAGTCCAAATCCCAGCGGCAGCGCCATATACGGCGTCTGCAAGCCGAACGTCAGCGCGCACGCTACGGCGCGACGGTCGATCTTTAGCGAGTTCATTATCTTGACTAGCGGCGGGATCAAAATCGGGATAAAGGCGATATGCACGGGGATTAAATTTTGTGAAAAGCACGCAAAAAAGGCGATCGAAAAGATAAAGACGTATTTTTTGTCGCTGATTAAATTTGCCACCGCGCGCACCAAGATCGCCGTTAAGTTCGTCTTTGAGATCGCGCTTGCGATGACGCCTAACAGCAGATATGAAAGCGCGGTTTCTAAATTTCCGCCCATACCGAGGCTGCCGGCGTTTTCAGGGTTGCCGTTTATGAATAAATTTATGGCATCGCCCAGCGGGATATTGCTTGAGAGCACGGCGCATATCGTGCCGATTAGGATCGCGAGCATTACGTTGCACCTCAGCAAGCATAGCGCGCACATCACACAGATACTGATAAATACGGGATTGGTAAGCATCTTTTGCCTTTTTTGGAATTTTTGCAATTATATAGAATTTAGGGCTAAATTTTGCTAAAATCGCGCAAAAAATCGGCTAGGACAGCGATGAAATATTTTTACTCCTCTTTTGTAGTAAGCCTAATTGCGCTTGCTATCGCATTTTATATCGGCGGTGCTGGTGCCGCTTATATCTGTGCGCTTTTGTGCGCGCTGGAAATCAGCCTCAGCTTCGACAACGCCGTAGTCAATGCCAAGGTACTAAAAGATATGGCGCCGGTGTGGCAGAGCAGATTTATCCTCTGGGGCATTCCGATCGCGGTTTTTGGCATGAGGTTTTTATTCCCCGTACTAATCGTCGCCGCAAGCGCGCATCTGGGTCTTTGGGAAACCCTCGTGCTAGCGCTTAAGCAGCCGCACCGCTACCATGAAATTTTAAGCGAAAACGAAGCGCAAATTTACGTTTTCGGCGGCGCGTTTTTGCTGATGGTCTTTTGCGATTTTTTCTTCGATGCGCAGCGCGAGCTACACTGGCTGGGCATAATCGAAAATAACGGGCTCGTACGATTTTTAAAGCGCATTCCAAACGCGCCTACGCTGATCGCTCTAGCCGCGGGGCTCGTGCTGCTTGCTAAAACGGGCTCGGCTACGCTCGGCGCGGCGTATTTCGGCGCGATCCTGCTCTATCTACTCATCTCCTGCTTCGACCGCCTTTTCGGCACGGACGGCGTAAAAAACGGTCTCGCGGGCTTTTTATACTTAGAAACCCTAGACGCGAGCTTTAGCTTCGACGGCGTGATCGGCGCGTTTGCGCTAAGCGACAATATCTTCATCATCATGCTAGGCCTCGGTGCCGGCGCGATGTTCGTGCGCTCCATCACGCTGTATCTCATCGCGCGCGGCACGCTGTCGCACTTCGCGTATCTGGAGCACGGCGCGCACTATGCCATCGCGTGTTTGGCGTTTATAATGTTTGTCAAGCTGAAATTTGAAGTAAGCGAGATCGTAACCGGCACCGTGGGGATATTATTCATCGCGCTATCGCTCCTTTCGTCGGTGCTTTACAACCGCCGCAACAAACGCAAACTCATTGAAACAATCGCGGGAAATAACGAGTAAAATTTCATAGCGAGCTTTGCGGCGCGCGGGCTAAATTTTAAAATTTCAAGCTACCGCCGCAAGCGATAAAATTTACCCGCTTGCGCCGCGTTAAATTCCAAGAGACGCCGAATTTTAAGAGACGCCAAATTCTAAAAGGCGCTAAATTTTAAACGCGAGCGATGAGATTAAAATTTTACGAAAAGCGTTAAATTTTAAGCCGCGAGATGGCATTTTAAAATTCAAATCAGCGATCGCGCGAGCTTAAGCCTTTATCGCGCAATCTCTGTAGCTCCTCGCCGCCGAGGGGCGGGCTCTTTGCGGGCTCGGCGCTCTCGCTTGCGCCGCCAAAAAATCCTTCATTCAAACGCAGCTCGTCAATGATACCAAGAAGCTGCAAAACCTCGGCCTTTATCCGCTCGGCGTCTCTTAGCGTAGTGCGCGGCGAAAACAGCGCGGCTTCGAAGCGGTTTTTCGCGCCGTTTAAAAATAGATAAAATTTGCCGTCCATAAACGCCGCGCTAAGAGCGATCTTGGGCGCAAGCTTAAGCTTCAAAGCCCCGAGACGCCCCATAAAGCTAGGCGTCAAAAGATACCGCGCCTCGATCTTATCGCTTGCGAACACGCGAAATTCCTCGCCGAAAATCACGTCGTCCATCAGCTCCTGATCGCCCAAAAATTTGGTGCCGGGCGAGCGGTCCGCGATGATAGTTTGCCCCTTAAATTTCTTATAAAACTCGCACACCAAAACCGAGCCGCTAAAGGCTTGCACATATTCGCCGAGCCTCCAAGCGTTCCAAAGCGCGATCGCCGATAGCAAAAAAGCCGCGGAAAGATCGCTCTTGGACCTTTGAGATAACTCTACAAGCCTCATAGATTCTCGCGTTTCATAGATTTTTATCGCCTCGCTTAGACTAAATTTTACCCCTTTATACACGCCGTCTATCTGATCCTCGGCTACAAATTCATTCCGTGGATATATGCCCGTTTTGCGGATTTCTTCTTCGTTTATGCCGCTTTGCGGCTCGTATCTAAAGGCGGGATCGATATCTGAAATAATAGCGCGGATGAAGGCGTCTTTGTAAAAGGCGTTGTACTCCCACTTAGCGATGGAATCATCATAAATCCCCCATACGCAGCTTACCGCAATTATCGGGATCATCGCGGACATCAGCACGGCGGAGGAGTATTCGTTTTGGATCAAGCCGTGGATAAACCAGCCGACGGAAAAAACTGCGATGCATAGCAATAAAATCAGCGGTTTTAGAAATTTTATCTTGCACTGCTGCTGCTTTTTTGCCAGTTCTTCTATCGCTCTGTCCATATCCAAAATTTAACTCCAAATTTGATTTGCCAAAATTTCGCCCTTTATTTTACGCTAAATTTTATTAAAATTTCATCCGTTAAGCGGGTTTAAGATTTTTTATGCTATTTTTGCGACCTATTTCGATTAAAAGGCGAGAGATGATAAATTTACCGAAAAATTGCGTAGTTTTTACCTACCCGAAAATGGGCGATAGCGGCAAATTTTTGCCCGCGGAGTTACGCGACGCGGCGGGGCTTACGGGCTGCACGCTTCAGTGCAAGGCCTACGAGAGCGCGTTTGCGCAGATAAAAGCCCTCGGCTTCGAGCTTATCGCAGTAGGCAGCATGGGCGAGGCGGGCACGAGCGAGTTTAAGCGCACTACGGGCGCCTCGTTTGAGTTCATAAACGACGAAAAATTCGAGCTTGAAGCGCCGCTTCGGCTCGAAACCTTCACCACCGGCGACGGGAAGAAATTTTACCACCGCCAAACCCTGATTTTTCGAGGCGGCAAGGAGATAAAGCGCTTTAGCCGAATCGAGGGGCCCGAGCAAGACGCACAAAACGTACTTGCGGCGCTAAAGAGCCTATGATCGATCGCTTCGGCGCCACGCTTTAAATTCGCGCTCCAAACGCGCTGCGACACGGAGCTGAAATTTGGGGCGGAGCATATTTCTCTTAAATTCAGCATTTTTAATTAAAATGGCGCTAAATTTAACGGAGGCGGGTATGAAAAAATTTCTATTTTTGGCACTATTTTGCGCCCTTGCAGCAAACTGCGACGAGAGCGCGCCAGCGGATAAAATTTCTGCGGCGGACAAAACAACGAGTATCGGCGGGACCCAAAGCGCGCACTTTCTAAAGAGCGGCGAAGTAAGCGCCGGCTCGCAAAGCAGCGCCGATGCAGTCATTCAAACGGACGGAATTTCACGGGCAGATCTGCAAAGCTGCATCGTAAAAAGCGACGAAGGCTCCTGCAAGCGCGTCGCGCGCGGTCTAAAAAGCGGCTGCGAGCGCAAAGATCAGCTGTCGTGCTTTTTCTACGCAGATGCGCTAGGGCGCGGCTTGGGCGTAGAGAAGGACGTCGTGGCGTCGTTTGAGCTTTTTCGCGAGCAGTGCGATGCCGGCAGCAGCGAAGCTTGCTACGAGCTGTCGGTCAAATATCTCCAAGGAATCGGCACCCCTCAAAGCTTTGAGCTCTCGGGGCAGGCGCTAGATAAAGCGTGCAAAATGCACAACAAGCGCGCCTGCGCAGTGCTCGATCTACTGCCGAAAAATTAGCACGACAAAGGCGGTAAAATTCCTAATTTTGAGCGCAAACAGAGCGCGCGAGCCTTTAAAATTTTAGCGGGCTGTACGAGTGCAGTGCGCGATGAGGCGGTAAATCGAAGCGTGCGGGCGGATAAACAAAAAAAGGAGCAAAGATGAAAGTTTTAAAGCTTGCGCTGGCGGCGGCGCTTAGTTTGGCAAACGCAGACGGCAAAGCCAAAGAGTTTAAATTTAGCGGCGCAAAAACCAGCGCGCTTTTAGCAAAATGCAGCAAAAAGGACGCCGCCGCATGCTACGAAGCGGCAATGAGATACGAGCTGGGCGGTCGTGGCGTCGTGCGAAACCGCTTCAAAGCGCAGGGCTTTTTCGCAGACGCGTGCGAGCTCGCCACCCTCGCCGAGCGGAAGCAGGGAGGCAAAACGGGCGGCGCAGGTGGGCGCGCGATGAGCGATCTGCGCGAGCGAGCCTGCTTAGGCAACGCCGCGGCGCTGGAGAGTTTTGCGAGCGGGCAGTGCCGCAGCCTCGTGATATACGACGAGCTTTGCGAGGGCGGCTCGCAGGAGGCCTGCGACAATCTAGCGCGGATGAAGCGCGATGGCTGGGCGCCCAAAGAAAGCTGCAGCGAGGAGATAGTCACAAAATTCGGCGACGGCAAGCCACAGAGATGAAATTCCGTCCTATTTTGCGACGGTAGAATTTTAAAATTTCGCGAATATAAAATTTGCCGAAATTTTATAAAGCTCGACCGAAAATGGTAACAAGGCGGACTAAATTTTAAATTCTAAAACGCGTTTAAATTTGCGTCGTAAGCGGCGTCGATTTTAGACTCAGCAGAAATTAGAATTTGTGCAACAAGGCTCTTTGAATTACAAATCGTACGTGACGGCCAGGCTAAAATTTTAAGAACTAGAATTTAAACAAAATCTGCAATCTAGCCGTGATGATATAATTTTTAGAATTTTGCAAGCGTAAATTTATCAAAATTTTGCGTATCTACGTCGAACCGCCCTCCCAAAAAAAGCGCGAAATTAGAATTTTAAACTACCATCTTGTGCGAGGAAGCGATAATTTTAAGCAGCTAGAATTTCAATTAATGCGGATTAAAATATAGGTGTGGCGGGCAAATGCGTGCACCGCAAGCGATGGAATTTCAAATATGGGCTCAAGGCTAGCAAGACGCAGAATTTAAACGTCACGAGCGATAAATTTCAAAACACCCATTTTAAAATTGCGAAGCGGGATTTAAATTTAAGTGCGGTGAGCGATTAAATTGCAAAAGGAAGCTTAAATTTAAATATCGCAGCTCACAAATTATGCGATGAAATTTTGCGCCTAAATTCCGCAAAATTCGGCGCGCGATGAACGTTTGATGATATCGTAGTTAGATCATTAAACCAAGCTTCAATCACGCTTAAAACCCTATTTACGGAGCGCTCGCGCAAGCGGGTATTGCAAACCGCCGAAGCAAAAAGCCTGATCGGAGGCGTTTGGCGGCGTATCCCAACCGACCGCGCCTCATATTTTGCTCTATAGCCTAGCTCGCGCACGAAATTTAGATTTTGAAATTTAGCGCAAAAATATTATAATTTCGCCCAAATCACGGCTAGGACGGAAAATGAACTCACGCGTGCAAAACGAATATCTAAAATCAAAAATTATGAGCGCCGAGGAGGCCTGCGAACTGATCCCAAATGGCGCATCGGTAGGCTTTAGCGGCTTTGTTGGGGCGGGCTGCGCGCTAGCTCTGCCGCAAGCTCTGGCGCAACGAGCGACAGCGCTGCACGAAAAAGGCGAGCCCTATCAAATCAAAATTTTTACAGGCGCATCGACCGATCCGCTTTTAGACGGAGTTTTGGCAAAAGCAGGTGCCGTGAGCTTTCGCGCGCCGTTTTTTACGGATGCCGATATGCGCCGTGCGATAAATAGCGGCGCCGTGCGATACGCAGACGTGCATCTATCAAGCCTTGCCGCGCAGCTTAAGGCGGGCTTTTTTCCGCATCTAAACTTTGCTGTGATCGAAGTGGTAGCGATTAAAGAAAGCGGCGAGCTCGTGCCGTCCACATCGCTAGGCAACAACCAAGCCTGGCTCGATATCGCCGATCGCGTGATTTTAGAAGTGAATTACTATCAGCCGCTTGAGCTGGAGGGCATTCACGACGTTACAGATCTGCGCCTACCTCCGCATGCTAAGGATCTGCCGATCAAGCACGTAGGCGATCGTGTAGGCAGCCCTTACATGCATGTAGATCCTGCCAAAGTAGTCGCTGTAATAGAGGCTAGGACGCATGATCGCGTCAATAATTTTACCGCCGTGGATGAAATTTCAAGCGCGATTGGGCGCAACGTCGTAAAATTCCTAAAAAACGAGGAGGCTTGCGGCAGACTTCCCGCAAAGAAGCTGCTGCCGCTACAATCGGGCATCGGCAACGTCGCTAACGCCGTGCTTAGCTCACTACAAAATGCTGGCTACCAAGGGCTGCAGTGCTACTCCGAGGTGATCCAAGACGGCATGCTAGATCTTATCAAAAGAGGCGTCGTAGGCACTGCAAGTGCCACAGCGCTATCGCTTAGCTCTGCAGGTGTCGAGGAATTTCAAAAAAACATCGATTTCTACCGCAAGCACATCATACTGCGCTCACAAGACGTCTCCAACTCGCCAGCGCTTATCAGAAGGCTTGGCGTCGTGTCGATGAATGGCATGCTAGAGGCAGATATCTACGGTAACGTAAACTCCACCAACGTCATGGGCTCGCAGATGAAAAACGGTATTGGCGGTAGCGGCGACTTCGCTCGCAACGGATATTTGTCGCTATTTTTGAGCCCATCGCTCGCTAAAGGCGGCGCGATCAGCGCTATCGTGCCATTCGTGAGCCATGTCGATCATACCGAGCACGACACCCAGGTCATCATCACCGAATACGGCATCGCCGATCTGCGCGGTAAATGCCCTCGCGAACGGGCTCGCGCGATGATAAGCATCGCACATCCCACCTACCAAGGCGCGCTGAGAGATTATTTCGAGCGGGCATGTGCGCAGCCCTGTGCGGGGCATACTCCACACATCTTAAGCGAGGCGCTGTCGTGGCATCAAAGATTTAAAGATACGGGGAGTATGAAGGCTTAGGGCGAATTTGCTTGAGCTAATGCGCTAAAGCCTAAAATTTAAGCTCATTCTCGCTGAAAGCAAGAAAGTTTGCACTTAAAAATTCCGCCTGCATTTGAAAGCTCTATCGTTACTTAAAGCAAGGCGTGCTAAAATTTTATTTTGTAAAGCTCGCGCGAAATGTTATAAAACGAATAGATCGAAATTTGCGCCATAAAATTTTAAAATTTGCAGACGGGTTTAAGGCGCGGAATTTAAAATTTTATCGCTACGGAATTTTAAAATTTAGCCTTAAATTTGCAGCTCGCGCATTTCAAATTTTAAAATTCTACGGCTTGGAATTTTAAAATTTTGAACTTTACAAAATTTCGTCCATAAATCCGTCATTAAATTTTAAATTTAGCTCCCACTTCATTTGCCATGCGTAAGCTTTTACGGC
>ERZ773063.1479-NODE-1479-length-13814-cov-15.046224_pt1 | contig 13814 bp, 15 predicted proteins | sample MGYA00580625_ERZ773063 | MGnify/ENA primary metagenome ERZ773063 (study PRJEB29015, sample SAMEA2738022) | human oral metagenome | biome: human oral; feature: human-associated habitat; material: dental | place: China | collected 2042 ...
GCAACGCCTCGGCCTTCTCCAGCTTCACGACAATCTGCTCAGGCGTGTGCTTCGAAAACTTCCTCATGGTCATCCATTCTGCCCGGCCACAAACAGCCGGGACTACTCAGAACAACCCTCTCACAACAAACGGTCCGAAAAACCCAGACCCCTCCACACGGACGCGGCATCCGCCTCGGTTGGTACCGTCTTTGGCCATGGGTTTTCATCTGCTTTCCTGATTTGAGATAATTTGTGGCGTGCCGAAACCGAAGACGAAAACTGAACTATTGGATGCCGCCGAGGCGCAGTATGCGAGACTGGACAGCCTCATTGAGGGCATGAGTTCCGACGATCAGCATACGCATTTTGATCCCAGCATCACCCAAATCGGTAAAGAAGCCCACTGGGCGCGGGACAAAAACCTGCGTGACGTACTAGCCCACCTGCACGAGTGGCAGAGCATGCTGCTTGGCTTCGTCGACGCCAACCTCCACGGTCAACCTCGGCCTTTTCTTCCGTTTCCTCACACGTGGCGAACCACGCCAACGCTCAACCAAGAGATCTGGACTCAATATCAGGGCACTGAGCTTGAGGCTATCCGCGAAAACCTCGCCGACAGCCACACCGCAGTAGTGGCTCTCATCGGCAAGTTCACCAACGAGGAGCTATTCACCAAGGCGTATTTCCCGTGGACGGCGCAACCTCGCTCGGCTCCTACTTCGTGTCAGCCACATCAAGCCACTACGAATGGGCAATCAAAAAGCTCCGCGCATTCACCAGAAAGCCGCCAGAATAACCCCATAACCAAGCCGCCCCCAGTATCTTCTTACCACGCTGTACACCACAGACAGATACTCGGGAGCCTCTGGTATAGGCGCTCCCGTGCGCCTTTTCGCGGCTCATCCCAATGCAGGGTGGGTTCTGAAGCCGCCGGTCTCGAGTAGGCAGCGGGCGATGTAGTTGTTGAGGTTGCGGAAGCCGAGAGCGGATCCGCGGAGGTGTTCGAGCCGCCCGTTCAGGGCTTCGGTGGGGCCGTTGGAGGTCCCCGGGCGCTCGAAGTAGGCCAGCACGTCAGCTGCGCGCTGGTTCAGGGTTCGACCCAGGCGACGGAGCTCGGCCAAGACCGCGGGCACGCCGTCGCGCAGGGCGGCGATGACGGCGCTCATCGCCGCCCGGCCGGTGGCCCTGTCGGGGTGGCGGTAGGCGGCGATCATCCGTTGGAGGATGCCCCAGGTGGCTTTGACCTCGACGTGCTCGGGATTGGTGAACAGGACCATGAGTCGTTCGCGTTGCCGGTCAGTGAGCAGGTCCTCTCCGGTGTGCAGGGTCCGCCGGGCCCGGTACAGCGGGTCGTTGCTGCGGCCTCGGTGGCCGTGCAGGTCCTGCTGGACCCGGCGCCGGCACTGGTCCAGGGCATCCCCGGCGAGCCGGATGACGTGGAAGGGGTCCATGACCGCCACCGCGCGCGGGAGTTCCTCAGCGGCGGCGGTCTTGAACCCGGTGAACCCGTCCATCGCGACCACCTCCACCGCGTCACGCCACGCCTGGGGCCGGTCGGCGAGCCAGGTCTTGAACGCGGCCTTGGAGCGGCCCTCGAGCATATCCAACAGCCGTGCCGGGCCGGTCCCGTCGCGGATCGGGGTGAGATCAATGACGACGGTGACGTACTTGTCGCCCTTCCTCGTGTGCCGCCAGACGTGCTCGTCGACCCCGATGACCGCGACCCCGTCGAACCGTGCCGGGTCGCCGATCAGGACCCGCGCGCCCTCGGCCAGAACGGCCTCATTCGCGGTATCCCACGCGACCGCGAGCCCTTCGGCGATCCGGGCCACGCTCAGATGCTGCACGACCAGTGCGAGCAGGGCCCACCGCAGTCCAGCCCGGGAGATCTTCGCGCGCGGCTCGGCCGCGGCTGTGGTGTCCTGCCGCCACACCCGCCCGCAGCCGGTGCACCGGTAGCGGCGCACGGCGATCAGCAGCGTCGTGGGTCGCCACCCGAACGGCTCGTGCGCCAGCCGGCGCGTGACCACGTCGTGCACGCTGCCCTCACAGCCGCACCCCCGGCACCACCGGTCATCATCGACAACCCGGCAAGCCAGCACTGCACGATCCGGCTCGAGGCGCTGCCCGGTCACCTCCAACCCGAGACCGTCCAGGCGGCAGAACGTCGTCAGATCGGGCGTGGTGAAGGTACCGTCGGGCATGTCGTGGTCTTCCTGATGGGGAGCGTGAGAACTCCCATCATGTGAAGACCTCGACGCCTACCCCGAGACCGACGCGCCACCCCCGCCACCCACCCTCGTTTGGGATGAGCCACCAATAGCTTCTACCAGGTGCTGTCGGCTGAGGCGTACTCCAAGCACGGCTTCAACGTCTCCGGGGTGATCTTCGATGAGCTGCACACCCAACCAAACCGGGCCCTGTTCGACGTCATGACCAAAGGGTCTGGTGACGCCCGCACCCAGCCCCTGTATTTCCTGATCACCACCGCGGGGACAGACACCCACAGCGTGTGTTTCGAGCAGCACCAGAAAGCCAAAGACCTACTCGCCGGCAAAGAGGTCGACCCCACGTTCTACCCGGTCGTGTACGGGGCTGATCCCGAGGACGACTGGCTCGACGAGAACGTGTGGAGGAAGGCCAACCCGTCGCTGGGGGTGACGGTCCCGATCGACAAAGTCCGCGCCACCGCACACAGTGCACGCATCAACCCAGCCGAAGAAAACAGCTTCCGCCAACTCCGCCTGAACCAATGGGTGAAACAGTCCATCCGATGGACGCCCATGCACATCTGGAACCAGAACAACCAGCCCGTCGATCTGGCTGACCTCGAGGGGCGAGTACTACGGCGGCCTCGACCTGGCGAGCACCACGGACATCACGGCGTTCGTACTTGTGTTTCCACCAGACGAGAGCATGGATGCGTCCAGGGTGTGCCGTGGTTCTGGATCCCAGAAGAAGGCATGACCGCTAGGGTGAACCGTGATCGGGTGCCCTATGACCTGTGGGCCAAGAAGGGCCTCATCCAGGTCACCGACGGCAATGTCGTCCACTACGGGGCCATTGAGGCCGCCATCGAGGAACTCGGGGAACGCTTCAATATCCGCCAGATCGCGTTCGACCGGTGGGGCGCGACCCAAATGAGCCAGAACCTAGAGGACGCCGGCTTCACCGTCGTCCCCTTTGGGCAGGGGTTCAAGGACATGAGCCCACCCTCCAAGGAGTTCATGAAGCTCGCCCTGGAGGGTCGGCTGCATCACGGCGGGAACGAGGTGCTGGCATGGATGGTCGACAACATCCACATCCGCACCGACCCTGCCGGCAACATCAAACCTGACATAGCCAAATCCACCGAGAAAATCGACGGAGTCGTCGCCACCATCATGGCCCTCGACCGAGCTAACCGAAACGGCGGACAACACAACGAATCCGTCTACGACTCGCGCGGCATGTTGGTGCTGTAAGCGGGCTAGAGGTCGAGGTGTTCGACCGGGACGGGCTCGGCTTTGCCCTGTAGCTTGGCGACGATCTCGGCATCGAGCTGCGTGCGGAGTTCTTCCCACGTGTCAGCGACGAAGAGTGCGTAGGTGGGCTGCCACCACTCATTGCCGTTCGCGATGTCGGCCCAGGTTTCTTCGTTCAGGTGAGCGCTTGCCTGCCACGCCACCGCGGAGCGCTTGGTGACCGCGATCTTGTCTTTCGGGGTGGCGTAGGCACGGTAGACGGTTTCTCGACCGTCACGCACGTATGCGACGCGACTCAAGCGGCGCCCTTGGAAGGCAACGACAACAGGCTTTCCGTCTCGTTCGATTTCAACACGAACTTCCTCGAATTCAGTGCTGCCTGACATGTCGTACCTCGCTAACTGCTGCTTATTTCTCCGAGGAGCACCCTATGGGCCTGAATACATGGATACGAAACAATGCTACGCACAAGGCCACCGACCAGACCCTGGGCTCATCCTACAGCTTCCTGTTCGGGCCCGCGAGTAGCGGCCGTGCGGTGACCGAGCGCTCCGCTATGCAGATGACCGCGGTGTACTCGTGTGTGCGGATTCTGGCCGAGGCGATCGGGGGCCTGCCGTTGCACGTGTACCGGGTGCGCGCAGATGGTGGGAAAGAGAAAGCCCCCGACCATCCGCTCTACCGGCTCCTGCACGACGAACCCAACCTGGAGATGACGAGCTTCGTGTTCCGGGAAACGCGCATGACCTACCTGCTGCTGTGGGGTAACGCCTACGCCCAGGTCATCCGCAACGGGCGCGGCGAGGTCATTGGCTTGTATCCGCTCATGCCAAACCGCATGGCCGTGGGGCGCGACAGCGCGGGCCGGCTGTATTGCGAGTATCAGCGCACCACAGACGAACCACCCAACGCCCAATACGAGCGAGTGGTCCTGTCATCGTCTGAGGTCCTGCACATCCCAGGCCTCGGCTTCGACGGACTGGTCGGGTACTCACCGATTGCGATGGCGACAAACGCGATCAGCATGGCCCAAGCCTGCGAAGACTACGGGGGCAGCTTCTTCGCCAACGGTGCAGCACCCGGAGGCGTCTTGGAGCCCCCAGGTGTCATCAGCGACCCAGCCAGAGTACGCGAATCATGGACCCAGACTTTCGGTGGGGCAAGGAACGGCAACATAATCGTTGTCCTGGAAGAGGGCATGAAGTACACGCCCATCTCGGTGGAGGGGTCTGGGTTTTTCGGTCCGTTTGTTGTGAGAGGGTTGTTCTGAGTAGTCCCGGCTGCTTGTTGCCGGGCCGAATGGATGACCATGAGGAAGTTGTCGAAGCACACGCCTGAGTAGATTGTCGTGAAGCTGGAGAAGGCCGAGGCGTTGGGAGGTGAAGGCATGAGTACGGCCCAGGCCTGCCGCGTGCTGGGTATCAGCGAGGCGACGTTGTGTCGGCGGATTCAAACCCGAACTACACCCTCAATTATGAGGAGCCAGAAAACTGGCTCTTCCGAGTTGAGTGTGGGTGAGTGGGTGTTGGTCGGGGGTTGAGGTCGAGGTCCTTGATGATGAGCGGACTTGTACCCCCACTGTCTTCAAGGACTTCGGGCTGGGCTTAGGCTGGTGTTGTTGACTCATCGTGAGGTGGGTGTGTGTCTGCGGCCAGTGGGGTGCCTGTTATGGGAACTCGTCGTCGTTTGACGCCGGAGTATCGTCGTGATGTTGCGTGTCTGGTGTTGGATACGGGGTCTGCGATCGCGTCTGTGGCTCGGGATTGAGGGCTGGGTGAGTCGGTGGGTCACACTCGAGCGCGTGCGGCGCCAGGCTGTGCGTGAGGGCCGTCCTGATCCACGCGAGATGGACGCTGAGATCAATGCTGTGCGTTGGCGGGTGCGCGAGCTGGAGAAGGAGAATGAGTTTGTGGGAAAGCCAGCGCCTTCTTCGCGTCGCATCACCACAACACCAGCGGTTTGAACTGCTGAACTTGCAGAAGGCTTCCTCCTCGATCGCTGTGATGGCTCAGGTTTGAGGGGGCACGCGCGCAGGCTATGACGCGTGGAAATACCGAGCGTCCCACACGGGGTGAGCGTGCGCTGGTGCGCAGGCGTGTGGATGAGGCGGTGGCCTGGGAACACGAGGTGTCGGGTGGCACGTATGGGGCTCCTCGCATCTGCCATGCTCTGACGCGCGGTAGTGTGGATGTGGGTGTGCGGGCGGTCGCCCAGTCGATGCGCCGCCTGGGCCTCACAGGCCGCAGCACGCGCCCGCGCCCGGCCAGGCCCCGGCGCGGCCTCATTGATTTCGCACGTAATTTGCCTGCGACTGTTTCAAACTATGAATTCATGTTGTTGGAATTCCAATGTTTCGGTGCTTTGTTGAAAGCTCAGGCAATCGAATTACGTGCGACTATCTGGGGGTCTGGCCCCGCCGCCCCAGTAAGTTCGCATGCAATTCCTTCACGGGTGTTTCATAGTGTGAGGCTTGATTATTGGAATTGCATGCGGAATTGCGGTGTGGAGTCTCTCTTCCGTGGTTGAGCTTGTTGCTCAGGGGTATTGCACTACATGCGCGGGCGATGCACTACATAGGCGGGCGATGCACTGCTTAGTTGCCAGTGCACTGTTGCGCTATCTGGTGCATTGGCCCCGTATCTAGTGCATCGCTTCGCTGTGGTGAAACTGGTGGCGCCTTTGTGACCTTGTGCGAGCGCTGGCTTGAAACTGGTGACACCTTTGCGCGGGGAAAATGCTGGTTTTCCGAGTGTTGAGGGCTTGCAAAGGTGCTGGCGGTTTCATTGGTGAGCTCGGGGAGGCGAGCAGTGGTGTTGTTGGTTTCAATCTCGCCATGTTTGTACGTCCTGTGCGCGAAGTTTTTCGCGCCAACCGGCGCGTCCAGGTTTTGTGGGTGACGTGCGCCCTTCATGCCGGCAGGGGGGCACGACATGAAGCCGTCGCACAGCGTGTCGCCGGTGTGTCGGACCCTCATGTAGTGCAAATCCCCAGCACAGGCATAACAAAACCGCCCGGCGCGCGGCTGGGCGGGGTGGAGCGGGCGACGGGAATCGAACCCGCCTCTGAAGCTTGGGAAGCTTCCATTCTACCGATGAACTACGCCCGCAACTCATCGTCCCGAAGGAATCGACCTGTCGATCATATCGTCACGCCGGATAACAGTGCAACCTGCGTTGCTTGGGCATGGCGTGGGAGTGCTGGGCGGAGGGTGCGATGACGAGTCGTGGTGGCGGCGTCGGGAGGGGGTGGGTGCGGCGTCGCCCGGCACTCAGCCTCTGTCCCATCCGCACGCTACCAGGCCCGATACACTGGGGGCGCCCAACTGATTGGAGTTCCCATGACTCGTCCCGTGGTGGCCGCCGCGATCGTCGATTCGCTGAGTGCGCCCATGACGTTGCTCGCCTGCTCGCGAGCGTACCCGCAGGAGCTGCGCGGTCAGTTCGAGCTGCCCGGCGGCAAGGTCGAGGACAATGAGGATCCAGTAAAAGCCCTTGAGCGCGAGATAGTCGAGGAGCTCGGCGCGCGCCTCACCGTGGGCGCGCGCGTGTGCCCGGTGGGTGGCCAGTGGTGGCCGATTGTGGGCGGTCGCGTCATGGGCGTGTGGCTCGCCGAGGTCGCGCCTGGTTCGCCCTCTCCGCGCGTGGGCGCGTCGCACCTTGAGGCCCGGTGGGTGCCCCTCGCGGACCTCGCCGCGCTCCCGTGGATCGTCGCAGACTTCCCCATCGTCGAGGCCGTGGTCGCCCGCTGCGCTCGCTAAGGATGGGCAACCGGCGCGCAGCCACAATTTGACGACACTGAGGGGAAAGATGTCAGAATAAGCGCATGCCGAAGATTATTGGGGAGTCCCTTGCCTCTCACCGCGAGCTGACTCGCGCGCGCCTGTTCGAGGCCCTGGGGTCGCTCATGGGCGAGCAGTCCTTCGAGTCGATCACGATGAGCCAGATCGCGGAGCGCGCGGGCGTCGGTCGCACGGCGGTCTATAACCATTTCGCGGACAAGGAAGTGCTCCTGCTCGCCTACATACGCGAGGTGACGAGCGAGTTCGCACGCGTGCTGACTCAGCGCCTCGAAGCTGAGCCGGATCCCCTGATGGGCCTGCGCATTTACATTCGTTCCCACCTGCAGATGATTGGCCGCTACCACGTGAAGGCTGGAATGGGTCTGCGCCGTCACATGTCCGGCCAGGGCGCCTCGCACCTGCATGATCATGCGGGTGTTGTGGGTGAGGTCCTCATCGGCATTCTTGACGAGGCCATGGAGCGCGGGCTGATCGCTCAGCAGAATACGCTCGGCGCGGTGCACCTGATTCACGCGACGCTGCAGGGGCAGCGTCTGCCGCAAGATCCGGAGCATCGCGAGTCCGCGCTGACGTTGGTGGAGACGTTCATTTTGCGAGGCTTGGGCGCCTCGGAGGAAAACGTGCGCCACGTCACGACCGCGGATCTTCCCTCAGGGGAATAGTGGGCGCGCCGCGCCCGTTGAATAAGACAGTTCACGCGTGGGCACCAAGCCTGCGCCTCGACCACCGTCGGGTTAGCCGGCGACAACAGGAGAATCATGGCTACCGTTACTCTCACGCAGGAGAACTTCGAGCAGACCGTGTCCGCCGGCGGCATCGTGCTGGTGGATTTCTGGGCGACTTGGTGCGGCCCGTGCCGCCAGTTCGGCCCCATCTTCGAAGAGGCTTCCGAGAAGTACCCGGACATCGTGTTCGGCAAGATCGACACGGATGACCAGCAGCAGCTGGCGATGGCCGCGCAGATCACGTCGATCCCGACCCTCATGGCGTTCCGCGATGGCATCGCGGTGTTCCGCCAGTCCGGCGCTCTGCCGCTGTCCGCGCTTGAGGATCTGATTTCGCAGATCCAGAACCTGGACATGGATGACGTGCGCAAGAAGATCGCCGAGTCGGAGCAGGCCTGACAGCGCAACGTGGGGAGGACCCCGAGGCATGACGCCTCGGGGTCCTTTCGTCTATGAGCGTTGGTGCGCGGGCAACTGACGCGCCGCTCACGCGTCGAGCGTGCGCCGCTCACGCGCTACTCACGCAGTGATCGCTCGCGGGAGGCGGCGCGTGATGAGTTCGTGGTCGGCGTGGTCGCCCACCATGAAGGAGTAGTCGCCGACGATTTCGAAGCCGTGGCGCGCATAGAAGCGCCGCGCCCCGTAGTTTTCGCTCCACACGCCGATCCAGAGGGTGCGCGGGCCGCCGCGCTCGAGCCAGTCCAGTGCGGTGCGAAGCAGCACGGTACCGCGGCCCCCACCTTGGTGTCCCTGCAGGATGTAGAGGCGCTGAACCTCGCCGTCGCCGGGCGCGACGTCGGGGTGGGGCAGGTGCGCGGGGCATGCGGTCACGTAGCCGATGGGGGCTTGTGAGACGGACGAGGCCGGGGCCTCGTCTCCGGGGTCGGGCGTGCCCGGGTGGTCGCCGGAGGAGAGCGTTGCCCCGGCCTCGTCAACTGGCTCGTCGAAGAGGAGCCACGTCGCGCGCTCGGGGTCGTTGAGTTCGGCGCGCAGGACGGTGGGGGAGTAAGCCTCGTCGAGGAAGGCCTCGAGGTCGGAGGGTGCGTAGAGGTGCCCGAAGGTCTGAGTGAAGCAGGTGCGTGAGAGGCCGGAGAGGGCCTCGGCGTCTGCGGGCGTGGCGCGGCGGATCATGGCAGCCTTTCGTCGGTTCGATCCCCATCGTAGGGCATGGAAGCGCGCTGCCCAGCCAACGGGAAGCCCCTGAGAAAACCCTGATAAGAAGCGGGAAACGTTGCTGCGTGTGTGAGGTGCACCTTACAATTGGGCAACGCCGTTCATCGAAGGAGACGCACGTGGCACACAAGACCCGCACCGCCCAGGTGCTCGACGTTGTCAAGGTTCTGGCCTGGGTGGTTATCGCCATCTCCTTGGTGAAGTTCGCGTTCTTTCCCGCCGCCCAGAAGGATGAGGGCACCGATGGCATGGACCCGGGAGGTAGCTTCGGGCAGATGACGATCGAGGTGGGTCGCGCCGACATCACGAATACAGTGAGCGTCACGGGCACGATCCAGGCGGACGAGCCGGTCGTCGCCCGCGCGACTCTGGACGGCAATGTCGTGCGGACCTTCGTCAACGATGGTGACAGGGTGTCCAAGGGAGATCCCATCGTCCAGATTCGCAAGGAAATCCCGGGTGAGACCCGTCAGGTGACCGACGAGGACGGCAATATGAGCGTTGAGACCGACGACACGACGTACAAGTACGAGACGGTCGTGTCGCCCGGTGACGGGACGGTGTCGACGAGTGTGCTGGTCGGTCAGCAGTTCGCGATCGGCGACACGGTTGCGACCGTCGCCCCGGCGACTTTCTCCGCGGTCGCCTCCCTGAGTGCGGACCAAATGTACCGACTGCAGGACGCGCCCTCGACGGCGACCATCACGATTAAGAATGGTCCCGCGCCCTTCGAGTGCTCGGGTGTCAAGCTTGTGAGTCCGACCGGTAAGCAGCAGGATCCGAAGGCAAGCGCGGGGTCCGAGAGTGGGGCCTCGTCCTCGACGGACCTGAAGGCCCGCTGCGCGATCCCTGCAGATCAGACGGTCTTCGCGGGCCTGCAGGTGACCCTCGAGATGACGGCCGGCTCGGCGACGGGCGTCCTCGCGGTGCCGATCTCCGCGGTCGAGGGGCGCTACCAGTCCGGCTCCGTCTACCTGCCGACCTCCGACCCCACCAAGCCTGAGAAGCGCGCCGTCACCCTGGGCATTACCGACGGCAAGATGGTCGAGGTGAAGGAGGGATTGACGGAGGGCGAGGAGATCCTCGAGTTCACCCCGACCTCGAACAAGGACGATCAGGACTACCAGGATGGTCCCTTGGGCGGTGCGGACTCCGGTCGGGCTGGCGGCGCGGGCGGCTCGACCGGCGGGGCGGGCGCGCAATGAGTCTCGTGTGCCTGCGGGACGTGACCCGCACGGTGACCCTGCCTGACGGGGAGGATCTGCACATTCTGCGCGGTGTCAATCTGGATGTCGCCCAGGGCGAGCACGTGTCCATCGTCGGTCGCTCGGGCACGGGTAAGTCCACGATGCTCAACATCATTGGCCTGTTGGATGCCCCGACCTCGGGCACGTACGAGCTGGACGGGGTGGATACGACGCGCCTGGGGGAGGGGCGCCGTGCTCGCATGCGCGGTGAAGATTTCGGTTTCGTTTTCCAGCAGTTCAACATCTTCTCGGCGCGCACGGCCGCCGAGAACGTCGAGGTTCCCCTCCTGTATGCGCCGGGCCCTCAGCTGCTGCGCAGGCGCTCGATTGCCCTCGACATGTTGGAGCGTGTGGGCCTGGGGGAGCGCGCGGACTCGTACCCGGGCGAGATGAGCGGCGGCGAGCAGCAGCGCATCGCGATCGCGCGTGCCCTCGTGCGCCGCCCGCGCGTCATCCTCGCCGACGAGCCGACGGGCGCCCTCGACACGGACACGGGCCGCGTCGTCATGGCCCTCCTCGAGGAGGTCGCCCGCGAGTCCAACGCTGCCCTCATCGTCATCACGCACGACATGGCGGTGGCCGCGCGGGCACAGCGCGCCTACGAGCTCTACGACGGCACCCTGCACGAGGCAGGGGATCCCGCCGCTCTCGCGCACCGCGCGGAGGTGGTGCACTCGGGCGACGAGGCCGGGACCGAGCAGGCGGGCACAGAACCCGCTGCGGCTGAACCCCCGCTGCCGCCCGCCGAGGGCGACCCGGAAGCCGAGCAGGCCTCGTCCCCCACGACGACGGAGGAGGGGAGTAGTGAACGCCATTAGTCAGATCCTGGGTGCACTCATCGAAGCGTGGGGCGAGGTCAAGGTGCAGAAGGCGCGCGTCGTCCTCTCCCTCGTGGGCGTGGTCGCGGCCGTCGCTGCGATGACGATCGTGATCGCGCTCGGTGACCTGCTCCTGCAGTCCTCGCGCGAGTTGGCGGAGCTGTACGAGGGACGCTCGGTCACCTTGCGACTGACCCCCGAAAGCTCCTCGGCGTCCTCGGAGGGGCCGTCAGGCAGCGGCCCGTACCAGGACGTCTCCGGGACGGGAGTCGATGCCTCACCTGCCGGCGCGCAGACGGCGACGCGCCCCGATGAGAAGGACACGATCGGGGAGGCCATGGCCACCCTGGCCGACAAGACGGACATCCACTACTGGTCGCGCTTTTCCAGCGGAGGCGGTGAGATCGTCGAAGCCCGCCAGGCCCGGGCCAGCGGACAATTCCGCGGCTATCCCCTGACGAAGATCGGCGACATGGTTGACGGCGTCGCGTTCCAGGGCGTGGACCCCTCCTACGCGGTTATCTACCGCACCCGCATGCTCGCGGGACGCTGGGTCGAGAGCAGCGACGCCGACCAGCGCCTGATTCCCGTCGTCATCTCGCAGACCCTGTGGGATCAGCTCGGGCGCGCCCCCATCGACCAGGTGCCGATCGTCCTGCACACGAGCGACGGCGTCGCGATGCGCGTCGTCGGCGTCACCAAGTCGAAGAGCTCCTACGAGATGCCGACCGTGTTCGCGCACTACGACGCGGCGCGCGTGTCCTTCCCGCAGATGACCTCCCCGGCCATGATTGCGTGGGTGGGCACCGAGAACGCCGACCAGGCGCGCGAGACCCTACCGCGCGCCCTGGCCTCGATCCTCGGCGAGGGCTGGCGGGTGTCCGTCTCCGGCGGTGAGCACGAGGACATCGGCGAGGAGCAGCTCGGCACGATCTCCACCGTCATCATGGTCATCGGCGGCATCATCGTGTTCCTGGGCGCTCTGGGCCTGCTCAACGTCGCCATCGTGACCGTGCGCCAGCGCGTGCGCGAGATCGGCATCCGGCGGGCCGTCGGCGCCTCCGCGACGCGCGTCTTCTTCGCTGTCTTCATGGAGTCCGTCGTCGCGACCTTCGTCGCCGGCGTCATTGGCGTGGGCATCGCGATCGTGGTCGTGCGATTCCTGCCCCTCGAGGCCCTGGGGGTCAGGCTCAGCGACACCCCGGCCTTCCCCGCCGGCGCCGCCATCGCGGGCGTCGCCATCTCCACGAGCATCGGCGCACTGTGCGGGATCATCCCCGCGCTCGCGGCCGTGCGCATCAAGCCGATCGACGCCATCCGCTACTGACTGATCGACGAGGCCGTGGGTGCCTCCCGGGGCCGCGTTCCTCGGGTGAAGGGTCCCCGGCCCCGGCCTCGTGCCTGCGGCGTTATTGGGGCAGGGTGACGCGCTTCGTGTCCTCGTCGTAGACGATCATGCCGTCTTTGAGGAGGGCGCGGTACACACGTGAGGGCTGGTAGCGGTCGCCGCCGTCGATGCGGGCGACGTCGAGGACTTTGCGCTTGGTGAGGCCTTCCTTGCCTTCGAAGTGTGCGGTGCGCAGGGCTTTCATGATGCGGCCGCGCGCCTGGCGGTCGGTGCCGACGTAGGGCTGGGGCGTGGGGCGCTTCTCGTCCTTCGGGTATCCCGCGGCGGCCCACGCGCAATTCGCGTGTATCGCGCACTCGTCGCACGAGGGACTCAGCTGGGTGCACACGAGGGCGCCGAATTCCATGAGCGACAAACTGACGTCGGCTGCCTCGCGCCCATTTTCTGGGAGGAGCGCTTCGGCGCGGGTCGTTTCCGCTTTCGAGGGCGTCGAGTGGGGTGGGAACTCTCGGCCGTCGAGAAATCTGACCAGCACGCGACGGACGTTCGTGTCCAGGACGGGCACGCGGACTCCGTGCCGGAACGCGAGGAGCGCGCTGGCGGTGTAGGTGCCGACGCCCGGCAGGAGGGTGAGTTCCTTCATGGTGAGCGGGACCTCGCCGTCGTGCTTCTCGACGATCGCGGACGCGCATGCCTTGAGGCGCAGGGCACGGGAGGGGTATCCGAGGTTTGCCCAGGCGACGATGATGTCTGCCGAGGATGCGGCGGCGAGATCGGCGGGGGTAGGCCAGCGTTCCATCCACTCAAGCCAGATCGGCTGGACCCGCGAGATGGGGGTCTGCTGGCTCATGATCTCAAAGACGAGGGTCCCCCAGTCGGAGACGTCGGCTGCGCGCATGGGCAGGTTGCGCTGATGTGCGGCGAACCAATGGGGCAGGTCGATCAGGAGTGATCGCGAGGCCTCGGCCGTCGGATTTGTGAACACCCAGTCAGTCTATGGAAGAAAGTCGCAACGCGACGAACGAAAGAAATTAACCTGTGATCTGTGACACAAAAAGGGGAGGATGTTGTACAAAATATGAATGCTTCGGTAGTCTGACCGTGTTTTCAAACAACTCCCCATCCCAGGGGTCATCAACACATAGGAGACAACATGTCCGCTCCTCAGCAGCCTGGTTACAACGCTCCCGTCCAGGGCAAGTCCGGGTTAAGGGTCAAAATGTGTGTCTGGCTCGGCGTGTCGCGGGGGTTAGATTTG
>ERZ773063.1482-NODE-1482-length-13803-cov-3.321647_pt1 | contig 13803 bp, 16 predicted proteins | sample MGYA00580625_ERZ773063 | MGnify/ENA primary metagenome ERZ773063 (study PRJEB29015, sample SAMEA2738022) | human oral metagenome | biome: human oral; feature: human-associated habitat; material: dental | place: China | collected 2042 ...
CAATGGCAATTCAATAATTGTGGATGTCTTAGCAGAAGAGATAGGTACATTACTTGTATTCTTATTCATAAGATTACTTTTAGATATAGTTCTAGTTTCTATATCAGTAGAGTTCTCTTTCAATCCTACAATTGATTGTAGACGAAACTTATGTATACCTGGAGTGTACTTATTAACTGTCTCTAGGAGGATAGCAACCTCAGTTGTATTGAAATCTGTCATACTATAACCCCTCTCTATAGTTTAATAGAGTGTCGAAATGAGTAATTTTGAAGGAGAGAATGAATAATGACTAAGAAAGAGCTTGAGATTGAAGAGAAGAATAGTAAAAAGGCATTGGATCTCATTATGCGTCATCTTGGATTAGATATTTATATTGATGGCACAATCGTTTATACTGATGATGACGATGATTTCGGAAGTGCAGAACCTATTCTTATTGATGGAATGCCATGTAAATACATCGGTTATCCTGTAGATAAAACAGAAACCACCCTAGAAGTATACAACAATCCTAAATATGCTCATAAGCTTTTGCTTTGGTATATAGCAAGAAACAGATGGGGTATTGATATCATGTCTCTCACTAATAGGAAACCTGATACTCTGGGAAGGCTTGAGATCAAATTTTCCAATGAAGTTACATATACATCTCATGTATATAAGAAAGACTCTCTTAAGTATATTGATATGGTTATGCTTCTTGAGCAAGTTCCTGAATACGAGTTTGCTGAACTAAAGGAGTTGGATATCGAATGATAGAGCTTACTGGAGAACAAGAGAATCTAGTAAAAGAAGCTGTCAAATGGTATAAGAATAGTTCAGAACAAGTGTTTCAATATTCTGGTTCTGCTGGCACGGGTAAATCTGTAGTAATGAATGCTATCATTCAGAGACTAGGATTAGATATAACAGAAGTAGCACCTATGTCATATATAGGTGCTGCTGTAATTATAATGAGACTCAAAGGTCTTATTAATGCCAAAACTGCTCACTCATGGTTATTCGAACCTGTATGGGAAGAATCTGATGAGATGGATGGATATCTGAATAGACCAAAGAAGAAAATGGTATTTGTTCCTAGAGAATTACCTCCAGAGAAGAAGCTCATTTGTATAGATGAGGCTGGTTGTATACCGATGAATCTTAAATCTGAGATAGAAGGTAGAGGATTAAAAGTATTAGCTTGTGGGGATCTAAATCAGCTCCCTCCAGTCATGGATAACCCTGCATATCTCTATACTGGCCCTGTCAGATATCTTACCCAGATTATGAGACAAAATAGCAAATCGGGCATTATATACCTCGCTAATCGTATCTTAAACAATGAGATTATAATGCCTGGTCATTATGGAAATGCCATGGTTTTAGAACATGACCAAATTACAGATTCCATTATATCTAACTCTGAAGTTGTAATTTGTGGTAAGAATGCAACAAGAGAAAAGTTTAATAAATATATAAGACAGAAGCTATTTGGCTTCAACACAGTTCTTCCTAACTATGGTGAGAAGCTTGTGTGTAGAAAGAATAACTGGGCTAAAGAGGTAGACGGCATCAATCTTGCCAATGGTCTGATAGGTATAGTCTCTAATCAACCAGAGCCAACTACATTTGATGGTAAGACATTCATGATTAATTTCTTACCTACAATGCAATCTAATCCATTTGTAAATGTCAAATGCGATTATAAGTATTTCGTTGGCGATACAGAAGATAGAAAGAGAATCAAGCTATCGCCGTATTATCCTGGAGAGAAGTTTGAGTATGCATATGCTGTTACAACACATATCTCTCAAGGAGCACAATATGGCACTGGTATATACTTCAAAGAATATTTGAATGAATCCGTCAACAGAAATCTAGATTATACTGGTATAACTAGATTCTCAAAGGGTTGTTTCTTCTTTATACCAAAGAGAAAGTTTTTCTGAATTATATACTATAATATTGGTTATAGAGGTATAACCAAAGGAGAAAATATGAACAATGAAAGGAAACAATATAAGGAAAGAATTATAGAAGTATATAGAGAAAAAGCTATAGAGTATAAACAAGAGTATTATACTAAGAAAGATTTAATTGAAAAGCTTGAAAAAGAAGTGGTAGTTGCTAAAAATAGGTATATGAGAGCTTATGAACATCTGACAAGATGTTTAGATAGTTATGATAAGGAATATGGTACAAAAGGAGACTGATTAATTATGCCAATGGTAGAAGAGTTAATCAATGTAATCAAGAGGTTTGATGAAAATGGGAATGAGATTCTTCCCGATGGTCCTAGAGTGTACTTGTGTCTTCTGGAACTGATGGATGAGCAACGTATCTGGGAATCCTTTATGGGATTCAAAGATGGAGCAGATTCTCCAGAAGGGAAAGCATATTATATTGGAATGGATGGAACTCTTAAATCTACAAGAGAAGAAACATTCCTCTATCTTCAGTCTATGCTTGCAGAGATGAATTTGTTGAAATCATATGTCATGACACAGAATCAGACATTGAAAACAAATATCACTGCATATTCATTTATGAGAATGTGTCTTGAGTCCGATAAGGTGATTTCGGCATCTGCAGAGATTACTGTAGAAGATCTGAATGACCATGTATTAGGCACAGACCCAAATATTGATGTAGAGGCTCTTTGGAATAAAGAAATGGAGTGATTTGTTTTGGCTAAAAGAAGGAAATCACAGTTCTTTGAAAAGCTGACTAGTATGAAAGGCAGCAACTGGCTAGAGTATACATCTCCAGAAGAGCTAGTTAGGTTCTCTGGATTATTCTTTAGAGATCTTGCATTTGGTTCTATTGATAAGAATGAACATAGATATGCGTTCATGGATTATCAGTTCATGACGATTATGATCAATAGAGCATATCAAAAGAAAGCTTCTTATGATATTGAGAAGTGGGCAATGGATTGTCTGGCAATTAATGAACCAAGAATCAATGGTGATCAGATATTCCAGATGACGTATAGCCATATTATGAAATGCGATATCGCATACAATACAATATATTCGTGTCTATCTGCAATCAATCTTGATCACAATCTTGGTTGGCTTGATGTGATTTCGAGTCAAATTAAACAGTATAGATACGAACTCTAATGACAATGAAAGTAATGGGGATGGGCACATCATCTCCGTTATTTTTTCTTGGAGGAGGTATCTATAATGAAAAAACCTTTTCGCTAATTATACCGCTTTTCAAGAATCAAGACACTTGGCAAAAAGAATTAAACAGCGTGCTGGTATCCCTAAGAGAGCTCAGAAGAGATTCATAATCAATATTCTTAGATATGGTAGTATGATAGAGGATTATAAAAAGTATCCTGATCTATACACTTATTTAACCAGTATCAGCAAAGAAGGATATGACATAAGGGTCTATAAAGGATATATCTTAGTCATGTCTGCAGATAATGATGTATTGAGAGTTGGAGTTACTCTGCTCAAAGTGCCAAGAGAATATTATCATCAGATAAGGAGAGAGCGCTATGGACAAACCAGACGTAATCAATATAAGAAACGTGTTGCGAAGCGTCAATTATCCGAAGACAATTGTGAACAAGGATACTGGCGCAAAAACAGTCGTAAACGACATCGTACCAATCTCAATCGAGTTTGATAACTCGCTGGCTGTATCTGAAAAGACAGATATTGTCATGTGGGATGATACAAATGGTGTTGTATATGCTGTAGGGTTCAATGTTGGACAGGTTAAGAGTGGCGAGTATCCGATGGGTACTGATACAGTTCTTAATCCTGGAGTGCTGTATTGTGTTGACTACGGTGAAATTCAGCAGTTCCGTGTTGAGCTTAATGAGAAACTGTTTGATGGATTCATGCAGAAGTTTAAAGGTCTTGGTGTAAAGGTCAACTTCAATGGTTCTGAAGTTACACTTACAGACGCTGCTATTAAACGTAGCAAAGACTTTATCTTTAAGGGCACAGATCCTATGGATGTAATTAAGAAGGATCCTCTCTTTAAGTACAAATAAGCACCATTAAACTTTTAAATGGTTGTATACTATTATATTAATCAAGGGTGAAAGACACACTCTTGATGAATTTTTATTCCTTATAAGGAGGGAAAGCACAATGTCTTATGCAAATGCTTACTATGGAGGAAACCAGATGGGAGTTCCATACAACAATGGGTATGGATACAGCCTCCATCCTCAGCAGGAAAACATCATTATGAACCAAACGCTTACTAAAGAGGAGGTTTCAAAGCTTCGCAATGGTAACAAAGGGTTCCGTCTTTCGGTAACGGAAGACGACTGTCTCCGTGAGATGTGTTCTCACAAGGATCCTGAGACACACAACATGACGCTCGTGGACAACCATGATGGAACGGTTACTTGCAACATTTGCGGTTCTCGTTTCAGCCTTGTCGACGATCTGAGTGATGAGCAGGTTCAGGATGCAACTGATGAAATCTATGATATCATTCAGACTGCAAAGACCAACTTTGGACCTGTTCCTATTGAAGCAGGACGAGCTCTATATCGTTCGTTCGCATTCATTAAGAAGATTCCTGAGTTCTACAGTGTTGCTCGCAATTATCGTAATAAGTGGGCAAACGCAGGGTATAACCTTGAGCAGAACAATGGCGGTGGAGCATGGGCTAATGCAAATATGCTCATGAATCCGATGTATTCGATGATGCCTGGTCAGATGGGCGGTTATGGCGCTCCTCCGATGAACATGGGTCAGCCGATGGGTGGATATGCTCAGCCGCAGATGGCACCTCAGCCGAATGTTATGCCTGGTGCACCTGTGATGCAGCCTGGCCAGACAGTACAGGGATCGATGATGGGTGGTTATAACCCCATGATGGGTGCACAGACTCAGAATGTAGATCGTCCTGTAGGTATTGTTGAGCCTGCTCCTCAGGCAGGTCCGTCCCCGATGGCGGCACCGTCTACAGCAGCAACGACTGCAGACGTGTCGAAAAGCTTTAAGGGATAAAGTTAGAAATATAAATGGACATATCTAGTGTGGACAAGTTCCACACTAGATATTTTGTCTTATTACAACTTTATTTCTAAGGAGGTACTTATATTGAAAGTATCCGACAAGATGAAACAAAACATACTGTCATATAAAGATGAGATTAAGACAATCTCTTCCTTTGTAGATGCAGTACGAGAAACTGTTGGACAGTACCTCGGATATAATGACACTCGCGGTCATTTAAATATGATCCGAGAGATTGCACAAAATGCTTTTGATGAAATGGTAAAGGTGGACAGCCCATGTCATGAGATTTGGGTTGAATATGATGAGAACACTATGTGGACCAAAGTCCGAGACACTGGACGAGGAATTCCATTTGATAATATGATAAGAATCTTTACTACACAGCATACATCATCTAACTATGAAAAGAAACCTGGAGAGTATTCTAGTGGTAGACATGGTGTTGGTAGTAAAGTAACAAACGCCTGTTCATTGAAATTCATTGCTGAAAGTTATTACTTTGATGGAAATGCAAGAAAAGTTGAATTCAATGATGGGCATCCATGGAAGAAGGGCGAAGTTCCTATTCCAAATAAAGATCATTATCAGGGAACAGTTATATCATTTGTACCGTCGCCTGAGGTTATGATCAATCTTACAACGACCTGTGAAGATGTATTAGAACTGCTTACTAAACTCTTGTATCTTACTCCACCAGCTTCGGTGCTTCCTAATGGAGTAATTAATACAATGCACTTCAGAGGTCTTAAGAAAGATGGAACTGTTATTGAAGAGACTGTACAGAATATTGATGGCATTCTGTCATTCTTGGTCATTAAATGTGATGATCCTATTATCACACCAATAGTTCTATCGGCAGATAATGGTAAGATGAAATGCGACATTGCATTTACATATGACCAGTCTAAGATTGGAGAATCTGAGGATATAATCTCTTTTGCGAATATGTGCCCAACTGTGAATTCGGAGTCTGCACATGTAAAAGGATTTACTCAAGCCTTAACCAACTACTTTAGGACCTATATGAATAAGATCTTCTTGCTTAAGTCTAAGACTAAGTGTATAGGTAGTGATATTCTATCAGGCCTAGTTGCAGTGGTTACTGTATCTCATTTGAAGCCTATCTTTTCAGGACAGGCTAAAGAGATTTTCTCCAATACAGATGTGATTCCATTTATTGCAGATGTGTTCGAAAAACAGATCAATGAATGGATCAAGATGAATGGTAATGATGTTGCTAGACTCTGTAAATTCTATAAAGATTCTGCAGAGCTAAGACTTAGTGAAGAATCTAATAGGGTTAATTTCATTAAGAGAGTAAAGACATCTGCATTCTCAAATCTGCCATCTAAATACATTAAGCCATCTGGGAAGAAGCACCTGGAGCTGATTATATGCGAGGGAGATTCTGCAAAAGGACCAATGCTTAATGCTCGTGATCATACTGTTCAGGGCATATTTCCGATACGTGGTAAGATTATCAATAGTATGACAAACACAAGAGAAGCAATACTTAAGAATGAAGAGGTTTGTGGTATTGCTGCTATTCTTGGAGCTGGTATTGGGAAGAACTTCGATATTGATAAATGCCCATTTGATAAGATCATCTTTGGTACAGATGCTGATGCAGATGGTCTGAATATCAGACAGCTTCTATCAAAGCTATTCCTTACTCACTTTAGACCTCTTGTAGAAGCTGGTCGTGTGTATATAATGGTAGCACCATTGTATAGCATTGTTGTTGGTAAGGATAAAAAGGGCAAGCACAAGAAGAGATTCTTTATTGATAGAGAAGATTATAATAGGTACTTAGAAGAAAAGTTCTCATCAGCATATAAAGTTGGGCCTAATAAGAAGACTACATTTAGTCATAAAGAACTTAGTGCTTTGCTTTATGCTAATATGGATTATACAGCTTTTCTTGAACCTATTGCAAAAACTTATGCAGTAGATCCTCAGGTTCTTGAATATTTGATTCGATATCGTACGATGCCAGTTGAATGGTTCAAGAAGTTCTTTAAGAAGATGCATCGATTCTTAGAGATTAAAACTAAAGATGGTAAGATGGTGTTAGATGGTCTTGTTGGAGATCAATACTATACTGTGGTATGTAACGAGATATTTTATAGTGCATCTTATCATATTATGCCATTCGTTGATAAAAGTCTTGAAACTTATTATGTGAATGGTGAACCTATGACGCTATATCAGTTGATGACTTTGTTTAATAAGTTTAAGCCTACTGGTATTCAAAGATATAAGGGTCTAGGTGAAATGTCTGTCAATGATATTGCTGTATCTATGATTAGACCAGAGCAGAGAACCCTGCTCAGACTTACGTCAGATGATATCAAGAAAGATATTCAGAAGATCAGAGAGGTTCAATCAGATCTATCATCATTGTTCAAAGATGTTGATATGTCTAAATATACATTCTAAGAGTAAAGCATATCCTCCTACTCATCTGAGTAGGAGGAATCTTTATTTTTATATCAATCGCTCGATCTATGAGTAAATACGTAATCGTATTTATCACGGTATGAATAATTATTATTTGTTGGGTATGATATCTCAAGAGTCTATACAAGATACTGACTTCATTGTACCCAAGAAAAGGGAGAGATTGTTTTATGGTTAAGAATTATGCTACAGGTGAAGGATATCAATATGATATGAGTACAGACAAGTATTGTGTAAAGTTTAAGCTTGGTGATAAAACCATTGAATCTGAAGAGATTCAGTTCAGTATGGCTGGTGATGCAATCACAGTAAAATTTGGTGATTATCTTAAGAATAAGTATGATAAGGTTGTTGTGTTCCACCATAACGATCTTGATGGTCGTGGCGCAGCACATCTTTTGTATGAAGTAGGTGCTGATCATTTTGTAGAGATTAACTATTCTGATCGCAACATTCTTAATCCTGTTGAAAAGACAATTCTTGGGCTGGATGAATCTGAGCTCGTTGTTATTGTTGACTATTCGATGAACGCAGAGACTTTTAGAGAGGTAGCAAATACATGCAAGAATCTTATTTGGCTTGATCATCATAGGACTAGCTTTGAAGTTGTAGATGTTATCTATAAAGAGTTTATGGATAGGGTCAAAGATGGATCTCTTATGGTGGATCTGAACAACTCTAAATGTGGTACTGCTATTACGTATGATCATGTTCAGGGTATCATTTATACACCTGTTGAAACGACACAGAGATTTGTAAGTCTCGTGAATGATTATGATCTTTGGATTCTCCGTTTCAAAGAGAGTTTGTGGTTGAATAACTATGTATATGCATCTGCAAATTATGCACCTGGATCTGAAATCTATAAAGATCTTATCTGGGATGATGGTGGAGACTTCGATAAAGCTCTTATGGTAGGCAAAAAGCTTACTGATCTTGCAAAAGAGAAAAACGAAGTTCTTTATGATGCATTCTCTTTTGAAGTAGAGAAGAATGGTCTTAAAGGAATTGCTATGGTAGGATATGGTAATTCTCAGCTTTTTGGTGATCACGTAAACGAATATGATTTCGTTATGGTCACACATAAGAAAGGTAGCATGTGGGAAACATCTCTTTATACAGTCAAAAATAATGTGGATGTATCTACTATCTGTAAAGCTCTTGGTGGTGGCGGTCACAAGAAGGCTGCTGGGTTTAAGAGCGATAGGTGTCCGTACGGATATGAAGATGCTATCTTTACACGTATCTAACATTGCACTTTATGAAAGAGAATGAATAATAATCATCCTCTTTCTTTTTTATATAAACTATTATGAATCAACATAAAGGAGAGTAGAAACAATATGATTCAGATGATTGAAAAACGAGATGGCACAGTAGTCAAGTTCGAAAAAGAAAAGATCGTTAATGCCATCATTCCTGCTATGAAAGAAGTAGGAGAGATTGATTATGATGCTGCAAGTAAAATTGCAGATAAGATTGCTTCATCTAAGGTAGAAAAGGATTCTGTAGAGCATGTTCAGGATCAAGTTGAAGAGGCTTTGATGAAGAAGTTTCCTAAGGTAGCTAGAGCTTATATTACGTATCGGAATGAAAGAACTAGAAAGCGTAATATGCATTCTGATCTTATGAAAGAGATCAAAGAGAAAGTATTTGCTACTAATGTACAGAATTCTAATGCTAATGTAGATGAATATTCATTTGGTGGTCGTAAGAATGAAGCTGGTGGCATTGTAGAAAAAGAGCTAGCACTCAATGAGCTTATCGACCCAGTAGTTGTAAAAGCTCGTAAAGACAATCTTCTCTATATACATGATCTTACTGAATATGCTATTGGTGATCATAACTGTTTGTTTGCCGATGTAGCAAAACTCACTAAAAATGGATTTGATAATAGAAATGGTGATATTAGAGGAGCTAAATCCTTTGCAAGCGCATGTCAGCAAGTAGCTGTTATTTTCCAAATCCAATCGCAGTCTCGACTTACCGCCTAAATGGGACTGCCCTTATACCCCAAGTGTAAGGAAAACAAAACGTCGTGAACCAGCAGAGTCTGGGTGTGAATTCACTTAATAAGTTCCATAGGAAATGATGGATTTATGAATTTGCTAACAGGGAAGCTTAATTGTAATCCTGTGCTTTCAGATAATATTTATTCGCTAGTTCTTGCAATAGAAGATAAATATTATAATTTTGGGAGTCTAGAGACTATCGAAAACCTTGGAATTAAAGTCGACATTGATCAACTTATAAAAACCAAGAAGTTAGTAGATTAGGACACATGCGAATGTGCACCGAAGCGCGGCGACTGGCACATGTGGTTAAATAAAGTGTGCTTTAAGTATGATATAGTCCACAATTCTGATCGCAATTTGGCGGAATCGGGTCGGCTCATATTGATGATGATCTTGCACCATTTGTTAGAATGTCTTTTCTTAAGCATTTTAGAGATGGTCTCACTTATCTTAGTACAAAAGATAAACAATATGAAGATTTTAAGAACAAATATGGAGATGCGATAGACTACGCATCTATTGATGCAGAACTTAATATCTTTGAGGATTATAATAAGAAAGCATATAAGTATGCTATGGAGATGCTTGATAAGGAAGGTCATCAGGCTACAGAAGCCATGTATGCTAACCTTAATTCTCTAATTAGTAGACCTGGAAGCCAGCTTCCATTCACAAGTATTAATTTTGGATTGAATTATACTTTTGAAGGTAGGTTTGTAACAAAACATATTCTTCAAGCATCCATTGATGGTATTGGTAAGCACCATTTGACAGCGATCTTCCCGATCGGGATCTTCAAATATAAAAAGGATATCAATGATCGTCCTAGTACTCCTAATTATGATTTGTTGCAGCTTGCGATTAAGTCTCTTACTAAGAGAATATATCCAAATGTGGTAAATTGTGATTGGACTAGTAACGATCCTGGTACTCATCCTCTTAAAGTGGTAGATGCTCCTGCTCTTGATAAGGATTATACAGTGACCTGTTCTGTGGGTAACACATTCTATGAATCTATAACACTTGAAGATCTTTTCAATGCTATTCCCATAGAGGAAAAAGAAAAGAATGGATATGTTGTAAAAGATGTTCGTAATCCGAATAATACTGTTGTAACGATTCTTGATTCCACTCATTCAATGTTTAGTCCCAATATCAGAAAATTTAAGGGTATGAGTGATGAAGAGCTTCTCGAAAAGGGAATGGCTAAAGTAAACTTCATTACTAAATGTGGAGATAAGATCTCTGTAACCACAGATACATTCACACACAACTACTCTAAGCCTGATGGTAAGAATTATGTCTATTCATCTGAATATCTTACTGGAGAACCATATGATCCGGATACAGAGATGGCTACGATGGGTGCTATTGATCCTAATTATGTAATAACGTATTCTAATTGGGGCGTAAATAGAGTAGAACCTATTAGCAATGTCTGGAAACGGATGGTATTTTCACAAAACCCGATCACTGTATCCAAAGATTCAGAATATATCGATACTCCTGGTATGCTTATCTTTGATACATCTTCTGATAAATATGTGAAGGTCAAACGAATGACTCATAATAATGATATGGGAAGATGGTATAAGATTAGTTTTGGAGATAGATATCTGTATCTTACAGAAGATCATCCACTTCCGACTAGTCGTGGAAGAATTGAGGCACAGAGTCTTAAGATAGGAGATGAAGTTCCAGTATCATCTCTTAATAAAGAATCTAGTAATACCGTCACTGTTACCGCAATCGAACATATCGGATATCGTGGTGTTGATGAGTATGATGTGGAGACAGAGTCTGATAGATTTGACTTTGAATTTATCAATTCTCATAACTGTCGTACTATGATTGGCTATGATCGTCATGGTATGGGGTATAAGAAGACTGGTCGTGGCAATGTAGCACCAGTTACTATGATTCTTCCTAAGCTTGGTATTGAATATGGTATCTGTCTTGGTGAACGTAAAGAAGCAGATGTAGAAGGATTTTTCAAAGCATTTGATGATCTTCTTGATATTGCTGAGAAGAGTCTTGTAGACAGATTCAATTATATCTGTTCTCAAAGCATTAGAGCAGGATGGTTTATGTATGATAATGATGTGATTGCAGATGGTAAAAAGGCTGCTAAATCTGGTAGGGTATACGATGCTATGAAGCATGGTACTCTTGCTCTTGGGTATATTGGTATTGCTAACACATGCTATGCTATGTTTGGTAAATATCATCATGAAGATCCAGAAGTAATGAAGTTTGCCGATCGCATCATCTCTACAATTAAGAAGCGTGCAGATGAGGCATCTGAGCGTCATGACCTTAACTTTAGTACATACTCGACGCCTAAATTCAGTTGGGCGGCTTAATGGTAACATTAAGTACCAATCGCTGGTTTCCATCAGAGATGGGGTCACAATTTATTGTGGCTAACGGTGAAGGCTGTAAAATGCTAATACCGTGTTAACTTATCTGTATAATAGATATTATTATGCAGGAGTTGATTAGAAATGTTGATTGATTATTCAAACTTTCATGCAATAGAAGATGTTCTTAAAGAAGAACGAATTGCAAAAATTAATGGTTATCCTGGATATTATATAAGCGATCATGGGGTATTATATAACATGATGTATCCTGGGTTATTATACGAAATTAATCAGAGCACTGTCCATGGATATAAATATGCAAATATATATCATGAAGGATATGCAAAAAATTTTAGAATCCATAGATTAGTGGCCGAACATTTTGTTCCAAATGATAATCCTATAGAGAATGTATATGTGTCTCATGAGGATAATAATAAATCCAATAACCATTATTCGAACTTAAAATGGTGCAATGCAAGTTATAATACACAAAAAGCATATGATGAAGGTCTTGCCAAAAATAGCAAAGGTTATGAAGACTCACAGTCATTTCCAGTCATTATGTATGACAAAGATCATAATGAAATATCTAGATTCGGATCTGTTTCAGAAGCATCTAGATATACAGGATATGATAAAGGAACAATATTAAACCAATGCCGAGGCAAGGTCAAAACCAAAGTTCGAAAACAATATATGTTTGAATTCGATCCAGAATATAATTAACTTAGGTTAATGTAACGACTATCCAAAGCTATAAATCCATAAGAGCTCATTGAGCGGGGTTGAAAATAAGGTATATAAAATTATATACACGAAGCGAGTAGAGTAGGGCTAATGCGAATTAGACCCCAAATGCCAGCCTCCTGGTCATAGAACTAGGATGAAGATATAGTCTAGTCCCCTATTAAATATCGGGAAACCGAGGGTATTAATTACGGCTGAAAATTCGTGCTACACAATTATGGTTGCACTTCAGAAAGAGTATGGGAAGATTAAGGGTGTTACTGATACAGAGTATTTGACAAATAGTTTGCATGTACCTGTATTTGCAGATGTTTCTATTAATGAGAAGCTTGATGTAGAAGCAAAGCTTGCCAAGTATTCTACCGGTGGAGAGATTAATTATATTGAATTGGAGTCTTCTGTAGTCCACAATCATAAGGCTGTAGAGGTCATTATTCATTATGCTATGAAACAGAATATTCCTTATCTTGCCATTAACTTCCCCATTGATACTTGTAAAGACTGTGGTTCTCCTGTAGAAGAGTTTGCTGAGAAGTGCCATAAATGTGGAAGTACAAATATCCTTAGTCTTCGTAGAGTAACAGGTTATCTTACGACAGATTATAGGAACTTCTGCCTAGGTAAAGAAATCGAGGTCAAAGAACGTGCCAAGCATAGCAAGAAGACTAATTTTGCTGATCTGACCAAATAGTATATTTCTTATTAGATTCTAAAGAGAGTACCCTTTATGGGTACTCTCATATTTTATGTGAAAGGAGATCCTTTGTAATGCTTCATATTAGTGGAGTTGATTATGAATCTGTAGCAGATGGTATAGGATTCAGAGTAACTGTATTTGTATCTGGATGTGCTCATCATTGCAAGGGATGTCATAATCCTGATACATGGTGTAGTACATATGGTGTAGAGTTTACTGATTTTATACAAGAGGGTATATTTAAAGCATGTGAAGTAGATTATATTGATGGCATTACTCTATCTGGTGGTTGCCCTATGTGTAATGCTAAAGAATTACTCCCATTTGTAAGAAAGTTTAAGAAGAGATTTCCTAATAAGAATATATGGTGTTATTGTGGAGAGCTATATGAAGATATAATTAAGGATAAGAAGAATGATAAGTATAAGCTTCTCAAATTAGTAGATGTATTAGTAGATGGAGAGTTTATTCTTAAACTAAGAGATGTTACTTTACCATTTAAAGGATCCTCTAATCAAAGACTTATTGAT
>ERZ773063.1488-NODE-1488-length-13757-cov-4.669902_pt1 | contig 13757 bp, 3 predicted proteins | sample MGYA00580625_ERZ773063 | MGnify/ENA primary metagenome ERZ773063 (study PRJEB29015, sample SAMEA2738022) | human oral metagenome | biome: human oral; feature: human-associated habitat; material: dental | place: China | collected 2042 ...
GGAGCCGATGGCTACGGAATTGCTGGCTTTACTGTTGGCACCCTGAAAGTTCCCAATCCACACGTTTTTATCACCTACGGATTTTTCGCCCGATTGCGTCCCCATGACGATGGAGTTCGTCAACTGGCTCGCATTACCTGCGGCAAAACCAACGGTTATGTTAAAATCGCCGGTACTGTCTCGGAATGACTTTGCCCCGATGTTGATATTGCCGCCACCTGTTGAGCCTGCTCCAGCAACTGTACCCAAGGCTATATTGTTGCCTTGGGCATTGATACCCTTGCCCTTGCCGTTCGTCGCGCCGGCACCGTTGCCGAGGGTAATGTTGCCGCCTGTTCCTGCGGTGAAAGTTTGACCTTCCTTGCCGATGTTACCGTTGTTATCAACGATATTGACCGGCGCCGCATAAACTGAGGCGGATAAAGCTACCATTACAACACTTGCTAATACAAAACGTTTCTTACTCATCGTATACACTCCTTTGTGTAAAAATAAACTTTCACAAAACTTTCATAAAAAGACTTACATGGCTACTATAATACCAAAAAGGTATATTGTAAATAGAATATTCACATAATTCCAATAAATATACAATATATTCTATAGGTATTTATAGTTAATAAGAAACCTTTGATACATATTTATAAAGTTTAAATATTTATTTATTCTATAAATTGCATTCTAGTATTTTATATGTATAAATAGGATTCTATATGCATTGACAATCCTCTATATATTTATATAAAATAGAAATAATTTCATGTTTTGTTCATGATGTGAGAATGAACAATTAACGTATATTATTATGTACGTAATCAGATGTGTTTGTAAGTAAGAGTGTGTAATGAAATATATAATCGTGTTGATGAGTGCCCTTTGCATGTTCGTTATGCCCGTATCGGGGGAGCAGGTAAATAAAGCAGAGCAGCCTATGCAGGGGACTACGGTAAAACAAGTTCATAGTGAAAGTAAGACCGTATTATCTGACGACTTAGATACATTCCATGTTAATTCATCTCATACTCCAGATCATGTCATCGGTCAGGGCGGATTGGAGATGCCAGACTCCACAGATAAAAAGACGACTCGTTATTCCGATACGGATGCAGTCAACTCTGCGTTGCAGGCGGTGGTCATGACGGGTCTTCATTCTGCAATGCACGGATCAAAGGCGAAACCGTGGATGCAGGTAACCGTCGTATCATTGCGCTTTCAGAAAAATTGGAAGCCCTTGTATGGCGTGGAAACCTTGCAACCACTAGGTCATTATGATGAGACATCTCGTCATGTGTGGTTTACACAGGAGCGGTTGGCGAATGCAGCGGATACAGGAACGACGGCGAATGTGGGCATCGGTTATCGTCGAATTGCGGCGAACGATGAACACTATTACGGTGGCAATCTGTTTTATGACCATCGGTTCAGAGGCAATCACGGTCGCATGAGTGTCGGGTTGGAGTACGTGTCGGGGATCGGTGCGTTTCGCATGAACTGGTATCGCGGTGTGTCTGGTGAGCGTTCCCTTGATGGTGCGATACGCATGGAAAATGTGTCTAACGGATATACTGCGGAGTACGGGACTAGCTTCAAGAATGCCCGTTGGGCGCGCGTGTATATGGAGGCCTATCGTTGGCAGTTGCGGCACAGTGCGGATAAGCATGGTTTGCGAATCGGTACCGAGTTGCAGCTCACACCGAGGATTTCTGTTGATATGGGCTATAATAAACCGGAGCATAAGCACGGTAGCCCTTACGGTAAGGTTATGTTCCGTCTAGCCGGTGTCGATACGGCTTGGTTTGGTGGTAACCATCGATCGGATACAAAAACATCGGTTCGTGCTAATATGTTGGAAAATGTGCGTCGTCAACATACGGTGCACGTTGATTGATAGATTGATATATATATATTTATTATTTTGATAAAAGTAGCATAAGAATCTATATTTATTTTTTAGATAAAAGCAACATAAGGAGCTGTTTTATAGTATCAGATAATTGTCATTTGGTATGAAAAGACAGTTCCTTTTTTATACATCAATTCATAAAAATTTATTTTGTTTACAAAATAGAAAAAGAGTGGCACAATATTCATGAATATATAATGAAGAATAAGTTAAACGTGGAATTCATTAGGGATTGGAGAGGATAAAATGAGCAAGCGTAAACTTATATTATCAGTGTTGATTAATGGTGTGTTGTTATCGAGCCTATATGTGGCTGGAGCGGTGGATGTGGCACCGGGCAGCGGTAACGGTGTAGCTATTGGCACGGGCAGTAGTGCACCGAAGGCGGAAAACGTAGCCGTTGGCAAAGGTGCCGGCATTTCTTACTCGAACGGTGCTAGTGAGGCTACAGGTGATGTAGCTATCGGCAATGGAGCAGGTATTAATAACTATGCTAGCCAGGGCGGTAGTATAGCTATCGGTAAAAATGCAAAGGTCGAAAATATGGCCGGTGGTGGAGAGGCTAGTTTTGCGTTAGGGCAGACGACCTACAGTGGTACTTGGTTATCATCGGCGAGGATTCCTAAAGATCCTACAAAGGTAGTAGGCAGTGTCGCTATCGGTGACAATACATTTGCTCGTACTGGCAGTACCATGATTGGATCTCATAATTATAAAGGTGACCTTGGGGATACTACTGTGGATAGTGCATCCACAAGAAAAGATGCATTAAATGTATATGCTACAACAATTGGTGCTAATAGCTTTAGTAATGGGGCTTTCACTACAAGTACAGGCGTATATAATATTATCTCCAGTGATTATAATGGTGGACGATTTGCAAATTCTACAAAGAATTTTGGTGCCACCATTAATGGTACATTGAATAGTATTGAATCGAAAACGGGTAGCTATTATTCGGGTGTTGGGAACAGTATCGTAGGCACTGCCAATCGAACCTTTAACTCCAATGGGTCTCTCGTATTTGGTGCTGGGAATGAAATAACGAATTCTGTAACCAGTATTTCAGCGCCAAGTTCGGGCGGTAATTCCGCTAAGGAATTATCTGAGAAATTACGTTCCGCTGTCAAAAATTCTAATGGTGGCGGTTCTACTATGGCATTTGGTAGCGGTAATAAGGCGGATTATACACTTCGCTCTGCACTTATGGGTGTAAATAACACATTGACTGGCTCTCAAGGCAAAGAAAGTAAGAATACCATGTTAACGGGCTTTCACAATACGGCGGATAAGGTGTCCAATACGACCGTAATAGGGTCTGAAAATACGGTGACTAATTCTAAGAACAGTCTTGTGATGGGGGATAATCGTGAGGTAAAAGATGTCAATCATGCGGTTCTTATCGGTTCTACAGACAGCAAGACTACGACATCTGTTAATAATGCGGTCGCTGTCGGACATAATACGAATGTAACCGTAGAGGGCGGCGTTGCATTGGGCAGTGAATCGAAGGCTACTGTGGCAGCTGGATCCGTTGGGTATGATCCGAGTACAAAGGCACAGTCCACGAATACGGATTCTACGTGGAAGGCGACTAAATCGGCCGTATCTGTCGGTGATGCAAATAACAATATTACGCGTCAGATTACATCCGTAGCAGCCGGCACAAAGGATACGGATGCGGTGAATGTGGCACAGCTCAAAAAGTTGCAAAATCAAGTGAATGCGAACGGCTCCACTACCGTCAGTGCAGGTAAACATATTAATGTGACAACTACGACGAACGGAACTACTAAAGATTATAAGGTAAGTCTATCTGATGATATAACGAATCAGATTACAAATAACACGACAAACATTAACAATATACAAGGTGATGTGACCAATATTAAAAAGAATGTAACCAATATTCAGGGTGACATTACTAATATCAAGCAGGATGTAACGAATATGGGGCGGAATGTAGCTCGCCTCGATAAAAAGGTTAACAAATCTGTGGCCGGAGCGGCTGCACTTGCCGCCTTGCATCCGTTGGATTTCGATCCTGATGCAAAATGGGACTTTGCTGCTGGTTATGGCCACTATCATGACGGCAACGCCGCTGCATTGGGGGCTTTTTACAGACCGAATGAGGACTTGCAGTTTAGCGTAGGATCTACTGTTGGTAATGGCGAAACCGTTGTAAATGCAGGTATGTCTGTGAAAGTAGGTGCTCACAGTAATGTATCTCGTTCTCGTGTAGCTATCGGTAAGGAAGTTTTGGAACTTAAGAAAACTGTAGCGGTACAAAATGCGCAGATTCAAAAGTTGACTGCTCTTTTGAATGGCCTGGCTGGAACAAATATGAAAGCAGACCACAGCACATTATTCCCTGATGTGCCGAATAATCACTGGGCATATGCGGCGGTTAGCGATCTATCTCGACGTGGTCTTGTGGAAGGCTATCCTGATGGTACATTCGGAGGAGACCGTATGTTGACCCGTTATGAATTTGCTCAAATTGTGTACCGAGCTATTCAAAACGGTGTTGCTGTCGATGATCGACTTGTATCTGAATTTGGTCCTGAAATGGCGTTATTCCGTGTGGATACTATTGCCAAGAACCATGAAGGACAACCAACTATTGAACGTGTAAGAGTCAATAAAAAATAGAATATATATATGATTTATATTGTGAAAGCCGAGGCTCTAGGGCCTCGGCTTTTTCGTGTACCTGTAGGTGATAATTTTTCTGTATATAAAATTATCTTATCTATGAAAGTACTAAACTGAAAAGTCTAAAAATATGAAATTGATTACGTAATTACAATAATCGTTATATTCCGATATGTGGATTTATCGTAAATTTTAATAGGAAAGATGAAGATTTTATTTCTTAAAATTAAAAAGTATTAAAATAGAAATAAATAAATGACAAAAATGAAGAAAAGATGAAAAAGTTGTTTACAAGATAGAAATTTTTTGATATTGTATTGCCGTGGATGAGTATATGATGAAGAATCATGAATAATTATAGTATTCAGATCGTAATTTGGAATACTAATATTTGGTGTAAGAAGTGTAGATGATAATTAATCTTTATACTTCTTCTTTTTATTATCTTTGCAATATTATGCAACACAAGTGGTGTGTTTTACTGAGTTTTCGGTAAGAAAGGATAATCATGAATCGAATTTATAATGTTATTTGGAGTAAGACAAAAAAATGCTACGTTGTAGTATCTGAAATTGTAAAAACAGGTGGCGGTAAGGTGAAATCCGTACAAAACGGTACAACCTGGGCACGCATGAGTGCGATTATGGCGGTGGCTGCATTATTAATGGGTGGTAATATTACTACAGTTAATGCTGCTACATATACTGCTATGACGATTAATGATGTAAATGGCGCTGGTTATGCTACTGGTAATGTAGTTTATAGTGAAGGTAGTTATTTATACAATTATCAAAACCCTGGGAACCTGACACCATTTGATAATAGTCATTTGTACAATGGTACAGATAGAGGTAACTATACAGAAAATAGTTTTGCTGGCATTGCTATCGGTAAAAATACAAATATTCAGGAAACTGGTAATCCAACTTATTATTCCGGTTTAGCTATCGGTAACTATGCTCAGGCCACAGGTGGTATTTCTTTTGCTTTAGGTCATTATGCTCAGGCTTTATCACCATCTGCTATGGCTCTTGGTACAGCTACAAAGGCGAGCGGATTTAACTCCTTGGCTATGATGCGTCAATCCGCTGCAGAAGGTGAGTTCTCCGCAGCATTAGGTACTGCATCTTGGGCAAAGGGTAACGGTAGTTTTGCCATGGGCTATTCTGCTACGGCAAAAGCGGATCAATCCATTGCAATTGGTGCAGCAGAAACTATAAAATTGCCTGGTCAACAACATGGTACTCCTAGTGCACAATATAATGCCAATGGTAATACCGTAACAGAAGGTGTTCGTTCTCTTGCATTTGGTACAAAGGCGAGAACATCTACTGCTGCAGCTGATTCTATGGCATTCGGTTCCTCATCCAGTACTGGTGGCGCCAATGCGGTAGCTATGGGTTATAGTGCTAATGCTAGTGCAGAGAATGCCTTTGCTATCGGTAATACGGCGCAATCATCCGCACAAAATGCGGTAGCGATGGGTAAAAGTGCCAATGCAAGTGGTGTAAGTAGTTTTGCTATGGGTAGTAGTTCTAATGCTGCTGGTGCTGATGCTATCGCTATGGGTAGTTCTTCCCAAGCAAAATTATCCAACTCCATCGCATTAGGTGGTAATGCTAAATCCTTGGGTGCTGATGCGCTTGCACTTGGTGGTGCGGCGAATGCCTCTAAAGATGGTGCCATTGCAATCGGTAAAGAAGCAAAAGCAAACAATACTAATACGACAGCTATCGGTCTTGGTGCAACTGTTACAGGTACTAACTCCATGGCTATCGGTACAAATGCCGTTGCAGAATCCAATAACTCCTTGGCATTGGGTACTGGTACGGAAGTAAGAGGTGCCTTGGTTAATGGTTTATCTGCTTTCACTAACCAACAAAATAACAATGTTGCAAACGGTGTAGTTGCGGTAGGTAACGTAGGTTCTGAACGCCGTATCATCAACGTAGCAGGTGGTGAAAACGATACTGACGCAACAAATGTAAAACAATTAAAATTTGTAAACAGTAACTTGGCAAAATCCATCGCAGGTCCTACATATACGGGCTATGAAGCGAATGGTTCTACATATAAAGCGCCTGATTTCAATATCAAGAACAGCACATACCATACGGTAAAAGAGGCTGTTGAAGCGGCGCAAACGAATTTCTTCAGTGCTAAAGGCACATCTGCCGATGCGAACTACGATAACACAGGTGCTACAGGCAATAATGCGACAGCAGCTGGTGTACGTACTTCCGCAGCAGGTAATTTCGCGACAGCTGTCGGTGCTGATGCGACTGCAGCTAATACGAACAGTACGGCTATCGGTTATAAAGCTAAATCCAGCGTAGATGACGGCGTTGCATTGGGTGCAAACTCCGTTGCTTCCGTTGCAGCAGGCAAAGCAGGTTATAATGTGAAAACTGCAGACAGCCGTACAAATGGATATAGCGGATTGACAGGCGCTGCGTTGACTTCTACTATGGGTGCGGTGTCCGTAGGTGACGGCGGTACAAAAACTCGTCAAATCACTAATGTGGCTGCAGGTACAGCTGATACTGACGCTGTTAACGTGGCACAATTGCGCAATGTTAATTTGAAAGTAGCTGGCAACAGCGGTAAAAACGATGTTTTATTGGACAATCAAACATTGACTGTAAAAGGCGATGGTTCTTATGTTACGACATCTGTTAACAACCAAACAATTGATGTGACGTTGACTGATGCAACTAAGAACAAGATTGACAATGCGGCAAATAAAGACTTGTCCAACATTACGGACGGTGGTAAATCCGTTATTCGTGATGAAGCACAAAAAGCAGTAAAAGTTGTTGCTGGTAAAAACACAACGATTACAGAAGGTACTGATGGTACATATAAAACATATAAAGTTGACGTAGATGCTCCAGATTATCAATTGACTGAAAACAGCAGTGCTGCTGATAAAGCTTACACTGTATCTGGCAATAAAGTTGACTTGACTGTACAAGATGCTAAAAATCCTGCGAATAAGAAAACTGTAACGATCAAGGATATTGCATCCAAAACAGAACTTGATGATACAAAAACGGAGCTTATCAATAAAGGTTTGAAATTCGATGCTGATAATGGCGGCGAAAAAACAAATAAATTAGGCTCCAAGGTAACAGTATCTGGTGATGGCACTAACATCAACACTACAATTACACAAAGTGGCGACGATACAACAATTAAGGTTGCATTAGGTAAAGACATCAATGTTAATACGGTGACAGCTACTAAGACTGTAAAAGCTGGCACTGCTACTATGGGTAACCAATCTGTAACAGATAACAAAAGTGCTACTCAGAACGGTAACTTTGTATCCGGTTTGGACAATAAAAATTGGACATTAACTGATCCTGCCTATGTATCTGGCCGTGCGGCAACAGAAGATCAACTTAAGATTGTGAGCGATGCTGTGAAAGCAGCTAACGCGGCTAACGCAAGTTCTACGGACTATCGTTTAATCGCTAATCCAAACAATGCGGCAGACGGCTCTTATAAGGTTGAAAACAATCAAGTAGACTTGAAAGTAAAAGACGAAAAATCCAGTGACGTTAAAACTGTAACGATTAAGGATATTGCGTCTAAAACAGAACTTGATAAAGTAAAAGATCGTTCCGTGAAATATGATGGTGAAACTGACAAAGATACAGTAACATTAGAAGGCGCTAACGGTACAAAAATCACTAACTTGAAGGACGGTAATGTGGCACCGGGCTCCAAAGATGCTGTAAACGGTGGTCAATTACATCAAGTTAAGCAAAATCTTGGCGATCAAATTACGAATACCAAGAATGAGTTAAACAATAAGATTGATACAACTAAACAAGATCTTATCGACAAAGGTTTGAAATTCGACGCTAATACAGGCGGTGAAAAAACAAATAAATTGGGCTCCAAAGTAGCAGTTAAAGGGGATAACTCCAATATCATTACGGAAATCTCTCAAGACGCTAACGGCGACAGCACAATTGATGTGAAACTTGGTAAAGACCTTAATGTAGAAACGATTACGGCTACTGGTGCAAATGGTAAGGACGGTAAAATCGGCATCAACGGTAAAGACGGTGTAACAACTAACATTTCCGTTACTCGTGACGGTCAACCTGGTGTAGATGGTGCTCCTGGCACAACTACAACACGTATTACATACCAAAAACCTGATGGCTCCAACGAAGAAGTGGCAACTTTGAACGACGGTCTTAAATTCAAAGGCGACATGGGTGCTACATCTAATGTTAAGCTTAACAAACAAGTGGACATCACAGGTGGTGTAACAAGTGCTTCCGATCTTGCTACAGGTAATAATATCGGTGTTACTTCTGCGGCTGTCGGCGCTGATGGCAATGCAAAATTACAATTGCAATTGGCGAAAAACTTGACCGGTTTGCAATCTGTAACGGCATCCGACACTGTGAAAGCAGGCACTGCCACTGTAGGTAATCATACGGTAGCAGATAACAAAGGTGCTAACCAAACTGGTAACTTTGTAACAGGTTTAGATAATAGAACTTGGGACATTTCAGATCCTACGTATGTAGAGGGACGCGCAGCGACAGAAGACCAACTTAAGAAGGTTAGCGATGCTTTGAAAGCGTCTAATGCAAGTGCTACAGATTACCGCTTAATTGCTAATCCGAATAACGCGGCAGACGGTTCTTATAAAGTTGATAACAATCAAGTTGACTTGAAGGTAAAAGACGAAAAATCCAGTGACGTTAAAACTGTAACGATTAAGGATATTGCGTCTAAAACAGAACTTGATAAAGTAAAAGATCGTTCCGTGAAATACGACGGTGAAACTGACAAAGATACAGTAACATTAGAAGGTGCTAACGGTACAAAAATTACTAACTTGAAAGATGGTAACGTAGCGGCTGGCTCCAAAGATGCTGTAAACGGCGGTCAATTACACGATGCTAAGAACGAATTAAATAATAATATCAATAATGCGAAAACAGATCTTATCAATACAGGTCTTAAATTTGATGCTAATGTAGGTGGCGTACAAACTAACAAATTAGGCTCCACTGTTACAATTCAAGGTGAAGGTACTGCAGCTGACACTGATTATAGCGGTGAAAACCTCAAAACTTTCATCAAACAAGATGCGGCGACAGGCAATACGACTATCGACGTGAAGATGAATAAAAACCTTAAAGCTGAATCTGTGAAGGTTGGCAAAAATGGTAAGGACGGCGTATCTATTACAGGTCCTGACACAGCGAACGGTACAGATGGCAAGGTAGCTGTGACTGATAAAAACGGTAAAGAAGCAGTTTCTATTTCCGGTAAGGACGGCGTAGGCCACATCGGCTTGACAGGCCCTGCTGGAACGAACGGCGTGAACGGTACTAATGGTATCGACTTATCCGTAAAACCTGGTTACGATGATTCTGCTACCGGCGTTAAAGGCGAGAAAGGTGTAGACGGTACAAATGGTCTTACTCGTATCGTTTACAAAGACGGCAACGGCGAGCATCAAGTTGCGACTATGGAGGACGGTTTACAATTCACTGGTAACAATTCTAGTACTGTGAATAAACAAAAATTGAATTCCTTGGTGAAAGTACAAGGTGAAGGTGTAACTGAAGCTGAGTCTACTACATTCAAGAGCGCATCTGGCAACATCAATGTAAAAGCTGATGGCACTGACAAATTGGAACTTCAATTGGCGAAAGACCTTAAAAATCTTGATTCCGTAACAGCCGCTAAGACTGTGAAAGCAGGCGGTGCTACTATGGGTGGTCAAACTGTTAACAACACAGCTGGCGACAGCGAAACAGGCAATTATGTAACAGGCCTTGATAATAAAGATTGGGATGCAGACAAGATCGTATCCGGTCGTGCCGCAACAGAAGATCAATTGAAAAAAGCGTTGGATGCTCAAAGTGCTAACTCCACTGATTATCGTTTGATTAAAAATCAAGCGGCAGGCTCTAATGGAGACTACACTGTAGATGCAAACGGCGATGTAGCGTTGACTGTACAAGATAAGAATCATCCAGATCAAACAGAAACTGTTACCATCAAAGATGTTGCTTCTAAATCCAAACTTGATAAATTGAATGACCGTGCTGTTAAGTATGATTTGGACCCTATTGGTAATCCTGATAAATCCAAGGTAACTTACGAAGGTCCTGCATATAACAACAAACAAGGTGGCACTCACGTAACGAATGTGGCATATGCTACAGGCAACGATGGTAGCGAAGCGGTTAATGTGGACTACTTGAATGACAAAATCAAAGATAGTGCGGACGCATTGACTAATAAAGGTTTGAAATTCGATGCTAACCAAGGCGGAGAAAAAACTAACAAGCTTGGCTCTAAAGTGACTATTAAAGGTGAAGGTACTGCAGCTGACGGAGATTACAGCGGTGAAAACCTTAAAACTTTCATCACACAAGACCAAACATCTGGTGATACAACTATCAACGTGAAGATGAATAAAAACCTTAAAGCTGAATCCGTGAAAGTTGGCAAAGACGGTAAGGACGGCGTGTCCATTACAGGTCCTGACACTGCGAACGGTACAGACGGCAAGGTAGCTGTTACTGGTAAAGACGGCAAAGAGGCTGTATCCATCTCCGGTAAGGACGGTATCGGTCACATCGGTCTTAACGGTAAAGACGGCCGTAGCGCTGACATTTCTGTTGAAAAAGGTGATCCGGACCTCAATGGCAAAGAAATCACTCGTATTAAATACACTGATGAAAGTGGTAAGACACATCAAGTGGCAACCAAAGATGACGGTATGGCATACGGTGGTGATTCCGGTAATGTTATCAAGAAAAAACTTAATGAACAATTGGACATTAAGGGCGGCGTAACAAACGAAGATGATTTGACTGAAAACAATATTGGTGTTATCAGCAAAAATAATATCCTCAATGTTCGTTTGGCAAAAGATCTTAAAGACTTGAACTCCATTACTTTCAACAACGGCGCTAACGGTGCAAATGGTAAAACCGTTGTAAACGGCGAAGGTATGACTATTAAAGATGCAGCAGGTAATCCATTGACATCCGTTACAAAAGACGGTGTGAAGATTACCAACGGTCCATCCATGACGAAAGACGGCATCGATGCAGCTGGTAATAAAATTACAAACGTTCAAGACGGTACGGTTGCAAAAGATAGCAAAGATGCTGTAAACGGTGGCCAATTGCATGATGCTGTTGAAAGCCTTAAATCCAAAGGCTTCGGTCTAGAAGCAGAAGACGGTCAATCCGTGAAAAAAGCTCTTGGTGAAACTGTTAAAGTTAAAGGTGATGACACGAATATCAAAACATCCGTAGACGACGGCGCTGTTAAGGTAGAATTGAAAAAAGACATCACTGTAGACACTGTAACAGCTAACACTGTGACTACAGGCGACACTAAGATGGATACAAATGGCGTTACTATCAAGGACGGCGCTAATGAAGCGACTAAGTTGACTAAAGACGGCTTGCAAATCAATGATGGTGGTAACAAAGCTGTTACTATCAACAAAGATGGCTTAACAATCGAAAACGGTCCTAAGGTAACAAAAGACGGTATTGATGCGGCTGATAAGAAGATCACTAATGTGGCTGATGGTACTATTGGCGCTGGTAGCAAGGATGCTGTAAACGGCGGTCAATTGCATACAGCTATTGAAGACATCAAATCCACAGGCTTCGGTCTTAAAGCAGAAGACGGTAACTCCGTGAAGAAACCTCTTGGCGAAACAATTGACCTAAAAGGTGACGGTAATATCAAAACTTCTGTTGATAACGGCGCCATCAAGATGGCCTTGAACGATAAGATCACTCTTGGCCAAGATCCAGCAAAACAAGTTAAGATTGACGGTTCCGAAGGTACTGTTACAGCCGGCAATGGCGATAAAGAAGTTAAGTTGGATGGCTCTGCAGGAACGATTACAGCCGGTAAAGGTGATAATCAAGTTAAAATCGACGGCAACAACGGTTCTGTAACGGCAAATACTGTGAAAGTCGGCGATGTAGTTGTAGGCAAGCAAACTTCTGACGGTAAAGAAGGTAACTTCGTAACAGGTTTGGATAATAAAACTTGGGATCCTGAAAACCCTGTAGCAGTTCCTGGTCGTGCCGCAACAGAAGATCAATTGAAAGCTGTTAATGACGACTTCAATAATAAAGCAAGAACAGGCCGTGTATTCCAAGGTGACCAACCTGGCGATAGCGGTAAAGTGGTTCGTGGATTGGGAGATACTATGAACCTTACTGGTGGTGCTGATGTGAACCGTTTGGCAGATAATAATATCGGTGTTGTGAAAAACGCTGCTGGTGATGGTTATAACATTAAGTTGGCGAAAGACTTGAAAGGTCTTGAGTCCGTAACGACTACGGATGCTGCTGGTAATACAACTGTTATGAACGGTGGCGGTATGACAATTACACCTGCTCAAGGTAATGCTGTAAGTCTTACTAAAGACGGCCTTAATAACGGTGGTAATAGAATTACTAATGTAGGCCCTGGTGTAGATGGTACTGATGCGGTTAACGTAAATCAATTGAGCAGTGCTATGCGTAGCGTGGATGGTAAGATCGCTGATGTAGGTGCTACTAGTGCAGCTATTTCTGGCCTCAAACCATTACAATATGATCCATTGGAACCAACTCAAGTATTGGCTGCTGTAGGCCATTATAAAGGCAGCACCGCTGCAGCTGTAGGCGTGGCGCACTATACTAATGAATCTACAATGTTCCATATGGGCGTATCTCTTGGCGGTCATGACAACATGATTAATGCGGGCGTATCCTACAAATTTGGTACATCCGACGCTAAGAAAGCGGTTCCTGCACGTTACAAAGCCGGCCCTATCAGCTCTGCATATGTATTGCAAGATGAAGTGACTGCTTTAAAAGCTGAAAATGAACGCATGAAACAACATGACTTAGAGTTAACTGCTAAATACGATCAAGTACAACGCGATAATGAAGAAATGAAAGCTCAAATCGCATTGTTGATGCAACAAGCAGGTCTTACAAAATAATCGAATCTGAATATTCGAGTTCTTAACCACTCATGTAAGGATTGTGAAAGCCGCCCTTCGGGGCGGCTCATCATAAGGAGGAAGTATGAAATTCAAAACATTTATGCCTGTATTGGCACTGGCTTGTGTGTGTGCGGTAGGCCAAGCTGATGCGGCTCAAGATCGATTGATGATGCTAGAACAATCGGC
>ERZ773063.1491-NODE-1491-length-13732-cov-11.240404_pt1 | contig 13732 bp, 12 predicted proteins | sample MGYA00580625_ERZ773063 | MGnify/ENA primary metagenome ERZ773063 (study PRJEB29015, sample SAMEA2738022) | human oral metagenome | biome: human oral; feature: human-associated habitat; material: dental | place: China | collected 2042 ...
GGCGGCGACGGCGTAGGCGGCGCTGGCTCACCGTCCCGGAGGGCATCGGCGTCGCGGAAAAAGGTGGCTGGCGCATATCTTTCGGGTGCGCGGGGGCTCCTGCGCTCATGGGGAACGGCGTCATTGCGCCATTTCAGGACGAGAGGTGCGCGGGCCCGGGGGTGAAAGATATGCGCCGGCCACCTTTTCGCCCCGATGAACCGTCTGCGGGAGCCGCACTCGTCGGCCAGGCGCTCGAGCGCGAGATGCGGCGCCGGGCGGACGCACGGGACGCGGCCCGGACGGCCATGACGAAGGTGACTGCCGTGCCCATCACGTCGACCGTCAAGGGCCTGTCGAGCCAGGTCCCCGTCGGGCCCGCGCAGGGGCTTGAGCACGCTGGCGCCATCTCGATCGATAACGTCATCACCGTTCCGGTCGCGGCTCTGAGGCGCAGGATCGGGTGGCTCGACGACGAGCAGGAGCGGCTGCCGGCGCGGGCGGTCTTACTGGCCTACGACCTCGACGTTCCGCTGATCGACTGCTCCGGGGGCGGTGCGGTGCCCGGGCCCGGCGGCCGGGTGCGCTCCCGGCCGCCGACCGGGGCCGGCGACGGCGGGTCCGGTGACGGGGCCGGGTCGGGCGACGGCGGGACCGGCGCGCACAGGACGCAGGCCGCGACGAAGAGGAGGCCCAGGGCCGCCGCGATCACGAGCGGCGGAGTGCGGATCCCGTGGGGCGCCAGGCCCACCACGGCCCACACCGCCGTGGTGACGGCGCCGACGGCCAGGGCCCGGAGCCCCGCCCGCACGAGCATGCGCGCGGGCAGACGGGCCCGGGGCGGTGCGCCGGCGACCACGACGAGGCAGGTGTGCTCGACGAGCAGCCCGAGGGCCGGGGCCAATGCGGCCCATGAACCGGTCTCGGGTCCGGCGCCCAGGCAGGCGAGGATCACGGCGACCAGGCTCAATGCGGCCCCGGCGGGCTCCGGGCGGATCGCGGCGAAGATCGCGGCGCCGAAGACGAGGAGGAGCAGCTCGGGCGGGGCGCCGCCCAGCGCCACGGCCAGGACGACCGCCGTGGCGCCCAAGATCCGAACGGCGACCTGGGAGCCGGGCACGCCGGGGCTGTGCGCGTCCGGGTGCGCTTCGGAGCCGGTCCCCGGGTGGCGGGGCGCGGTCATGGGACGCGGGCCCGGCGCGCGGACATGGCGGTGAGGACGGCGTCGAGGGTGCCGGGGCCGCGCCACGGCGAGACGGAGACGCCGCTGCGCGCCAGGGCCGACGTCGTCCGCGACCGCTCGAGCTCCAGGGCCCGCCAGGCGAGGCGCTCGAGGATGTTGAGGTCGCCCGCGAGAACGGTCTCGGGGGCGGTGTCTATGACCAGGACGTCGAGGCCGGCCGCGGCGCACTCCATCGCGGCGTCGATGACACGGGCCTCGGTCAGCGGGGTCAGTACGACGAGCAGGCTGCCCGGCGCCAGGTGCAGTCGCGCCGCGTCGGGGAAGCGGTCGTTCGCGGGGGTGATGCGCGCGAGCGCGCCCAGGATGCGCAGCAGCTGCGCCCGGCCCGTGCCGGAGACGACCGGCCGCACGGCGGCGCCGAGCACCCGCAGCCCCACGCGGTCGCCATTGCGGGTGCACCAGGCGGCGATGGAGGCCGCGGCCCGGACGGTGCGCGTCAGGCTCCCGTCCGGGCTGCCGGGCAGGTTTCCGAAGGCGTCCACCAGGAGGATCACCTCCGTGTCGTTGTCCGCGTAGGTGGTGCGCACGTGCAGGCGTCCCGTGCGGGCCGAGGTGCGCCAGTGGATGCGGCGCGGCCGGTCGCCGGGGCGGTACTCGCGGATGTCGTCGAACTCGGAGCCGTCGCCGCGGTGGCGGCCGCCGTGCAGGCCCAGGAGCAGCGACGGGTCGGGGACGGGCGCATCGGCGGCGAAGACCCCCGGGGTGGGGGCCACGTGCAGGCGGATCGGGGCCGCCTGCCTCCAGGCGCTGTCGAAGGCGCCCCACGGGCTGCGCAGGCGGGTCTCGCTCATCCCGATGTACGTGGAGCCCCAGCGGATCGGCCGGACGGAGAGGACGGCGTCGTACTCGGCGCCCCCGATGACGTCGGCCCACCCGTCGGGGCGCATGAGCAGACCGGGGCCGGCGCCCAGCTCGTGACCGATGGTCTCGGCGCCGTCGGCGCCCGCCGTGCACACGCGGATCCGCACGGGCCGGTCCTCGACGAGGTCGGTGTCGGAGCTGATGATCCGGTTGCTCGGGCGGCCCGCCGGCCGGGTGAGGAGGCCCCACAGGGCGACGGCGAGCAGCGGAGTCGCCAGGACGACCAGATCCGGGCGGTGCAGGATGACCGCGAGGAACGCCAGGAGGAGGCCCCCGATGACGGCTCGGACGTGAAGGGGGGTGATGCGCCACGGGCCCGCGGGCGCGGCCACTGACGTCCGCTCGACGGGGCTCATGGGCGCGCCCCCGGAACGGGAGTGCCCGACAGGACCTCGCGCACGACGTCGGCGCCGGTGACGGAGGTCATCCACAGTTCGGGCCTGATGGAGATGCGATGCGCCAGTGCGGGGGCGGCGACCGCCTTGACGTCCTCGGGGGCGATGTAGTCGCGGCCCCGGATGACGGCCAGCGCCCGGGCGAGCAGGACGAGGGCGAGCGAGCCCCGGGGGGAGGCCCCCAGGCGCACCGCCCGGTGACCGCGGGTCGCCGCCGCCAGGGCCACGCAGTAGCGGCCGACGGACGGATCGACCCGCACCGTCTCGACGGCCTCCTGCGCGGCGAGCAGGTCGGCGGCGTCGGCGGCCCGGGGCACCGTCTGCTCCTCCCGACGGCGGGCGATGCGCCGGTCCAGGACGGACCACTCCTCCTCGGCGTCGGGGTAGCCGAAGGACAGCCGCGCGAGGAAGCGGTCGAGCTGGGCCTCGGGCAGCTGGTAGGTGCCCTCGTGCTCGACGGGGTTCGCCGTGGCGATGACGTGGAAGGGGCGGGCCAGGGGGAAGGTCGTGCCCTCGACGGTGATCTGCCCCTCCTGCATCGCCTCCAGGAGCGCGGCCTGGGTCTTGGGCGGGGTCCGGTTGACCTCGTCGGCCAGCAGCAGGTTGGTGAACAGCGGCCCCTCGCGGAAGCTGAACTCCTGGCGGCGCGGGTCGAAGAGGAAGGAGCCGGTCAGGTCGCCGGGGAGCAGGTCCGGCGTGAACTGGGCCCGGGTGAATTCGAGGCCGAGCGCCTGCGCGAAGGAGCGGGCGGCCAGGGTCTTGCCCAGCCCGGGGAAGTCCTCCAGGAGGACGTGGCCGCCGGCGAGGACGGCGGCGAGCACGAGTTCGAGCTCTTCGCGCTTGCCCACGACCGCCCGCTCCACGGAGGCCAGGACCTCCCGTGACAGGGCCGTCGCCCGCGCGATACCGGGGTCGGGGGTGCGGACGGTGGTGTTCATGCTCACAACTCGTGGATCCTCTCGATCAGGGTGCTGAGTTCTTCCGCGCTGCGCGGGGCCGGCGCGGTGGCGGCGACGACGCCCCACAGCTCCTCGCCCAGGATCCTCCTGGCCTCATCGGGCCGGGCGGACGCGTCGACGCCGCGCCGCTCCCGCAGCCGGTCCACGATGAGCCCGGCGAGGTGGGGGCGCGCGCGCCCCTCCCATTCCCATGCGCGGAGATCGAAGTCGGAGCCGTAGCCGGGATCGATGCAGGCGCCGAGCATGCGCGACAGATCGCGCAGACGCCGGTCGAGGGGGAGGGACGAGGGGCCGGGCCGCGGCCCGTCGCGGAAGGCGGCGCCGCACACCCCCCGGTGGCTCAGCGCCGCGTACTCGAGGAAGAGCGCGGTCGCGGACATCGGGACGGCGATGTGGATGCGCGGCTCGATGAGCCACACCAGGAGCACCACCACCCAGATGACGGCGGTGAGGGCGAAGGCGCCCTGACGGGACATCGGTCTCACGACTCAGCCCCCCGCCCCCGCGCCCCGAGCGCGGCGTGGACGGCGTCGAGGTCGCCCGCGGCGCGCTCGCGCAGCGCCTCGGTCAGCTCATGCGTCGAGAAGCGGGCCTCGCGGAACAGCGCGGCGAGGTCCGTCAGGGCCGCGGCCGGCACCTCCCGGTCGTCGAGCACCCGCACGACCAGCTCGGAGGAGGTCTCGCTGGGGCGCCGGGGGACTCCCGCCGCCGCGACGAGCCGCTCCAGATCGAGCCACGTGGCGATAATGGCCTCGCGCGGCGAGCCCTCACGCAGCATCCGCGCCTGATGGGCCGCCCGTCGATCGGTGAGCAGCGCCCGGTCGGGGGCCTCCCGGGCGGACTCGGGGGGCGCCGCGTGCCGCCGCCGGCGGTTCGCGCGGATCGCGAGCACGACGACGACGGCCAGGAGCAGCGTCAGGGCGATGCCTCCGAGAACCCACCACACCTTCGCGAGGCCGGTGGTCTGGGTCTCCTCGGCGTCCTCGGTTGTGTCTTCGGCTGCGGCCCGGGTCGCGGCCCCGGTGTCCTCGGCCGTGTCACCGGTCGCGCCCCGGGCGCCCTCGGCGCCCCCGGCCGTGTTGCCGGCTGCGCCCGGGGCCGCGTTCTCGGCGCCCCGGGCATCCTCGGCCGCGCCTCCGGCGCCCCCGGCTGCGCCCCGGGCGCCCTCGGCGTCATCGGCGTCATCGGTCGCATTGCCCCGGGTCGCGTTGCCGGTTGCGCCCCGGGCCGTGTTGCCCCGGGCTGCGTTCCTGGTCGCGCCCCGGGCGGCCGGCGGAGGCGGGCGCCCGGGGCCCAGCGGGTCGGTCGTCGGGTCGGACCAGTACCCGCTCTCCGAGGACGGGTACCAGGCGTCCAGCAGGTCGGTCGTGCCCAGGGAGGCCCACGCGACGAGGCCGAGCCCGATCGCGAACGCGACGACGACGAGCGCGCGGACGCCGGGGCTGCGGAGCGGACGCATGCTCAACCTCCTCGTCGTGCGGCGCGCCTCGCGGCGCGCCCGTCGGTCGTCTCGTGTCGTCGGCCCTGCCCGCACCATAGTCGGATTCTCCCCGGCGCCGGAGGGCGGTCCGCATGGCGGTGGGACGGGCCCCGGAGGAGTCGGCCGCGTCCCTCGCCCTCTGCTGCACGGTTGAAACAGGCGCAGCGGAGGACGAAGAGGCGCGGCGGTGCGCCGCCGCGCGTGCCGGGCGGAAGCGTCCGACTGGGCCGCCCCAGCCGTCAGCCGCACCGAGTAGGCCGCCCGAGTTCCCGCTCGACGCAGTCGGCGATCTCGGCGTCGGAGAACCCCAGGGCGCGCGCCCGCCCCACAGCCCCGCCCACCACGTGTGCCAGGAGGTCCGGCCGTTCGGACGCCGACGTCGGCCACCTCGGCGCCACCCGGGTGCCCGCCCCGCGCCGGGTGACCAGGAGGCCGGCGGTCTCCAGCTCCTTGTAGGCGCGGGCCACGGTGCCGGGGGCGACGCGCAGGTCGCCGGCCAGCTGTCTGACCGCGGGGAGCCTCTGACCGCCGGCCAGGGCCCCGGAGACGATGAGTTCGGCGACCCGGGAGCGGATCTGCTCGAAGGGCGGGACGGGGGAGGCGGTGTCGAGGCTGACGAAACCGTTCACGCGGGCCCCTCGGACGGCGTCGTATCGACGGCGGGCGGGCGGGGCGATGAGAGTACGGAGGGGCGTCGGATGAGCAGGATGACGCCCGTGGCCATGCACGTGAGGGCGACGAGCACGGCCAGGCCCCCGAGCGCTCCGCGCAGGTAGTCCCACTGCGCCACCTCCCAGGTCGCGGCCTCGATCATGGAGGTGCCGAACCGGGGCATGGGCAGGGCCAGGGAGACGAGGAGGAACCCGACGATCCCCTCGGCGGACCGGCGGCGCAGCACGACGTCGAGATGCTCGCCCGATGAGGTGCTCACCTGCTCGCGGGCGGCCACCGACCACAGGCCCGCGGCGGCCAGGGCGAGCTGCACGGCGAGCGGGACGAGGACGGGGATGACGTAGAAGCTGCCGGGCCACGGGTAGAAGACCGATCGGATGATCTCGCCGTCGGGGGTGGTCGAGACGCCCTCGAGGTAGGAGCTCGCCGGAAGGTGGACGGCGACGGGCCCCTGCGACTCGATGTGGGCGACGGGCGAGGCCGTCGGGATGCCCAGGGCGAAGAGGCCGAGGACGGTCACGAGTCCCAGGGGGATGAGCGCCGCCGCCCGTCGCGGCAGGTAGTCGCGGATCCTGCGCGGCGTCAGCGCCGCCGTGCGCGTCGTCGTGGTGATGACGGGGCTGCGCCTCTCGCCGAGCACGAGCACGGCCAGCCCCACCAGCCCGAAGACCCCGGGTGTCGCCGGGATCCCCATGAGGTGGGTGATCGCGGCGGAGGCGAAGGCGACGAGGACCGCCGTTGAGCGGAGCCACCGGGAGTGGCGGTCCGCGTTGCGCAGAGGGCCGCGCAGGGCCTCGGGCACCGACGCGAGGTCGGGGCCGGGGCGGGAGGACAGGCGGACGGCGCCGAGGGGCAGGGCGAGGATGAGTGCGGCGAAGGCGAGGATGAGCGCGAGTGCGGGCACGGGGGTCATGAGAGCCTCTCTTGTACCGACGACATGGTACAAACATGCCATCCGCGGTCTTTTGTGTCAAGCAGTTGGTACAAGATGGAGGTGTGGTTGCGGGGGCGGGCCGGAAAAAGGTGGCCGGCGCATATCTTTCGGATGCGCCAGCGCTGGTGTGCGCACGGGAAATGGCGTCATTGCGCCACTTCAGGACGGGAGGGCCGCGGGGCGGGGGGTGAAAGATATGCGCCGGCCACCTTTTGAGTCGTCGGACCGCCCGCCACCGGCCCACCCGCGCTCGCGGCGGGACGGATGGGCCGTCGTGCTCGCGCCGCCGCCCGCGGCGGATTCACCTGCGCTCGCGGCAGACGGAAAGGGGCGTAGCAGAACCCCGTGGCCTGCGTTGTGCCGGACACGGGTGCGGGCCCCGCTCTTCAGGCCGTGAAGAACCCGCCCGGTAGGCCGCGGGAGACGGCGGCCGACCCGTCGGCGCGCAGCAGCGCGAATTCGTAGGCGAAACCGGCTTTCGCCAGCGCCTGCGGCTCGGCGAGGAACAGGGCCGTGGCCAGGGCGTCGGCGCTCATGCAGTCCCCGGCCACCGCCCAGGACGCGATCACGGCCCGCGCCCCGCCCACCGGCAGCCCGGTGACGGCGTCGAGCAGGTGGTGCAGGCCCTCCCCCCAGGCGCGCCGGGCGGTGCCCGAGGCGCACAGGGCGCCGCGCGCGAGCTCGACGACGCCCACGACCCGCGGGTCCTCCTCGGTCGAGCCGGGCTCCTCCAGCCCCAGGCGCAGCGGCTCGGCGCAGCGCACGAGCAGGTCGCCGGAGGCGTCGACGAGGTACTCCTCGACGCCCTCCTCCTCCAGCCAGGCGCCCATCCGGTCCGCCAGGAGCCCCTTGCCGGCGGCGCCGACGTCGATGAGGGCCGCCCGGTCCAGGCGCAGCCGGTCGCCCTCGTGGGTCGCCAGTTCGGCCCAGGTGCCGCGCCCGCCCGCCGCCCCCAGGCGCCGGACGGCGCCGGCGCGCACGACGAAGGAGTAGCGCGGGTCGTAGCCCAGTTCGACCAGGTCCGCCCCGACGAGCGGGTCGAGTCTGCCCCCGGTGGCCCGGTGCAGGGCGTCGTAGAGGTCGAGGAGCCGCCCCGATCCGTCCGGCAGGTCCAGGACGACGGCGCCGTCGTCGTCGGACGGCAGGGCGCCGGCGGCGGCGCGGCTGACCAGGGAGTCGGGGCGGAATCGCGACCAGACCCCCTCGAAGGCGTTGATGCGTTCGCCGATCAGGCGGCGCAGGCCCTCCGGGAGGGGGCGCCGGGTGGACACGGCCCACCGGCAGCCGGTGGCCGTGAAGGCCCACCGGTGGGTCAGCGGCGACCGGTCGACCGGCGACGAGGAGTGGGCCAGCGGCGACCGGTCGACCGGCGATGGGCCGGCTGCCGGCGGCGGCAGGCCTGCCAACGGCGACCGGCGGGCGGGGCGATTGAGACGGGACGTCATTATCAGACCTTTGACTCATAGGAACACGTCAGCCTAGGCTGTTCATCGCAGGTCAGCCTTACCTACTGACTGCGATCTTCATCCGTGTCGTGCGAAGGATCAATGGCCGCATGCCCTCATCGCCCACCGCAGCCCCACCCGACCGGTCGCTCACCGCAGGCTCGCCGCCCCGACGGGTCGGCCGCACCGCCCTCGGGGCCCTGACCGCGCTGCTCCTGCTCATCGGGATCCTCGGTCCGAGCGGACCGCACCCGAACGCCTCGGCCGACGACGCCGACACGGACTTCGACACGTGGACCCAGGTGGCCCAGAACATCGGCACCGAGCTCAACGAGGCGGTGACCACCTACACCGGCGGCAACACCACCGGCGCGGCCTCCGCCTTCCAGCGGGCCTACAACTCCGGCTACGTGGCCTCCAATATGCAGCTGGTCACCATCGACCGCCTCGGCCAGAACGTCGCCACCACCGAGCAGCAGGCCTTCGAGGCCCTGCGCAAGGCCTCCTACACGGCCGGCAATGACGAGACCATCACGGCCGACGCCGCCTCGCTGTCGTCGGCCCTCCTGGCGGACGCGGGCAGGCTCGACGCCCTGTCTGACCTGCCCGGCCCGCGCGACTACGCCGCCCAGCGATCCTCGACCATCGCCACCGAGCGCGCCTCGCTCCAGGCCAGCAGGACGCAGGTCAACGAGGGCCGCGGCGAGCGGACCTGGACCGAGGTCGCCGCGGAGATGACGGCCCTCATCAACTCCGGGGTCGACAAGGCCGCCAACGGCGACGGCGACGGCGGGGCCGACGACGTCAACAAGGCCTACTACGGGTACTACGAGAAGCTCGGCTTCGAGAAGACCGTCATGTCCGCGATCTCCGGGGACCGCGTCTCCGTGGTGGAGAACCAGTTCAAGGTGGTCCGCAAGGCCATGGTCTCCGGCGCCTCCGCCTCCGAGGTCCGCTCCGCCGCCGACACCCTCATCTCCTACATCCAGGAGGACGCCGCGACGCTCGACGGCGGCGCCGCCCAGAGCATCAGCCCGATCAAGGCCTTCTTCACCGGATCCTTCGGGCAGGCCCTCATCATCCTCCTGCGCGAGGGGCTCGAGGCGATCCTCGTGGTCGCCGCGATCATCGCCTACCTCATCAAGGCCGGCATGAAGGACCGCGTCAAGCACATCTACGCCGGCATCGTCCTGGGCCTGGTCGGCTCCGGCATCGTCGCCGTGCTCTTCGCCTTCCTGTACAACTCCGCCTCCGCCCACCAGGAGATCCTCGAGGGCGTCGTCGCCCTCGTCGCCATGGGGATGCTCCTGTTCACCTCCAACTGGATGCTGTCGAAGTCCTCCGTGGAGTCCTGGAACCGCTACATCAAGGACCGCACCGAGGCCTCCATCTCCGACGGCGGCTTCTGGGCCCTGGCCTCCCTGTCCTTCCTGGCCGTGTTCCGCGAGGGCGCGGAGACCGTCATGTTCTACGAGGCCCTGTTCACCATGGACCCCGGCGGAAAGGCCTCCATCTGGCAGGGCTTCGCGGTCGGCGTCGTGCTGCTCGTGGCCATCTTCCTGCTCATCCGCTTCACCAGCGTCAAGATCCCGCTGCGCCCCTTCTTCGCCGTCACCAGCTTCCTCATGGCCGTGCTCGTGGTCATCTTCGCCGGCGGCGGCGCCCACGCCCTGTACGAGGGCGACCTCATCCCCGGCACCTACGTGCCCGGCTGGCCCACCTACGACTACCTGGGCATCTACCCCTACAAGCAGACCCTGGGCTTCCAGGCCTTCATGCTCCTCGTCGTCATCGTCCTGTCCGTCGCCTCCGTGCTGCACCGGCGCCGCAGGGCCGCAGTCGCCGCCGCGGCCGACGCCGGGTCCGACGACGTCAAGTCCTCCGACGACTCCTCTGCGATCGAATCCGACGCGTCCGACGACGCCGCGACCGAGTCCGCCGACGCCGTCGCCGGGTCCGACGCCGAGTCCGCCGACGACGCCGAGTCCGCCCCCAAGTCCACCACCGAATGACCGCCTCGCTTCGAGGACCGCTCAACTGAAAAGGAAGCCCATGCGCTCTGTCAAACTCGTCTCCGCCGTCGCGGCCCTGGCCCTGGTCGGCACCCTCGGCCTGGCCGGCTGCGGGTCCAAGAACGACTCCAACGCCAGTGGCGGCAAGGGCGGTGCCGCCACCGCTGCCGCCGCCACCGACACGGCCAGTGAGTCCGCCTCGGTCGAGGCCACCAACGACTCCGGCGGCAACGCCGGCTTCGAGGAGTACCCCATCGGCAGTGACAAGGAGGCCGAGGGGCAGATCAACGTCGCCCTCGTCTACTTCCAGCCCGTCGATATGGAGCCCGCCGGCGCCGCCGGCCTCAAGGCCTCCGAGTCCTCCTTCCACATGGAGGTCGACGTCTCCGGACTCAAGGACAACACCCTGGGCTACGGCGCGGGCGACTTCGTCCCCGGTCTGACCGTCGACTACAAGATCGCCCTCAAGGACGGCTCCGGCACCCCCGTCACGGGCACCTTCATGCAGATGAACGCCTCCGACGGACCGCACTACGGCGCCAACATCAAGCTGGACCAGGCCGGGCAGTACACCGTCACCATCACCATCCACAGCCCCGAGGAGAACGGCTGGGTCCTCCACGTCGACCCCGAGACGGGCGTCAAGGGCCGGTTCTGGACCCAGCCCATCGAGCTGCAGTGGGACTGGGACTACACGCCCCAGGAGTGGTGAGCCGCCCGCAGACCCGCTGAGGCCGGCCCCGTAAGATCTGCCGCGGCGGCGCGCGACCGATGCGCCGCCGCGGCAGATTCCAGCGCTCAAGGAAGGACAAGTAAGGACCACATGCTCGCGCGCTACGTCTCCGTCGTCGGTGGGGCGACCCTGCCCTTCCTCCTGTACGCGGCCCTGGCCGTCATCCTCACCCCCGCCCTCGTCGAGGGCTGGCCCCGCGCCAGCCGGTGGCGCCTGGCCTCCGCCCTGACCGGCGCCGTCGGCGCCGTCGTCTTCGCGACCCTGCGGACCCTGGCCGTCATCTCCTCGCGCAGCGCCGTGACCATCCCCACCCTCATCACCTGCGTGATCGTCGACGCCCTGCTCCTGGCCGTCCTCGCGATCCTGACCGTGCGCCCGTCGCTCGGCGAGCGGGGCGTCATGCGCGGCCTCACCCAGGTCATCGGCTGCGCCGCCATCGCCATGGCCTTCTTCCGCGCCATCCCCGAGATCATCCTCCAGCTCACCGCCTTCATCGAGCCCGGCGAGTCCACCTTCTCCTCCGAGATGCTGCTGCGCGTCCTGGGGTTCCTGGGCGGATGGGTCGGCGTGGCCATCCTCGCCTTCATCTACTACCGCAGCGCCCGCAGGTCGCCCAGGATCCTCACCCGCGTCAGCCTGCTCGTCTTCACCCTGGTCTTCACCGCCGTCCACGTCCTGGAGCTCATGAACGTCCTGCACGCCACCCACCGGATGCAGTTCCACGGCTCCACCTTCCGCACCATGACCTGGGGCCGGAACAACGCCCAGGGCGTCATCCTCCTGACCGCCGCCGCCGTCTGGCTCGTGCCCATGGCCCTGGCGCTGGTGCGGGCCCTGGGCCGCGCCCCCGCCCAGGACAACCCCGCCCGCACCCGCGCCCTGCGCTCGTCGCGGCGGCGCACCCGCCGCTGGGTCCTGGCCGGCGCTGCGGGCTTCGCGGTGCTCGCCGTCACGCGCACCATCGCCGTCATGAAGGTCAACGAGGTCCCCACCCTGTCCGCCCCCGAGCCCTACGACCTCACCGACGCCGGGGCGCTCATCCCCACGTCCCTCCTGGCCGACGGCCACCTCCACCGCTTCGCCTACGACGCCTCCGGCGGAACCCAGGTGCGCTTCATCGTCATCCTCAAGAACGGCGGCGCCTACGGGGTGGGCCTGGACGCCTGCGAGTCCTGCGGGCCCTCCGGCTACTACGAGTCCGACGGCAAGGTCATCTGCAAGCGCTGCGACGTGGCCATCAACCCGGCGACCATCGGCTTCAAGGGCGGGTGCAACCCGATCCCCATCGACTTCACCGTCTCCGGCGGCACCCTCACCGTCGCCCGGGACGCGCTGGAGTCCAGTGCGAAGGTCTTCGCCTGACATGTTCCTCCTCAGGCTCCTGTACCGCTCCTTCACCCGTCAGCTGCGACGGCGCTCCCTCATCGCGCTGACGGTCGCCCTGTGCGCCTCCATCTGCGTGGCCATGCTCGGAATCGTGCTCGACGTGGGCGACAAGCTCAACGCCGAGCTGACGACCTACGGCTCCAATATCGTCGTCCAGCCCAAGGCGGACGCCGTCGTGTCCAACCTGTACGAGACCGACCGGGACGCGGCGCCCACCGCCCACCTCGACGAGTCCGCGATCCCCAAGATCAAGACGATCTTCTGGGCCTACAACATCGTCGACTTCGCCGCCACCCTCAAGGGCTCCGTCAAGGTCTCCTCCTCCGGGGGCGAGGTGGACGACCTGAGCGTCACGGGCACCTGGTTCAACAAGGACCTGTCCCTGCCCACCGGCGAGACGACGACGGCCGGCGTCACCACCATGCGCTCGTGGTGGACCATGGAGGGCTCCTGGCCCGCCGACGACGCCGATCAGGCCGTCGTCGGCTCCAACCTGGCCGGCCGCCTGGGCCTGAGCGAGGGGGACACGGTCACCCTGACCACGCCGACGGGCAGCCGCCCCCTGACCGTCACCGGGGTCTACACCTCGGGCGACAGCGACGACGACACCCTCTACGCACCCCTGGCCGTCGTCCAGGAGCTCACCGGCCACATCGGCCAGGTCGACCAGGTCGAGGTCAAGGCCCTGACCACCCCGGAGAACGACCTGTCCCGCAAGGCGGCCCAGAACCCGGCCATCCTGTCCTCCGCCGACTGGGAGACCTGGTACTGCACCGCCTACGCCTCCTCCATCGCCTACCAGATCGAGGAGGCCATCCCCGGCGCCGTCGCCAAGCAGGTCCGCCAGGTGGCCGCCGTCGAGGGCAATGTCCTGGAGAAGACCCAGACCCTCATGATCCTCATGACCGCCCTGTCGCTGGTGGCCGCCGTGCTCGCCGTCGCCTCCCTGACCACCGCCTCCCTGGTCGAGCGCACCGGCGAGTTCGCCCTGCTCAAGGCCATCGGCGCCTCCTCCGCCTCCGTCAACCGCCTCATACTGGCCGAGACCGCGGTCCTGGGCCTGGCGGGCACCGCCGTGGGGGCGCTCGTCGGCTCGGGGCTGGCCCAGCTCATAGGGCGGATCGTCTTCGGCTCGTCGATCACCATGCGCCCCATGGTCTACGTGCTCGTGGTCGCGCTCATATCCCTGGTCCTGCTCGTGGCCACGGCCTCCTCCATGCGCTCCATCCTCAAGATCCAGCCGGCCACGGCCCTGCACAGGAGGTGAGGACCGCCATGACCACCACTCCCGCCGCTCCGCGCCGCCGCATCACCAACCGGCGCATGTTCGTCATCATGCTCGGCCGGGCCCTGGCCCGACGGCGCTCCCGGGCCCTGGCCGCCATCGGCTCCTCCGCCGTGGGGGCCGCCACCCTGTTCTGCCTGGCCGCCGTGTGCCTGGCCATCCCGGCCCAGATGAACGCCCAGATGCGCCAGTTCGGGGCCAATCTCATCCTCGTCCCCCTCCAGGGGAGCTCGGAGGCGGCCACGGCGGGCCCCGCGGCGACTCCCTCCGCCGCGAGCGCCGCGCCGCAGCCCTCCGCCGGCGCCACTCCCAGCGGGAGCGCCGCGGCGACCCCCTCGGGCGGCTCCG
>ERZ773063.1492-NODE-1492-length-13721-cov-12.935680_pt1 | contig 13721 bp, 8 predicted proteins | sample MGYA00580625_ERZ773063 | MGnify/ENA primary metagenome ERZ773063 (study PRJEB29015, sample SAMEA2738022) | human oral metagenome | biome: human oral; feature: human-associated habitat; material: dental | place: China | collected 2042 ...
GCTATATTGCCGCGCATTTGCAGGGTTCCTCCGACATCATCGAGGAAGCAAAGCGTAAGCTGCCGCATCCCGTACCGCGTCCCTTCGAGGGCGAGCGCGAACGCCACGGCATTGCGCGCGATCCCGGTGTACATGAAGAGCCACTCGTATGCGGCGTCCAAGTTCCCCGTCCGCGTGTTGGTCTGGACGGCATTCTCTCACGTCTGAGGAGCAAACTCGACAAGCCGAAAGAAACCTTCTCCGAGCGACTCCTGCGCCTCATCGACGAGAGCGGCATGACCGATGTAGAGGTGTACAAGCGTGCGGGGATTGACCGCAAACTGTTCTCCAAGATCCGTACCGACAAGAACTATCATCCGAAGATTCGCGTCGTCTACGCATTCATCTTCGTCCTGCGGCTGAACCTCGACGACGCGAGAGACCTCCTCGCGAGCGCGGGCTACAGCATCTCGCCTGCGCACGAATACGACCTTGCCATGCAGTACTGCATCGAGGAGGGCTTTGACATCGACACCGTGAACGAGATCCTGTATGCGCTCGGGATGGATGTGCTGTGAGGAAAGGTTGGCGTGAATGATGGAAAAAACGCGTGAAGTTATCGTAGACACATATCGACAGATTTTGGACAAATTGATGTCTGCTTCCATCGAGGTGGATCGTGCTGCTGATCCCGGTATGGGCATCGTAGAGAAGCGGGACATTCGCACGCAGATCATGCGGATGCAGGCGGACTTTCGTGCAGCGGAATATGCCGTTCCCGATGCAGATGAATGGAATGTCTGCCGTGTTGTATTCTTTGGTGAGACAAATGCGGGGAAATCGACGCTGATCGAAGCGCTGCGTTTGTACTATGGCACTGCCGTAAGGACTGCGCATATTGCGTGGGGAGCAATCATCGGAAACGGAAAAGAGGATTGGACGAAGAAGCCTGCGTACTATGATGTACGCGTCGGATCCTGTACGATGCGTCTGACCGACCTCCCGGGGATCGAGGGCGTGCTTGAGGGCAAAGAACCGGATTTTTCAAAGGACATCGGGGACGAACTGTCCAAGGCAAATGTCGTTCTCTATATCGCGGGCAACGGTAAAAAACCTGAGCGCGAGACACTGGAAAAGCTGAAATGCTATCTGCGGCAGGATGCGCGGGTCTATGCGGTCTGCAACGTCCACTGCAAGGGGAAGAAAAACCGTGACCCTGCGGTTGACGGGGTGTATGCGGACGAGCTCGCAAGAAAGATGGAGGATGTTCGGCGTGAGGCGGCGGTGCAGACGGCAGCGGCACTCAAAGAGGTGTTGGGCGAGAACTATCAGGGTGTTTATGCGGTAAATGCGGAGCTTGCATTTGCGGGAGCGGCGTATGATGAAACCTGTGGGAAAACCTTGATTGCCGCCGAGCGAGAGCGGTTGGTTCTGGATCAGGAAATCTATGCGTGTGAATTTGACGGCTCCTATCAGGGGATGCGTGCCGCGAGCCGTCTGGAAATGATCGTCGAACTCTTGCAGGAGTGGGCGAGGGATTTCCCAACGGCGTGCTACGAACAGCAGCGGCGAAAACTCAGAAGACTCATCGGAGAGATTACCACGCGAGACGAGGAGACGGTGGGCGCACTCGCTGTGCTCTCGGATCTTCAAGCGCAGATGGAGCGTGAGTGCCGTGCGTATGACAGTGCGCGTGCAGAAGCGTGCAGTGCACAGCAGATGTTTGCATGGGCGATTGTGGAGATCCCGAAGAAGATCGCTTCGAAATATCGCTCGAAGTATCAGGCTGCAATGTACAAAGCAATCGAAAAGGAGTGGGACGGCAGCATCAGCGAGAAATACGTCAAACAGTTCATGAATGCTCATGCAGAGGAAATGCAGAAATTCATCGCCGAGGAAGCGCAGAAGAAGATAGATGCGGCACGTTCTGTTCTGCAGGAAAAATATGAACATCTGAACGATAAAATCCAATCTGTGGAGCAGATGGGATTTGGAAGTGCTACGGGAATGGCATTTTCGGGGCGTGGGTTCCAATACAAGGGCACGGGTCTGAAGGAAAATCTGTGGAACGGAGTAGATCTTGGTCTGAACGGTCTTGCCCTCGGGGGGGCGTTGGCGGCTCTGTTTTCGACAGGCGTTGCCGTTGTGATTACGATTCCTGCCATCATAGCCATTGCGGCAGCGAAATACTTTATGGGAAAGGAAGAACGCATCGCCAAGGCAAAAGCAGCGGCAAAGGAGCTCTTTGCCGAGCAGGAAGATAGGCTTACTGCTAAACTCATCGAGAAGCTGAACGAGCTCGATCTTGTGGGGAAGGTGCGCACCAAGACGTATGACAAGTTCTCACAGACGGTGGAGCAGCACAGTCGCGCCACGCAGGAGATCGGTGTCGTGGTCAAGGATCTGCGGCATTTCTTTGGTGTGAAATAGAATTCGTGGTCAAGGAGCGGTTGCCGCTTCGTTATATACTGTAGATGCAGACAGGAGGATATTATCATGGAGAATATGACGGCAAAATCCCGCTACGAGGCGGTTCAGGAGATGCTTCAGGAACTCCCCGCGCTGGGGGTAGACTGTCAGGCGGATCTTGACAAGCTCGACAAGAAGCTGGCAGAGCTTTCAAAAGAAAAACTCTCCATCGCCCTCGTTGGCGCGTTCTCGGATGGAAAGACGAGCGTCATTGCGGGGCTTGCGGGCGATACACTCGATGGAATGCAAATCGCCGTGGATGAGGCGACGGATGAAATCCATATCTACGAGCCGGATGAGGCGAAGATGCCATGTCGCATGGTAGATACACCGGGACTCTTCGGGACGAAGGAAAAGGATGTTGCAGGCAGACTAAAGTATTTCGACGACATCACACGTCGCTATTTCGACGAAGCTCCCGTGCTCCTCTACGTTGTCGAGAGCAAGAATCCCATCAAGGACAGCCACAAGGAGCTGCTGCGTCATGTCATGCGCGACCTACGCAAGGCAGACCGCATGATCTTTGTCGTCAACCGAATGGATGATGTCGCGGATGTGACCGATGATGAAGCCTATGCGAAACAGGCAGAGATTAAGAAGAACACAGTCCGTACGAAACTGGAGGAGCACATCGGACTGACGATGGAGGAGTCACAGAAAGCCCGCATCGTCTGCATCGCTGCTGACCCCGAGCGGCGAGGAATGGCGTTCTGGAAGGACCACATGGACACATATATGCAACGCTCGCATATAGGGGAACTCAAGGCGGAAATCGAAGAACTCCTTGCGGGACACACAGAAGGCGGGCTGCTCGATGATGCTTCACGCGAGACCGCGTGTGTCCTCCTGCGGGAGAACATCACGGCGGTCGGTGACCTCGTCGAGAACTATGAAACATCGATTCTTCCTGCGCTGCACGAGACAAACGCGCAGCAGAAGAAAGAGGTCGAGCGTGCAAAGAAGACGATTGAACGGGAGCGCAACGCCTGTTACGAGGATTTGGACGATTACCGCAACAAACTGGTCGGAGAGATCCACGGACTGACACTCGACAACGCAGAGGCCTTTATCAAAATGTGGATTGGTCAGATCGGTGAGGAGTATGGACATGAGTTCGAACATCAGCTGGAAAAGATCATGGAACAGCATTTTTCCGTGATGCGAAGCGAAGCGGAGTTCCTGAGCACCTCCCTTGAAAATTTGACTCATACACAGGAGGATCTTATTGCGGACGGACTCAAAAAAGGGGTCAAGGGATTCAAGTATATACCGAAGGGCGTGATGGTTGAGGGGGTGCGAAGGGGCATCTTCATCGGACGCGACCTGCTCGGCAAGATTGGGTTCGTCATCAAGTTCAAACCGTGGCAGGTGGTGAAGATGGCGCGGCTTGCGCCCGCTGCGAACGGAATTTTATCGGTTGCGATGATGGTTTATGATGTCATCACGATCCAACAGAGGAATGCAGATCTGGCGAAACTCAAAGAGGAACTTCACAACGCTGTGGAAGATGCGATTAAGGAAACGCGCGAGAGCATCAAGGGGGAGAAGCTCTACGAGAATTACGCACCTCATATCCCGGAACTTGAGAAGGCAATTGCAGAGGGGCGCATCAAGATTGAGGAACTGGAACAAAATATGCGAAAGCTTACGATGTGGCAGGAGAAGGCGGAAAACTTGCTGAAAAAGATGCAGCCGGCATAAACTTTACACAAGCGATTCGGGCATGGACGTATTTTGTCCATGCCTTTTGCTATACTTATTACAAACGAAAATGTCGCCTGTGCGGCGACCTGTGGGGGCGGGGGATTTGCTAGAATAGGGTGCAGTCAAATGAGCGGAAAGGATCGATATAAAATTCTTGCAGGAACATTGAGCTCGTGTTAGAATTGTGTGAAAAGAGTCTGAAAGGGGAATGGCTTTATGAGTGGGAAAATATCTCTGCAGAAGAGCTTCCTCACCGTGTTGGAATCCTTTGAAAAGGAGCCGGCGCTGCGCGCCATGAACGGCTTCACGGAGGATGTGGCGCGCCTGAAGCTGCGTATGCAGGACGAGGTGTTCCGCATCGCCGTGGTCGGAGAGTTCAGCTCGGGCAAGTCGACCTTTATCAATGCAATCCTCGGCAAGGATGTCCTGAGCCACGCCTCGCGCGAGACGACGGCGGTGCTCACGCAGATCGTCAACGTCCCCGCAGGAGACAGGCGCGTCGGCACGGGGCTTGTGCGCCGCAGGGACGGCACGCAGCAGACCATCCGCATGGAGGAGCTGCGGGAGTATACGACGACGATGAGCAAGGCGCATGCGGTGGCGGAGGAGATCGCAGGCGTCGAGATCTATACGCCGCTCCTGCACGCAGAGAGGCCGCTCATGCTGATCGACACGCCGGGGCTGAACGGCGTTGCCTCGGGGCATCTCGACCAGACCATACGTGTGGTTCAGGAGGCGCACGCCTGCATCTACCTCCTGCAGCAGCGCGGCATGACGAAGGAGGATCGCACGTTTTTGCGCAGCTACCTCCTGCCGAATCAGCAGAACTTCATTTTTGTCCAGAACTTTATCGATGCATTCAATCCGAATGAGGGAGAAAGTGTTGCGCAGCGCCTTCCCCTGCTCGAAAAAATGCTGCGGGAAGAAGTCTTTGCGGGCAGCGAGAGCCATACGTTCTGTGTCTGCGGCGTCTCAGCGCTCAAGGAACTTGCAGGGCAGGATCGCAGCATCACGTATCTCTATGAAGACAGCACGGATGAGCTGGATGACGGGGCGCGCGCACAGCTACGCGCGGAGTCGAACTTTGCGAGTTTCCGCGCACTGATGGAGGAGAACTTTAATGAACGCCGCCTTGCGGAGATCCAGTATCGTGGAACGGCAAATGCAATCCTCCAATGGACGAAATCGCTGCTTCAGCGCATCGCACATCGCGCAGAGGAGGCACGCGCCATCTACGAGGTCAGCAGGGAACACCGCGCGATCGAGAAGTTGGAACGTCTGCAGCAGCGACTGAAAGAGGCGCGGGACGGAAATCTCGCTGCCTTGGACGGATTCATCAGACGCAGGACGGATGACGCTGCAAAGGAGATACAGGAAGCGCTCACCGAGGGCGGAGCACAGGCGGAACGTGAGATGCGTGAGGCACTTGCCGCCTGTCTTACACTCGAGGAGCTACAGCGCAAGAAAGGTGAGATTCCCGCCGCTGTTGCACGGCATCTGGGCGCCGTGCAGCAGAAACTCGTGGGCGATGTACAGGCCTCCATGCAGCTCCTCCATCAGATGATTGTGGAGCGCATTGAGGAGTACAGCGGCATCGCCGGCAAGGTCGCGCAGGTACAAGCCCCGTCCGCACGAAGCCTGCCCACACTGAAGGCAATGGAGTCGGGCGAAAGTTCGGCTGTGGGGCATTGGGAAAACGAGATCGCCCAGCTGCGTACGCAGGGAGAGAAGCTCCGCCGTGAACAGGCGGCAAGAGAGCGGGATCTGCAGGCGGCTCAGAGGACTGTGCAGGACTTGGCGGCGGAGGCGGACGGAGTGCGGCGCGCACAGCGCGGCGTACAGGATGATATGCGCGCCTTGGGCAGCCGCCCCAATGAGCGTGTCTGGCAGGAGGAGGTAGAGGTTGAGCGCGGCGGGATTTTCGGGGCGATATTAGACATCTTTTCAACCAAGACAGAAACCCGCACCATGCGCGATGACAGCGCCGGCGAGGACTGGGATAAGGACTACCGGGAACTGCAGGTGCGGCAAAATATGCACGCCGCACGCTATGATGAGATTTGGAAGAAAAAGATGGAGAAAGAACGTTTGCTGCGGCGCTGTCAGGAGAATGCTGCTGAGAACGCGGCGCGCATGCGGCGTTACGAGGATGAGCTGCGTGCATACGAAGAACGTCTCAAGGAGGAAAAGGAAAAGGACGAAATGCAGAGAAAATATGCTATGCAGGCGTATCTGAACCAATGCAGAAAACAGCTCAACAGCTGGGTGCATCGCCATCTGTACGGCGCCGATGATGAGGGGGGCGAGGTGCAGCGTCTCTGTGATGTATGGAGGCAGAACTTGGCGGCAGGGCGGTCAGATATAGAGCGTCGTGCCCATGCCATGTACGAGGAAGCGATGCGTGCAAAGCTCGCACAACTCGAACAGGCGAAACAGGAAAAGTCGCCTGCGCTCATGTATGAGGTGCAGGATCTGACGCGGGCACAGAGTCTGCTCGCGCAAGGTGTTCATCAGATGGAGGGAGATTTGGCATGAGCAATCAGTATTTGCAGCAGCACGGAGAGCGCAAGAAGAACCTTCTTGCCCTTCTTTCTGATGCGCAGGAGTTCTTCACGGCACAGGACAGGACGGGAGATGCAGCCGCTCTTCAAAAACATCGGCAGAGCATCGAAGAAGGGCTGTTCAGCATCGTCCTGATTGGCGGGTTCAGCGCGGGCAAGTCGACCTTCCTCAATGCGCTGATGCGTAAGCGCATTCTGCCCTCATTCTCTGGCGAAACAACAGCCACCGTTAATTTTCTGAAGCATAAGACCCAAGCGCCGAACGGGAAGAAGGGGATTGTCTACTATCGCGATGGAAGCCGGCAGGACATACCGGATCTTTCTGTTGATACGTTGGAGAAGTTTGTTTCGGTCAAAGGAAATAGTGACGGGAAAACGGTTGCCCAGACGATTGATCGCGTAGAACTTTTCCTCGAGAGCGACTTTCTCAAAGATGGTGTCATGCTCGTGGACAGTCCGGGTCTGAGTGGAATTGCGGAGCATCACGAGGAGATTACACGCCAGCAAATCAAGGAATCTCACGCCTCCATCTTTGTATTCACGGCAGAGCAGCCGGGGCGCAGGCCGGACTTTGAGGCACTGCGCGATCTGCGCGCGCAGTGCAGCCGTATCTTTATCGTGCTGAACAAAATTGATGTAATCAAGGAGCATGAGGCGGATACTGCGGAGGGGATTGTCGCAATGCTCAAGGACAATTACCGCGCACAGTTCCCGGACAGTCCCCTGCCGGAGATATATCCCGTCTCCTCTTATCAGGCACTCCTTGCACGCGATCCGGACTATCGGGATCCAAAACAACCGAAGAAGGACGAGGCGTTTTGCCGTCAGATGGAGAAAAGCTCCCGCCTGTCGGACTTTGAGGATCGGCTCTTCCGCTATCTTATCTCTGGCGAGAAGACGCGTGAGGCGTTCAGAGCACCTGTTCATGCGCTGCAGGCAATGCTCAAAAAAGAGGGGGATGAGCTGGAGGAGCGGATCAAGGTCTTGAGCGCCGAACGCAGCCCACGGGAGCTTATCGAGCAGAAAGGCGAGGTGGAGGATAAAATCGCCGCACTGCGTCAACAGGAGCAGGAGCAGTGGAAGGCGCTGCGAACGAGGTTCCAGAGTGTCATGCGGGATATCCTCAATCGGGAGAACAACCACATTGCAGGCATTGTGAACGGGGTCAAGGCGGAAGCTGAATCCATTGAGGATGGTGAGGAACTGCGCGACTTTGCTGCCAATTTGCAGACGAAATTGGACCACGCATATCGTCGGCGGCTTCAGCAGATGGACGACGCTCTGCGCGAGGAACTCCAAACGGTTGCGGATGAGGTCAGCGAGCAGGTACTCGATGGCTTGGAGGAGGCTATTTCCTCTATCCCCGGGATCGTTCTCAATTTCTCCACGCACAAATTCCAAATGACCGAGATGGAGGTGGGCAGCCGTTTGGAGGCGGACGAAGCAGCCTTCGCCGAGAAGCGGAAGGAAATGGAGCGTCTGCGCGCAGAGATGCGGGCGCAGGAGCGGGAGAAAGAGAAGGCGCGCGAGCTTGAGCAAAAAGTGGAAGCGATCAATCAGGAAATGTGCGAACTCGCCAAGCGTCGGAATTTTATTGAGGATTCATTTACTATCCCGGATGTAGAGAAGAGCGTGCGTGAGGTACGGCGGACGCGGGCGCGGCGGGGGTTGTTTGGCAAGATTGCAGGGCTTCTCGTTGGTGACAAGGAGTATATCGATACGGAGGAGCACTTTGACCGTTCGAAGCATGATGCGGCTGTCGAAATGCGTGAGCGAAGGCTTGCCGATGTTGATGAACAGCGGGCGCGACTCCGTGAGGAAATGCGTAAGTATCAGACGACGGAAAACAGCAGCAGGGCATTTGATATCGAGATTGCGGAGCGACGTGAACGTCTGAGCGAGCTTCACAGTGACTATCAGGAAGCCCTGAAAAGACATGAGGAAAAGATCGTGCAGGATGCAGCCCGTGCGATGAAGCGGATTCGGCGCGAGATCGGGGGCTACGCGGAGGAGCGCGGCGAGGAGTTTGAGCGGACGGTCAACGCCGGATTGAAGGCAATGGAGCAGCAGTCCTATGAGGCTGTGCGCGGAATGGTGTCCGCGCGCGTTGGGGATGAGCTTCGCCGCTATGAGGAGCGGCTGAACCAGCTGATTAGTGACAGCCAAGCCTCGGATGCCGAGCGCGATGAGAAGCTGACGCAGGCAGAGGCGGCACGCGAGAAGCTGCTGGATCTGATGAGCCGCAGCGCTGTGATCGAAGGTGAGATCACAGCAGAGATGACGGACGTGATCGAGGAGGCGTGAGCAATGGTGGAGGAACGACTTTTTTCACTGCTGGAGGAGGGGCTGGAGGAACTTGACCATGCGCAGGAGGTGGAGGAACTCCGCGCGTGCAGGGAGCGCTATGAGGCGGGAGAGTATTTCGTCTCCTTTATTGGACAATACTCTGCAGGCAAATCCTATCTGATCAACAATCTCTTGGAGCGCGATCTGCTCCCACAGGGCAGGGTGGAAACGACGCCCCTTTTGACCTACATCCGCTACGGGGCGGAGGAGGAAGCCCACCTGTACTACTTCGACGGGCATGTGGAGACTGTTGACCTCTCGCAGGTGCGGCGCATCATGCAGAGTGCAGATGGCGATGCATGGGATCTGAGCGAAGTGGAGCATATGGAGGTGTTTCTGGACGTAGATCTCCTGCGTCGAGGGATGATCCTGCTCGATACGCCGGGCATCAACACGTTGATCGAGCGGCATGAGCGGCTTCTGACGCGCTCTTTGGCGCTGTCCTCCGGTATTGTCTATGTGACGAGTGGAGCACTTGCCGCCGTGGATGCGGAGAAGTTGGAACTCTTCGTACATGACGGCTGCTCCCTCTCCCTCGTGCGGACGCATTGCGATCAGATCAACGAGGCGGAGGAGCTCTTTGCGGATGTTGTGGCAAACGATCAGCGCATTCTGTCAGAGTTGGGCATTCGGGATCACTTGCAGGACTCTTTCTACATTTCCAATCTGCCCGATTCTCCGTATTTCGCGGGCATTGCAAAGATCCGTGCCATGCTCGGGGGGAAGGGGGCGGATGTACGGGCGTCCCTTGCAGAGGATACTGCGAAGCGTCTGCATGTGATGACGGAGCGTGTGTGCACGGCGCTCGCGGAGCAGGAGAGTCTGCTTGCGGCAGGACAGGCAGAGCGCGCGGCACAGATCGAGCGTCGACGCAATGCCCTCGATCAGGAGGTGGAGCGTCTCGGCATAAAGCTGAAGGATCGGCAGGCACGCCTAAAGCGCGAGGTGCAGGATGCACAAAAACGTATGCATGAGGAGATCCAAAAAACGGTGGAGCGTGCAGCAGAGCAGACAGCGAAGCGCATCACTGCCGCAGGGAAGGAAGTGCAGACCAATGTGCAGATGCAGGCACTGATTGCACATGAGACACAGACTGTTCTGCGCCGTACCTACGATGTCATCAATCATCACGTTGACCCTCTGCTCAAGGAGATCAACGGTGACGTTTCCGCTGCGGACGCAGCACTGCCCATGACGGATCTCCCGGAGGCGGAGCATTATGCAGCGCTCGTCGAGGAGCAGGACAACGAGATGGATGATCTGCAGCGCCGGCTCCGATCCATACAGTCGAATTGGGCGGAACTGGAAGAACAGATCAGTCACTATGACCCGCAGAAACTGCAGGAAATGCAGGAAGAGCTGCGGGCATACGAGCAGGATCTCGTTCGTGTTAGTGAGGAATACAAAGAACTCGGTCCCTATGTGCCGCAGCTGGTAGTGGTCGACCCCGGGGATACCCACGGGCAGAAAATCGGAAAAGCTGTCGGCAACATCTGTGACTGGGCAATCACAGCGTTGACCTTTGCCGTAGGCGGCGGCGCGAAAGCAGCAGCGACCGGTGCTGCAAAGGCGGGCTCAATTGCTGCAAAGGCTAAGACGGCAGCGGAGGCGGCAGGGCGGCTTGCAGCATGGAAAGAGAAAGGTATCGCTGTTCTCAATGGCTATCAGAAGCTGCGGCAGCATGCGCAGCGCAGCGATGCACCGGCAGGCATGCTGGAACGCATTACCTTGGAATACTGGGGACAGCAGATCGGCAAAAACTTTGATCGTCCGCCGCGTCAGGTGGAAGACTATGCCTACAAGAAAGAGTATCAACAGAACAAAGCACGCCTCGAGCAGGAATTGCGCCGCAAGAAGGAGGCAATCTATGAGCGTCAGGTCGAACTTGGCGTATTTCGCACCGAGCAGGCAAAGAAGCAGGCGCGCATTGAGAGTCTGCAGGTCAGTGCTCAGGAGCTGCAGCAGGAGATTGCGCGGCATGAGCAGCAGTGGAGGGAAAATGCCCGAGAACGCGCCCGACAGGAATGGAAAGAGGCGTGGGCGGCATATTATCGCGATCATTTGAAGGAGTCGCTGACGCAGCAGGTTGAATCCTATCTGTGTGCATTGCCGGAGCGCCTGGAGGCGTATCAGGAAGGTCGTTTCCGCCCGCTGACGGAGCAAATCGCAGCAAAACAGCAGGCGTATGCGGAGTTGGGCGACCTTTCGGAGGGGGCAGCGGAGGAAAAGCTCGGGCGCGTCCGCCGCATCCTCCATGAGCTCAAGACGGTGTGCGCGTGATGACCTCGGTACTTCCTCTGTATACGGAGTGGGCATTGGTCGGGGATCGGTCGCGCTACCGTTTTGCTGCATGGCTCACAGAGGTCTCTTATGAGTCGCTGGATGCAAAAAAGTGCAGAATATGGATCGCGCAGGATGTTTCCACACAGGAAAATGCGGAGGATGTCTTTCTCTCAAGCGTCCATGTTCCTCCGGGAATCCGACTCTGCGTACTTCCTGACAGCGATGCGGCATGGACGAAGCAGCTCGCTGCGTTCTCATTCTGCCTCCTGTGCGAGGAATTCCCGTGGCATAAGGAATCTACCGAGCAAATCCTGTACGCGCTGGATGTTCTTGCGCCGCGCCCTGTCACGGCACTCCTTCTCATGAAGGCGCAGCATCGTGCGGGCAGCACGGATCTTGATAAGATCTCCGAGACGCTGGCGGCAGCGCGCACGGTTTATCAAAAACAGGGGCTTATGGTGCTGACGGCGGACTCTACGCATCCGTCGGAGGTGTTCTCTTTGCGGAACTCCCTGCTCGGCAGACATCGCGAGATCTTGCGTGACGAACTGCTGTCCATGCGTGATCGCATGGATGAATTCAAGGCAGAGGATTATGACTTGTTCCTCGCTGCGTGCGACAATCCGCGCGGCTGTTTGGGGGTTGACACAAAAGAGGCGGTATTTTCCTGTCGTGCTGCGCGCAGAAGCGGCGAGAACTGCCTCTGGGCGGCGTGGAACCAAGCCGCTCTCGGGCTGCTCTTTGCGGCAGGGCGCCAGGGCAATCTGCGCGAGCTCCTGGAAATATATGAGAAGATGCTCTCTGAGTCGAGGCTGCCGTTCTGGTCGGATCTGGATGCACAGAAGGATCGTGAGCAGCTTGAAGCTGTACTGAAAGCTGCCTTTTCGGCTCATATGAGAACTCCTGCAAAGTATGACAAGCGCATCGTGTGGGATGCTGTCCGAGGTGAAAGTGCCTATGCACGCTTGCTGCTGGATGGAGGTGCACATATCGCATACTGGAAGAAATATCGGGAGTTTATCACGGAGAGTGCTCGCGTTATTCTGCTGGATCGACTGAATAAGTATTGTAAACATTGGGAGGAGATGATCCGGTGAAAGGGCATGAGACAATGTTTTCCTTCGCCGTCTTTGCCGTTGCCGCATTTTTCTGTGCCGGTGCATATTATCTGCATACGGGGCTGATCGGTGCATTGCTTGCCATGCTCGGCATCGGGATTTGCGCAGCGGCACTTTTTCATCGTGCACTGCAGCAGTATTTTTCTGCAAGGGCAGAAATGCAGCAGGTGCGCGATGAAAAGGAACAGCAACAGCTTCAAAGAATCTGCGATTTGCTGCGGCAGAGTCAGGAGACGCAGGAAAGCGGACGTGTGTGTGTTGCAGAGGAGCTCACTGCCATGCGTGCAGGTGTGGAGGCGCTTGCGGAATCCGGTAAAGAGAGTCTTGCACAGATGAACGATGTTGTGACGCTCAGCCGGGATATACGGGGGGCGTTCCATGAGGGCAACAGACAGGTGAACAGCCTTCTTGCAGAGGTTCTTCCCAATTTATTCTCTGCCCTTGAGGAACGTATGGCGGCACATAGGCAGGAACTTACTGCGAAGCTTGGGGAAATCTCGGAGCATCAGCTGGGCAGTGTCCAACAGCTTGAGATTCTGACCGAGGTGCTCAGGGATATTCTGAATGTTTGCGACTTCAACGGCAAAAAGGCGGATGCTGCAAATCGGCATCTCGCTCAGATGGCAGAGGCACAGATCAAGCAGGACGAACTCCTTCGAAAGCTGGAGGACATCTATCAGCGACTGAAGAAAATCCACAGTGAAACCAAACGCTCCGGCGACGCTGCAGAAGACCTCCAAAAGCCGCTCGAAGCGCTTGGCGCACCACTTTCGGATACCCTTGGGCGCGTGATGCAGGAGATCAAGGCACAGCACAAGGCACAGCAGACGGCGATGGAGCAGTATAAATCGATGACGGCAAAGGATGTGCAGATACTCGAGCAGTTGGCAAGGGCAGTGAAATGACGACATATCAAATCCTGCAGGAAGCCGTCCTCTACGGACTGCTGCAGAAGCTCGAACAGAGACATCTGACGAAGGATCTCGTCTGCCGTGCCATCCTTGCGGGCGACCGGCGGAGAATCCGCATGTTCGAGCGCATGGAAGCCGTCGGGCACGCCATGCTCACCGCCCTGCGCTTTCATGATTATCGGCGCGCTGTGCGCTATCTGCTCGTCTTCGAGAAGCTGTGCAGACGAACAGGGGACTGAATGAGAAAAAAACATTGGCGTGGACGCTATCCGTCCATGCCTTTTGTTATACTTACGGAAGCACTGATAAATTCAGCACCGCCATCTTAGCGCATCTTTTTTGCCCGCACT
>ERZ773063.1501-NODE-1501-length-13659-cov-3.106954_pt1 | contig 13659 bp, 17 predicted proteins | sample MGYA00580625_ERZ773063 | MGnify/ENA primary metagenome ERZ773063 (study PRJEB29015, sample SAMEA2738022) | human oral metagenome | biome: human oral; feature: human-associated habitat; material: dental | place: China | collected 2042 ...
GGAAAACAGTATTTTGTTGTTAACTTACCAGATAACTTAAAAGAGGGGTATTATTATTTAAATGATCTTGGAATGTTCAAGCATTAAAAAAGCTATCGCAGCGTTTATGATAGCTATTATGGTTATGAGCCTATGCTCGTGTCAAAGCAAACAGGGTCATAATACAAAAAAGGCAAAACAGATCGATTTGTCTAAAATGAATGGGAATGTTGAATATAGTGAAGTGGCTAGGATAATAGCCAATATAGATAAATACCGTGGAGACATATTAAAGGTACACGGAACATATTATATGATTGGCAAGGTCAAGGTCATTAGGTTTTATGATGCTGCTAGATGCTGCTCTATTGACGTTGATTTTGAAAGTAGCGATAAGTTCTCTGATGGGGAAGTTATTACTATAGAGGGCAAAGTAGATAGTTATTATGCTGAGGATAATGATCTTGATAAACTGCCAATTATAAAGAAAGCGAGGAGGCTATAGTGGTTACACTAAGATTTTATGATAACGAAAGTATTGAGGCGCAGATACTTGGAAGCTTAATGGTTGACGGGGAGCGATATGCGGCTTTTCTTGGCGAAGATAAATCTGTTTATCTTTATAAGTGTAAAAAGAAAGGTAGTGATTATGAGCTAACCGAAATAACCGATAAAAAAGAGTTTAAGAATGTTTGTAATAAAATGAATGAGTTTGTCAGGAGGTAGAATATGGATAAGAGTTTTTTAGAGCCTAAAGACCTAGACGAAAACATCATAGCTTTAAGTGAGGATATGCTGAGTACAACATACGACAATGTTTCTGACATTGAACGTATAAAGGATAAATACGGACTAACCGAACAAGTTGCAAGAGAAGTCGAAGAAGATGAGGAAGAAGAGGTCGCTGCAATTGAGGCTAATGGCGAACTACCTTTTAAAGAAAATGAAAAAGAGGAAACTGAAAAAAATAGAGAGCCAGAAAGGCCGAAAGAGCCTCTTTATTCTGAGGAGAAAACGACATTCCTTGGGGCTAACGATAAAAACCCAATCCTTAAGGATTTAAGCACGGGTGATGTATATGAGGTCACAAGCAATCCATTTACGATCGGTAAGAGCCAAACATGCAATTTAGTTATAGCTGATAAGGTTGTATCAAGACATCATGCAGAAGTAGTTCAGTATGGAGATAAGTATTTTATCAAGGATTTAAGTTCGACTAACGGAACATTCATAAATGGTAATAAGCTTATGGCTGATACAGATGTTGAACTTAAGGATGGCCAAGAGATTATTTTCGCAAATAAGAAATTTGTGTATCGTTATTAAAGGGAGGATTGTATGAAGAAAAATCAAATAATGTTAATATGCAGCGGTTTGATGCTTATGCTGCAATCAGTTGCCTATTATATAGTCTGGAGTTCTGGATATAGTGAAACTATGTTAAGGAGAACGCTACTAATTGAATTATTTACTTTAGCTTATTTACTTCTTACTGTGCGCAGAGTTAATTCAAATCCTGATGAGAGCATGGTTGGCTTTTGTATAGCTTATATCGCAGCGTTGTTTATGATGTTTCCAGTATTGGGTATTCTGCTCTTCTTGCAGTTTAAGCTTGCACTAATAGAGTTGCTTGCTATAGTTCTGGCTATAGTTGTGGCCATCATTGATAAGAAAAGGAGTAATTAATGAAAATATCTACGATTACAGATCAGAATAAAAGGGAATATAATCAGGATAATAAATTCGTTATTCCCAAAGTAGTAAATGGAGACAAGGTCTTACTTGCCGTTGTCGCAGATGGCATGGGTGGTACTGATGAGGGTGGTGAAGCCTCAAGAAGAGTTAAGGTTATACTAGAACGCTGGTTTGAAGATAACATCAAAGAGCTGCATAGCCAGACGAAGATAAAGAATTCGCTGAATAAGACTCTTAAGGATATTAATGATGAGATATATTCTTATGGAAAGGAGAATCTCTGCTCGCTGGGAACGACTGCTGCAATCATTATTCTTAAAGATAAAGAATACATAGTTGCTAATATAGGAGATTCGAGAGTATATAAGTTTAGTTCTAAACCAATACAGATTACAAAGGATCAGACACTCGCCCAAAGAGAAATAGATGCTGGTAATATGACGGTAGAAGAGGCGAAGCTAGACAAGAAGTCTCATACCTTAACACAGTGTCTTGGAATGAGCAGTGATGTCGAGCCAGATTTCTTTAGAGGTAAATACAAAGATGGTGATTTCTTCCTTCTTTGCTCGGATGGTTTATATAACCGCATAGAAATTGAGGATATTGAAGAAGTCATTAGACAGAAAAAGAAAAATACAAAAGAAAAACTAACCGAGCTTGTTATTATGTCAAAAGAGACGGGGGAGACAGACAATATTACGGGTATACTAATAGAGATTTAAGCCTGCGAGAAGCACGAAAATTTGACCGTAGCGAGGTTTTTATAGCTAATAGGTATATTGATATAGACATGGGTTGACGAAGAGGCGTCAGCCCTCTTTTTTTATTGCCCTCATATTTTCGCAGACAAGTATTTTCTCTACCAGTTTTCGCATACGAGTATTTTTAGGTTTAGAACTTGCCACGCTTGTAAATTTTTCATCTGCGAAAATGACTTGCCTATATTATATAAATAAGCTATAATATCTCCATACTATAGTTAGTTTTGAGAGTTTGTTTTAGAAGTAACTATATTCATATAAACGATAACAGCAGACCAAGAGGTTTGTTTTTTTAGTTTTCAGGCATGCCGCATGGTATGTCTTTTCATATACAAAATTATTGTTAAACAAGGAGAAAGAAATAATGAAAGAAGTAAATGAGTTTGTCATAAATTTCATTGGCTGGATGATAGTTTCTATTATCATAGGCACTATTCATTTAGAGTTGGCCAAAACCAGTTCGGATGTTTTTTATTGGGTTTCTAAAATCCTATTTTGCGTAGTCCTTATTGGTGGACCAGTTTTATGTATTATAAATTTATAGTTGAGGTTGAGAACTTTGTAAATCATTTAATAAAAAGAGAGGAAATAAAAATGAAGAAGAATTATCAAGAGTTAGTTGGCTTTTTCGCAGATGACGAGTTCATCTTAGAAATGATTGCGGACGCAATGAAGAGTTTCCCTGAGTATGTAAACAGAGTGTACTCTATGGAAACTCAGATGGCTATTATTTCTGTAAGATATGATGGCGAAGAGAGAGCTAGCAGAATAGCCTCTCTTGATCAGAAGAGAAGAGATGCTCATGAAGTGGCTATCGGAAGCTGCAAGATGCTCAATCGCCTAGCAGAAGAAGCTGGCGTTGAGAAGTTTTGCCCTGAAACTGATGACAGATATGTTATCGGAGATTTCTGTGCATTAATTACCTCTGAGTTCTTTGCTTCGGGCAAGAACTATAAGAGTCTCGACGAACTCATTTCAAATATGAAGGAGTCCGTGAAAGGAGGGATTAATGCTTAAAAGAACAATAGGTAACATGACACTGGCTCGGTACAAGGAGGGTGATTACACTATTGATGTCAAGCGATCTCCTGACATTGAGGTAATATCCTATAGACACCGAGACCCGCTTTTGCCAGAACTAAAATTCGTAAATGGATCGGCGAACATTATTTTTAATAATGACGTATTTTCCAAGGATGACATTGATGGTCTGGTGGAGCATCTAAAAGAACTAAAAGAAATCAGCCCCTCGAAGTAGGGGCTTTTCTTTTGGGGTAAATCTTGGAAATATTTGCTGTATATGATATAATAAAGTAAAGGAGAGGGAAATGTTTAGGGAAGAAATTATAGACATTCTAAATAAAAGCAAGCCATTAAAATCGGATTATGATACTTATTATTTTCTTTATAAAATCAACGCAGACGAATCACTAGTCAAGGTAGAGCGTGATGATATTGAAAATATGGTAAGCGGAATAAGGAATGCTTTATCGCCATATGATATAGACGAAGGAGAACTGTTATTACCATACAAAATTATCGTGTATGAGTTTTTTGATAGCTCTTTGGCAATCAAAGAATATGATTGCACCTATAAGGCGAACAATCTTAATGTCATCATGGATTATGTGAACATGAGAAGAACAAAGAATTATGGGGCTGATTCCATAAGGCTTATTTATTTTGATAATCTGGCGGTTGTGACGAAGATGAAAGGTGAACGGTTTATTAGTCTGCCAATCAGTATGCCTATTGATTATCTGCCATCAAGCGAATCTTTAGTATTAAAGTGTAAAGACTTCTTGATTGCTAGAGATTTTGTTAGAGAAAGTGAGCGTTACAACAAGATAGAAAATAAAACATTAACATATCAAGATGTAATGGGATATAGCAGCCGAAATGAAGTATTGCTTAATAAGTGGAAGAGATTAAAGAACATAACCAAGTATGTTAAAATTAATAAGTATTCGTTTAAAGAGCTTGCAGCCATACTGAAATTAAAGCAAAAGATAACCGATGCTGAATTTGTTAGGTTTATAAATTGGTATGCTCAGGTCCATAGAGAAGAGTATTTCACGAAGTTCAAATCAACAATGCATGAAGAATATTGGTTTTACATGTATTCAAGTTATGTAAGTTCTAGGTGTAAGATAAGCTTACCAGATAAATATATGGGAAATGATTTCCCTTGCGGAATGAGTGTTCTCAAAGATACAATGAATATGCTTTCGGTGTTAAAGGAGAAATCTGAGGTTTCAGCAAGAAGCATAGACGGACTTAGGCGCTATCATGATGAAGTTCTGGTTAGGTATTTAGAAATAGAAAAAAAGCTTAGCAAAAAGAAAATTAAGCTAACAAAAGAATGGAAACATATAAAAGACAATCTGGAAAAGTCATTTCTTAACGTGACCATTCTTGACAGTGAATACCTCTTAGCTGAGGAAGGCAATAGGATGAAAAACTGCGTTCGCTCATACTATGATTTCGTTAAAAGTGGGAATTCTTTCATATTTCATGTAGACTATAAGCGAAAAGGATATTGTTGTGAGTTAAAAATGAATGAAGGTTTGCCATATATCGCTCAGCTTCTTGGGTCTTGTAATAGTGATGATGTACCGAAGGATTTAGAAGATAAGATAACTAAAGTAATTGGAAGGAGAACCAATGGCTAAGATTGGAAATGAGATAATAGATAGTAAATATGAAATACTAAAGCTTCTCAATACGGGAGGAATGAATAGTGCTATCTATTTAGCATTAGACAAAAAACTCAATAGACAGTGGGCTATTAAAAAGGTAAGGAAAAGTTCGTCTCAGACTACATCTATGCTGATGGCTGAGGCGTCAATCATGAAGAACCTAGACCACCCTATGCTTCCAAGAATTGTAGGTATTGAAGAAGATCCTAAGTTCTTTTATATAATTATGGATTTTGTACAAGGAGAAAACCTTAAGACTGTAGTCACTTCTAGTGGGCCTCAGGCACAAGATACTGTTGTATCATGGGGTGTTAAGTTATGTGATGTGCTTACATATCTTCATGGCAAAGGTATTGTGTACAGAGATATGAAGCCAGCAAACATAATGCTGTCGCCAGACGGTAATATCAAACTAATAGATTTTGGTATCGCTAGAGAATATAAAGAGAACGCAAGCGAAGATACAACAGCTTTAGGAACAGAAGGCTATGCAGCTCCAGAGCAGTACGAAGGCAAGGGCCAAACAGATGCTAGAACTGATGTATATGGTATGGGAATTACGCTCTTTCAGCTTTTAACAGGCGTAAATCCATCTTCGTATCAGGAGAATATATTCAGTATTAGATTGCAGAACCCAAATCTGTCGTCTGGGTTAGATAAAATTATCCTTAAATGTACCAACAAAGATCCTAAAAAGAGATACCAAAGTACGGAAGAACTTAAAAAGGCACTGCTTAACTATAGAAAACTTGATGATAAGTTTTTAAAGAAACAGAAGAAGGTGATTAAGAAGTTCTTTACGCTATTGGGGCTGTCTACCTTGTGCTTTGTTGTTGCGGGTGGATCGTTTATTGCTTCTTATTTTCAGAAAAATAACAGATACTCGGCGCTGCTGTCGGGAGTTCCAAGCAAGGCTAATATCATAAAGGCAATTGATGTAAAGCCATCAGAAACTGCTGGGTATGTAGCTCTACTTAATTATTACGGCAAAGAAATAGATCAGAATGAACTATCTGAGTTTTCTCATATATATGGGGAACATAGGGAAGATATTACTGAAATAGAAGATGTATCTATGATTGCAGGGGAAAAGATTCTTGGCTCGTATAGCGAGAAGTCCATCAGAGCGAAGCTTGTTGCTGGAGAACCATATTTTAATGCAGCGAGCAAAAAATACTCATCTGCGAAAATATATGTAAGTATGGCTAAGTTTTATAGGGCGTATATCATGCAAGATGACTCTGCAATCGTAAAAGAGCCGTCAAAGAAAGACTATGAAAAGCTACTGCGTGGTATGAGTGACATTCTAAAAGAAAATGAAAAGCTAGATAGTGATGACAAACATAGTATTATGCTTGCTTCCGATCAGTTAATTCTTGGACTGCTTTCGGAAAACGCAGATTCAATGAGAGAACAAAAGATCTCAAAATCTGATCTTACGTCAATTGTATCAACCGTTGAGAAAAACGTTGATAGTATAAACACGAGGGTTAAGGTATTAAAAGAGAAGAAAGAGGCCGTTAAAGCTTCTATCGTTACAGCAAAAGAAAAAATCGAGCTTGCGTATAATACTCCGAAGGAAGGCGGTGAAGAATAATGGTATTAGATTATATTAGTAAAATATTTCTTGCATTAGGCGTTTTGTTCTTTATCGCAGCACTATATCATTTGTATAAAAATGATGTTCTGGAAACAATCTCTGGGGTAAAGGAGTTTGAACAAGCACAGGAAATTTATAACCAGAAACTTGATGAGAGCAGAAAGGTCTTTGATGATCTTGATAAAAAAAATATCAATCGTGGCGGTGATACTGGCGAAGTTAAGATTTTAAGCGAACTAAGCATTATCCCAGTAAAGTCGGATGCAAGCAAAGAACTTGAAGATCTTGAAGCTTTGTATAAAAAGGCTGAGGCTAGAATGAATAGTGAGCAGAACAGTGACTCTATCTATGAAGAAAAAACAAGCTTTTTAGAAGAGGATGAGAAAACTGATTTCCTCCCAGTAGAAGATGAAAAGACGGACTTTCTTGATACTGATGAGGAGAAAACAATGTTTTTAGAAGAAGATGAAGAGAAAACGACTTTCTTGGAAGATAGTGACGAGAAAACGGCGTTTCTTGGCGTTGAAGATGAGAAAACAGAATTTCTCTCAGATGACGGAAAGACAACATTTTTGGATTAAATGATTGTATATCTCGGTCGATTATGTTATACTTAACTCATACAAGAGAAATAATAGTTGATATTCCCTTGCGCTAAGTGATGTCTAGCAGAAAATGGCGGCCGCTAGGCCGTCTTTTCTTTTGCTTGAAAGACTTGTGTTTTGAACATAAGTAAGATATAATGTTCCCATAATTTAGAACCAAAAAACTAATAAAAATTAATAGAAAGGTAAGAATAATGATTGCAAAAAGAAAAACCGTCTTTTCTGCATTGATAGTTATAATGCTGATTGCGAGCATGACTATGTTTTATGCGGGAGAAGAAAAGAAAGGCGTGACTATTGAAGGGCTTCCAGATAAGGCTGCTCAATCAATAGAAAAAATTGTTGTTAATACTGATAAGGATGTAGTAGGCGACAAGGTTAAAGTTGAAGTTAAACAAGATTCAACATCTATTCTGTCAAAAGAGTATTCTGTTGGCGAAGATATATCTTTGAAAGATCTGAAAAAAGATGGAAAATATAAGCTTGTTGTTAGCGGAGAATATAAGGATTCCGCTAAGAAATTCACTATTGAAAAATACTTTAATATTGATAATGAAAAGCCAACATTTGATATTAAAGGCGTGAAAGACGGAGCTATCACCAATCAGGATGTAACACTTAATGTAAAGGCAAATGATAATATTGATGTTGATGTAGATAAGTCAAGTATAACGTTATCTGGTGAAAACATTAAAGGAACAGCTCTAAACAGAAACCTAACAATATCTAAAGAGGGTCATTATAACCTTAAGGTGGTTATTGTAGATGCTGCTGGAAACGAAGCTAAAAAGGACGTTTCATTCACTATAGACAAAACAAAGCCTGTTATTAGTTCAAAGACTGCTGATGGTGCTTTTGTTAAAAAGATAAGTGATGTTGAGTTTGCTACTGATGATGCGAATATTGAGAAGATGGAACTTACTCTTGCAAAGCAGAATAGTTCTCCAATCACAATTACCAAAGAAGGTAATTCCATATCATTAAAGGATGAACCATCTGGAGATGTAGTTGATGAACTCTGGAATGTTACAGTAAGAGCTACAGATAAAGCAGGGAATGTAGAAGTTAAGTCTCTATCTATCCACAAAGATAATGTAGCGCCAAAAGTAGATATTAATGGCGTAGAGGACGGCAAATTTTACAATAAAGACGTAAATATTAAAGCCTCTGTTGAAGATGCTAATATTGCCACTAAGGAAATGACTATCAATGGATCGGCAGTAAGTGGACTTGATCAGACAATCACCAAAGAGGGTGAGTATGATGTATCTGTTAAGGCAGTAGATAAGTCTGGTAACGAGACCGTAAAGAGTCTGCATTTTACTATTGATAAAACTCCACCAGTAACTACTATTAGTGGCCTAACAGCAAAGAGACATTACCAGAAGCCAGATATGGCAAAATTCTCTGCAAATGAGGTAGCTGAAATCCATTATGAAGTGATTGCGGATGGCAAGACTATCAAAGAAGGTAAGGGAGATGCTTTTGATGGATATACTGTAGATGGAGATTATACGGTTAAGGCTTGGGCTATTGACAGAGCTGGCAATGTGGGCGAGAAGGCTTCTATTTCATTCGTAAAAGATAGCACAGCACCAACTGTTGATCTGTCTGGCGTTTCTGAGGGCAAGTATTACAATACAAATAAGGGCGTGTCTATATCTGTAAATGAGCGTTATTACGACACAAACAAGGTTAGCGTAACAGCATATAGAGAGAGGAAAGGACAGAAATATAGTGTTCCATTCTCGTTTAAGAGTAATGCGGTTAACAGCACTAATACGCTTAATGCTACAGAAACAGGAACGTATCACATTACTGTTTCGGCAGTAGATGAAGCTGGAAATAAATCAAAGACCAAGAGCATTACCTTTACTGTAGATAAAGAAAAGCCTGTTATCACTATTAATGTGAAGGCTAATAATGGTTCTGCTGATGCAGCCGCTCCAGAAGTTGTTGTAAAAGAGGACTATATGGCCAACAAGAATATCGGAATTGTTAAGTCTTTTGGAGATTCTTCAAAAGAGCCATCATTCTCAGATAGTTTTACAGAGCAGGGTGGCAGTAGAAAATACCAAGGTATGCCTAAGAAGAAGGCTTATGACGGCGTATATACTGTAAAAGCGACTGTTACAGATAAGGCAGGAAATTCGGCAACTCTTTCTAAAACATTTACAGTTAATAGATTTGGTTCTCTCTTTGTAATTAAGGAGTCGCCAAGCAAGAAATATCAGAAATCTGTTAACAAGGATGTTGTTATAGAGGAAATGAATGTCGGTGGAATTAATGAGTATAAAGCAGAAGTAACCTTAGACGATCAGACTACCGAGGCAAGCGGTGTAACTGTATCAAAGACGGGATATACTACGCTATATACAGTTCCAAAGGAGAATTTCGAAAAAGAAGGTGTTTATAGAGTTAATCTTGTTACTCGTGATGCAGAAGGAAATACATCAGAGTCTAAGAAGGCTAAAGATGGAGATATTTGGTTTGCTGTTGATAAGACTGCTCCAATAATCTCTTACTCAGGAGTAGAGTCCAATCACATCTATAAGAAAAACTCTATGAAGCTATATGTTAATTCAAGAGATACGATCTCGAAATCTGTTACTGAGGTTAGAGCGAATGGCGAAGTTCTTGATTCACACAAGGATGAAAACGGAACTTACGTTAAACTAACTAAGGGTATTAATCAGAAGATCGAGATTACAGCTACGGACAAGGCGGGCAATGAGGCAAGCAAGGTGCTTACAGATGTAACAGTATCAGATAGCCCATTTGCATATCTACTTGCTAACAAGCTGATTATGTTTGGTCTTATCGTACTTATTGCTATGATTGGTGGCGGCGCTATCTATATGGCAAAGAAACGTAAGATAAATAAAGAAACTGGGGAAGATGACCTAATCTTCTAATAGTTAGCCCTCGCTAGAGGGCTTTTATTATGCCTGAAATCGTACAAAATTTAGCCATAGCGGGGTTTTTATGGTATTTAGGTATATTGATATGGCTAGGTGGATTCAGGCTTGCATTTCGTAAATGAATATGATATAATGTAGTTACTCCTGAATGATCGTGTGGTTACGTGCGGATTTGGCTCTCGAAAGAGGGCCTTTTCTATTGCCATTATTTTTCGCATATGAGTATTTTCTCCTACTGATTTTCGCAGACAAGTATTTTAAGGCTTAAATATTTGTGGAGCTGTAAATTATTCATCTGCGAAAAATTAGAGGCTGAAACAACCTATTTGATTTGGTACTGCGATATGATATAATGTCTATAAGGTTACATAGGTGCAAATATGAGAAAACGAAAACAAGAAAAGCGAAAAATGATATTCATTATTACAGCAGTATCAATTATTGCTGTAATTTTCGGCGTCCTTATGAACAACAGATATGCTATGAGCAGCTTTGGGGATATAAAGCCTATATCGGGTAAATATAAAAAGGTGTATTATCTCCAAACGGAATATAAGAACGCAAAATTTAGAACGGTGTTTGACGAGCAATCACCATCTAATGAAGATTTTCATGATGTGAGAATTGCTGTCATGAATTACGAAGGTGAGGTTGATGGCTCAATCACAGATGGCTCAGTGCCACCTAATAATGTTATTGAAGCTACGCTTTCACCAGATGAATATAAATTCCTTATTGATGGATATGATTTATTTAATGCAGATCTTACCGTAACGACCGTTCTCATTCCTGTTGATGATTTCGTTTACATGTATACCTATTTAGAACCTATAGATCCAAAAAAGCTTGCAAGGCGTTCTGCGAATAATCTAAATAGTCATATAGATAGTAATTCGCAAGATGGGGTACTAATGGAGATGCCTAGAAGTGAGCTTAATAATTACATTAAGAAATACAAGTTTAAGGAGCTGTAGTATGACGGTATCAATACTTAATGTGGCAGAGTACGTTGTTTCAAAAAGAGAAAATAAACGAATGTCTAGGCAAATGCTTCATTCGGTTCTATATTTCGTCCAAGAGCGTTATATAGAAAAAGAGGGCGAGCCGCTGTTCAAAGAGACGTTCTTAAAGAAGGGATTATTCCCCTGTTCGGCTGTTCTTGATGCTGCTTTTACCAATCAAGGCTATATTGAGCAAAGCGAGCTTTCAGAGTTCAAAAAGAAGCTGAATCAAAAACACAGAGTTGTTATTGATGGGGTATTAGATGGGTTTTCTGATGCTACATCAAAAACAATAGCTATGAAACTATCTGATGATAAGGCTTGGAAAAGTACATTAGATGGCAAAGTAATTACAACCAAGACAATGAGAGGAGAAAAATTATGAGGAAGTCTAGTATTGTAATCGGTATTTTAGGAATTGTATTTGGAGTTGTGTCATTCACAAATACAATGGTCTTGCAAACAGTTATGTCTATGATTGGGAAAACGGATCGGGTGGCTATAACTGTAGGCTGTGTCTATTTCTTAGGTATGTTAATAGCTGGAATATGGACTGTTTTAAATGCAGATATGGATAGCAGAGGTCTTAAAAAAGAAGAGTGTTTTAAACTTGCAATTAAGCCGTCTGTCTTGTTTGTAATAACAGGCATATTCTGCCTTGCATCATCTCTTAGACGAAGCTATATCATGTTTGCACTATTAGCAATCGTACTTGGCTTAATGTATATCATTAAGGCTGCAAAGCTATATAGAAAGGAGAAGAAATAATGTCAATAATGCCGACTGTTAAAGAGTCAACATTGATGGACGAACTTCCAGGTGATGGCCAGATTAAGTCGTTAGATGTTGCACTATTTATTGCACAAACCGCTGACAAACATCTTTATCATGCGGGATTTCTTGATAAGATAACCGTAGGAAAGATTGAACTAATTACTTATTTCGCACAAGGGGCTTCGCTAATTCTTAATGGTGTTAAACTGTTTCCTGATGATATGTATGCGGAGGGCGGTTCAGTTAAGACGGAACGCATATCTGGCTTCTTCGGATATGACAGGAGAAGGGTTATAAAGGAGCTTCCAAGCCCGCAAGAACTCATGAAGATCTTAACGCCAATCCAGAGCAGTTTTACCAAATGGCAGATGATGACTATAAATGAAACTATTGAGGCTCTTGCTAAATATGATGAAAGTCATCTTAGAAGAATTATCACTAATTCAGAATCGTATAAGGCTGCGTTGTCTAGGCCTGACAAGAAAATCAGACTTATGGATATGAAAAATGAGTTTAGTGATTGGTACGAAGCAGAGAATAATTATGGAGGGTTCTGTTATGAGTGATAGAGATCAGCTTGATCGAGAAATGAGAAGATTTGAAGAAAGAGAAGAATTAGGTAGTCCTGTAGATATGTGATTGGCTAAACCTTTAAGGTAAAGCGTCACAGTCCTTAAATTATTTACTAGTCTAAGTCTTGAGAAATCTTGACTACGTTGTTCGAGAGAAATACACACCTTAAGCTGATGCTCTAGGCTTTCGCTCTGTGGTCATAAGTTAAGTTAGGTGGACTTAAAAAATAGCCTTGTGCTTATGGCTTAAAAACCTTTTACAACATTGACGAAGAGAAGTCCAATTCAGATCTTGGTAACAGAGATTTTGATAGGCACTACAGTTTGGAATTGACTGTCTTATAGAATAAACAATTCTAAAATGCGAAAGGAGTCAAGACGATATGTTTGTATATGTAATATCAAAAGACGGACAACCGCTTATGTCAACTACTCGTTTTGGCAAAGTTCGTAGGTTACTAAAAGATAAGAAAGCTAAGGTAATAAGAAGTTGTCCGTTTACAATTAAGCTTCTTTATGAGCCTGAGAGCTTAGTTGTACAAAAGGTTGTCTTAGGACAAGACACAGGCTCGAAACATATCGGCACTGCTTGTGTAGCTGATAATAAGGTTTTGTATCAATCAGAAGTTACACTAAAAGATGACATCAAGAAAAAGATGGATAGACGCAGAGGTTTTAGAAAAAACCGCAGGTATAGAAAAACTCGTTATAGAAAACCTAGGTTCTTAAATAGAGCTAATTCTACTAAGAAGGATAGACTACCACCAAGTGTGAGAAGTAAAGTGCAGTCACATATTGATGAAATTGAGTTTTGCAAGAAAATCTTGCCGATTTCAAAGATTGTACTTGAGGTCAGTCAGTTTGATACAGCTCTTATGAAGAACCCAGCTCTTATTAATGAAAAAGTAAAGCGCTGGGGCTATCAGAAAGGCTTTGATTATGAATATTCATCTAGGCGAGAAGCGGTACTTCATAGAGATAACTATACTTGTCAGTGCTGTGGTAAGAAACATGTACGGTTAGAAGTTCATCATATTATCTTTAGATGTATG
>ERZ773063.1503-NODE-1503-length-13631-cov-10.830215_pt1 | contig 13631 bp, 14 predicted proteins | sample MGYA00580625_ERZ773063 | MGnify/ENA primary metagenome ERZ773063 (study PRJEB29015, sample SAMEA2738022) | human oral metagenome | biome: human oral; feature: human-associated habitat; material: dental | place: China | collected 2042 ...
TTTTATGTGCAGCATAAGCTAAATTTCCTAAGGATATAACCATCATTTCAAAAATCAACATACCAATTCTTAGACCTAATTGCTCCATTGCAGCAGGTATACCAACTTTTAAAATTCTTTTTGCAGTAAAATAGTCAAATTTTAAATCCTTTATTTGTAAGGAAATCCAATTTTTTTTACTCCAAAAAACAAGATAAATAGAAAAAATAGCTGATGAAAGCCTTGTTAAAGTTGTACTTAATGCTGCACCAAATACTCCCCATTTAAAAATATGTATTAAAAGATAATTTAAAAGTATTTTTAAAATTAATGCAAGGGTGTTTCCTATCATAGGAATTTTATTTTCTCCCATAGCTCTAAAAGCATAAAATGTTGAAATACTTATTGCCAAAAATGGAAAACCAATTACTGTCATATTCTGATAAAGAATAGCATCTTTTAAATTCATATCCTTAGCATTACCAACTAGGTTTATTATTTCCTTAGAAAAAATTAAAAACATAACTGTTAAAAATATTCCAAGAGGGATTGCTATAAAAAAACTTTGAGCAAAGGCTTTTTTTCCTTCTATTTTATTATTTGCCCCAAAAGCACGACTTAAAAGTGCAGTCGTTCCAGTTGCTACTGCTATTAAAGCAGGGATTAAGGCATACATAGCAGCTGTTCCAACTCCAACTGAACTTATTGCAGTTGGTCCTAAACTTGCAACCATCATCATATCAAATGCCATTATTAAAGTTTGTGCAAGTAGGTCAAAAACTGCTGGTATTGTTATCTGAAATATATTTTTTATCAATTTTTTATTAGCAATTATACTTTTTTCAATATTCATATCTTCCTCAATTATTTTATATAAAAATTTTTTATACATTTTATTTTATGTTATTGTATATTATATAGGATTTTTCAAAATAATTAAATAGATTATTAAAAATAAAAAGAAGTTATTGTAAATTTACAATAACTTCTTTTTAATAATTTTATTTATCATGTTTATGTTTAGAAGAACAGCATTCACAATCTTCTTTTCCACAACCACAAGTACCTTTTTTCTTAACTCTTATAAAAGCTATAATTGCTACTATAATTACTACTGCTAATACAAGTACTGTTGATAATAATGATGTTTTCATAACATATCTCCTTTCTACATACTTAATCAGAAACTGCTCTTTTAGCTTCAACTTTTACTACTTTTGGTTTTCTAAACAACATATACAACATAAATAATAATACAACTCCAGCTATAAAAGTCCAAACAGTAGGAGCTGTTTTTAAAACTAATATACTACCAAATTGATATACCATAAGAGCAATTGCGTAGGCAAATAAAGATTGATATATCAAAGTAAAACAAGCCCATTTTTTATCATTCATTTCTTCTCTCATTGCTCCTGTTGCTGCAAAACAAGGAATGCATAATTGATTGAATAACATAAAACTAAGTGCAGATACTGGAGTAAAAATAGATTGTGCATATTTTATCATACTTGGGTCTGTTGAACCAACATCTCCAAGTCCAGCTACAACACCAAATGTTGATACTACAACTTCTTTTGCAACTAAACCACTTATAGTTGCAACAGTTGTTGCCCAATGTCCAAATCCTGTTGGAGTAAAAATAGGTGCAACAGCTTTTCCTATTGTTTCAAGGATAGAATGACTATCACTTGAAAATTCTACAAACTCAAAGTTTGTTGATATATTTTGTAAAAACCAAATAACAATAGTTGCTAATAAAATAATAGTTCCTGCTTTAATAATAAATGCTTTAACTCTATCCCAAACAGTTCTAAGAACATTACTAGCCACAGGTATATGATATTCAGGTAATTCCATAACAAATGGAGCTGGATCTCCAGAAAAAGCTCTTGTTTTCTTTAACATAATTCCTGAAATAATAACTGCAAGTATTCCAGAAAAATAACATACTGGTGCAAACCACCAACCTTTACTACCTGCAAAAATTGAAGCAGCAAAAAATGCTATAACTTCTGTTTTAGCACCACAAGGCATAAAAGAAGCAACAATAATTGTCATTTTTCTATCATTTTCATTTTCAATTGTTCTTGTAGCCATAATACCAGGAACAGAACAACCAGTACCTATTAAAATAGGAATAAATGATTTTCCTGAAAGTCCAAATTTACGAAATATTCTATCCAATATAAAAGCAATTCTTGACATATATCCAATATCTTCCAAAATAGCCATAAATAAATACAAAGTTGCAATTAAAGGTGTAAATCCTAATACTGCTCCAACACCACCAATTATACCATCTACAATCAAACTAGATAACCAAGGAGCAACTTTAATAGATTCTAACATAGAAGATACACTTCCACCTATCATATCTGTAAAAAATGTATCATTGACCCAATCTGTGACAGGTCCTCCCACAACAGTAACTGATATATAGTAAATCAAAAACATAACTAAAACGAAAATAGGAAGAGCAAAAATACGGTTTGTTAGTATTCTATCTGCTCTATCACTCATTGTCAAACCACTTCTTCCTTTTTTTACTGTTTGACTTATAATTTTTGATATATATTCATATCTTGCATCAGTGATAATTCCTTCACCATCATCATCTAATTTTGCTGTTGCCTCTTTGATTATACTATCCACTTTATTTTTTTCATCAGAAGATAGATTTAATTTTTCAGTTGCTTTTTTATCTCCTTCAAATAATTTGATAGCAAACCATCTTTTATATTGTGATGTAGGTATAGATGAAACAGAATTTTCTATATCTGTTATAAATTTCTCTACATCTCCTTGAAAGGCTTGTATATAATTTTGTTTTGTGCCCGCAGCTTTTTGAGCTGCTTCAATAACTTTATCAATATTTTTTCCTTTTAATGCTGAAATTTCAACAATGGGACAAGCTAATATTTTACTTAATTTTTCAACATCAATTTTATCTCCATTCTTTTCTACTACATCCATCATATTAAGTGCAATAACCATAGGAATTCCTATTTCTGATAATTGTGTTGATAGATAAAGATTTCTTTCAATATTTGATGCATCTATAACATCTACAATAACATCTGGTTTCCCATCAATTAAATACTCTCTACTAACAACTTCTTCAAGTGTATATGGTGATAAAGAATATATTCCTGGTAAATCTGTTATTTTTATTTCCTTATCTTTCTTATAGGTTCCTGTCTTTTTTGATACAGTAACTCCTGGCCAGTTTCCTACATATTGGTTAGAGCCTGTCAAAGCATTAAATAAAGTTGACTTCCCACAGTTAGGATTCCCAGCTAAAGCAATTGTGATACTCATTTTTTCTCCTTTTTTAATTAAGCATTAATCATTTCAATTTCTACACATTCAGCATCTTCTTTTCTAAGACTCAATTCATATCCACGAATAGATATTTGTACTGGATCTCCTAGTGGTGCTACTTTTCTTATATATAATTCTGAATTTTTTGTAATTCCCATATCCATAATTCTTCTTTTTAATGGACCAGAACCATGTATTTTTTTCACTATATACCTTTTCCCAACAATTGATTCTTTTAATGTCAGCATCTCATTTCCTCCTTTTTAAAATATACTAAAAATCATTACTCTGGTACAACAATAATTCTTTGAGCAATGTCTTTTCCAATTCCTACTCTGCTATCTTTAATATTTACGATTATATTACCAATATTTTCAGTTAATACTGTGATATTAGCATTTTCAACAAAACCCATATTAGCAAGTTGTTTTTTCTGTTCTCCATCTAATTTTATTTTTATAATTCTCATTATTTTTCCAGTGGGTGCCATTAATAAGTCCATAATTCTCACTCCCTTTTTTTCAAAATATACTTAACTAATACTATTGCAATTGTATATTATAATTTTTTTTATGTTTGTCAATCAAAATTTAATAAAAACAAAAAATAAGACTGCTAAAAATTTAGTTACAAACTTCATTATAGTTTTTAAATTTCAGTAGTCTTATTAAATTTTTAGTTAATATAAGTAGTAGAATTTATAAGCTCTTTGACAGTATTGTAATCTTTTCTCAATTCCTCATCATTTTTTAAGGAAGAACCCAAATATTTATCAACATTTTCAAAATATTCCTTAGCTTTTTCTTTTTCATCAATTAAAGCATAACACCAAGCAAGTTGTAAATCTCCAAAACCTTTATAATCTGTTATTTCTAATTCTTCTTTAAAGGTTTTTATAGCTTCTTCAATATTTCCATATTCTTTTAAAGCTAGTCCTAATTGATATAATAACCAGGAATTAGTTTCTCCCATTTCTCTCACTTTTTTAAAAGTTAAAATAGCTTTTTCATACTCACCTAATTTTGAATAAGCAAAACCAAATTGCATATTAAGCCAAGCGTCGTCTTTTCCTAAATCTTTTGCAATATTGAAATATTCTAATGCTTTATTTAAATCTTTTTCCAGTAAATTCCAACCTATTTGAGAATTTATCCAAGCATCATTTCTTCCTAAATCTTTTGCAATATACAAATATTGTAAGGCATTCTCTGTATCTCTTAGTTCACCATACCAAAAGGCTATTTCACTGTTTAAAAAAATTTTATCCTCTGATGTAATTCCTTCTTCCATAGTTAAGGCAATTTTTAATCTATCAATACCTTCCAAAATTTTTCCAGTTCTTGCAAGATTAGTACCAATTTCAATATTTATTGCCCTATCATCTCTACCTAATTCTTCGGCTTTAAAGAAATATTTTAAAGCTTCTTCAGCTTTTTCAAACTCACTATATATCCAAGCTACTTGATAATTTGTACTGACATCATTTTTATACTCATCAAATTCTAAAAGTTTTAAAAAATATTCTAGTGCTTCTTCATACTTTCCCATTTTACTTAAAGTATAAGCAAACATAAGATCTAATTTTATATCTTTTTCTCCTAAATCTTTAAGTATAGCAAGATATTTATAAGCTTTTTCACATTCACCTAAATAATAGTATACAAAAGAAAATTCTCTATTTATCCATAGATCATTTCTTCCTAATTCATTAGCTCTTTTTAGATATATCAATGCATTTTTATAGTCTTCTAAATCATTATAAACATAAGCTAAGTCAGATAACATTCCTACATTATCTTTAAATTCCTCCTTACCTATTATATCTTTTAAAATTTTTATTGCCTCTGTGTGTTTTCCCAAAGCAACAAGTATAGATGAAGTTCTTGAAACTAATAAAGGATCAACATCAACAGGAGATAATTCTCTTGCTATATTCATATGTTCAAGTGCATTTCTAGGTTTTTCAGCTAAAAAATATGCCCAAGCTATTTCAGAGTATATCCAAGTATCCTTTCTTCCTAATTCAATAGCTTTTTTATAATTTTCAATGGATTCATCATATCTATTTTGAAGTCTTAAATTATAAGCCAATTGAGAATAAGTCCATTCATCATTATCTCCAAGTTCTAATCCTTTACGAAGATGTTTTTCAGCTTCAACATAATTTTTAAGTTTATTGTATAACCAACCTAATCTTTCTTCTGAAAAGATTAACTCATCTTTTATATCTTCTTTAGGTTGTAGTTTAGAATAACTATTAAGATATTCTAAGCTTTTATTAATATATTTTATAGCTTTTTCATAATTTTCATTTTCTTTGTTTGATAATTCTTGATATGTCCAACATAGGAAAAGATGAGAGTCTGCTTCATTAGGATTAATCTCTATTGCCTTAGAGAAATATTTTTTTGCTTTTAAATAATTATCTAAATAATAATAAGAATAAGCTATACGATAATTCCATATATAAGTATTTTCTTCAGTTTTTTCAATAGATTTTAGAAGTTCTATTGCTTTTTTGTAGTTATCTATATTATTATATGCCCTTGCTAAGATTCCAATAATTTCTGTAGTTTTTTCTTCATTAGGAAGAGATTCAATTTTATCAATTATTTCTTGATGTCTTTCTTCCTTATGTAATATATTCAATAATTTAATTAAATTATTTACCATTCTAATCCCCCCTGTTGAAACTTTTCTTAATGTAGATTTTACTTCATTTATAGAAAAATTTCAAGAAATAGTTTAATTATAACTGAAAATAAAAATGAAAAGATTTCATTTTATAAAAATAATTTCAACAGTTATAAGAAATTTTCGATAAATAAAAAGATTTTTTCTCTAAAACACTTGAAAATTCTTACAATGTGTGATATAAAGTATAGTATATTCTATGTGTGAGTGTATTTTTTTATTAGGAGGAAAGATAAAAGATGACAAAAAAAGAATTTGCTAAATTATTATTTGAAAAAGGGGTTTTTACTACAAGAACTGAAGCAGAAAAAAAAGTTGATATCATATTTGATTCAATGGAAAAAATCCTATTAGATGGAGAAAACTTAAGTATCATCAACTGGGGTAAATTAGAAATAGTTGAAAGAGCTCCAAGATTAGGAAGAAACCCTAAAACTGGTGAAGAAGTTAAAATTGGTAAGAGAAAATCAGTTAAATTTAGACCTGGAAAAGCATTTTTAGAAAAATTAAACTAAAATAATGTATAAATAAAAATAGAGTCTTGAGACTCTATTTTTATTTATTTTCCATAATCTTCATCTGTATCGACTCTAGGTATAAAAACTTTTATATCTAATACAGGACTTCCATTAAGAGCATCTAAACCAATAACTGTTATTTTATTTTCTTCAATTGAAAGTATTTTACAAACACATATTGCTATTGGATTAGGTCTATTAGGTGAACGAGTTGAAAAAACTCCCTTTTCTAAAGTTCCAAATGGAGGAATAGATTTTAAAATACTTCTATCAGCCCTATCTCCCCAGTATAAAACTATTATATTTTTTAAAAGTTCAACTCCATCTAAAGCATCTACATATTCAGGAAAAATTTCAATTACAGATTTTTCTTCTGAATACTTCCCTTGCTTTGGAGCATTTTCTTTACTTTCATATATATTGTGTATAATCCCTATTTTCTTTAAATTCATATTGTTCTCCTATCTAAAAGATTTTTTATGTAAAGTACTCACTTGGTAAAACAAAATTTATTTTAATATTTCAAGTATCTCATCTTTATTTAAAGGTTCAATTACTATATATGAAGCATCTATAAATTTATATTTCTCAGTAGGTAATTTCTTTATGAAATCATCATATACAGTTTCTCCAATTTTATCAATACTTTCTGCTCCATTTTCATCAACTTTATATGTGCAGAAAAATATTTTCCAAAAGGCTATTTCTTCATTTTTTATATAGTCCATTGAAAAAAATTCTACACTTGGTTTATATGGAAGAATTGTTCTAAGATTTTCTGTTAATACATAGTAGCCCCACTTTTCTTTTGTTGACCTATCCTCAACAAAAGATTGTTTTGCTGAATAGGCATCAATATACTGTATATTTTCACAAAATTCTGAAAACTCTTTTATTTCATCAGATGAATTTACTATTCTTTCAATTATTTCTTTATTAAAAGCAACAGGTCTTTCTATTCCATAAATATTACTTACTTTTGCATCTTTTTCGTTTAAAAGATTAACAATTGTTTTAATTCCTGCTTTTATATCTTTCTTATAATCAAAATTTTCAATAGTTCCAGAAGTAAAAACCTCACCAGTTGTAGCTATAATTTTTGAAACTAATTTTTCTGCCAACACTTTCATAAATTCTAATACTATAAGCCAATCACTTTCAGAGGCAGGTGTATATTCTTTTATGACATAAGAATTTTTTTGGCTATTATATGAGAGTTCAAAACCTCTTGTACTTTTTTCTACAGCTCCAAATAAGATACAATTATGATTTTCTTGCCAATTTTCTATTGAAGCATCAAAATCAAAGTCGTCTGCATCAATATCAATATTATAAATAGATAAATGAGACAAATTACTTATTTCCCTAACTGTTAAAACTTTTTCATATTTTAAAAATCTACTTTTATTTTTTATATAAAAACTTACACTCATTTTGCCTCCTATAAATTTACCCTTTCACTTTTTTTATAAATATCAAACATTTCATCTACTGTAAGTTCATCAAGAAGCATATAAGCACCATCCAATTTTTTATATTTTTCTTTAGGTAAGTTAGTAATAAAATCTGCATACTTAATTAACATACTTAAATCTTTTTTATTTTTATCATTGACAAAATTTAAGAAAATTCCCCACTCAATTTTTTCTAATATTTCATTTGTTAACAGACTTTCATCTTCTAAAACTGGAATTTTTGAATAAGGTAAAATAACTTTCATACCAGTTCCTAATATGTATACTCCTAATAGAGTATCTTTTCCTGTTTTTTCATTAGTTAGTATTGTTATATTTTGTTGAAGATTTATAGCATATTCAATATATTGTAACGGTTTTAAAAAGTTATCAAAAGCCTTTACTGGATCTATTTCATTTAAAATATCATCACAAATTTTTTCATTAAAAATAACAGTTCTATGTATTCCATTTAACATAATAGTTCTTGGTTGATCATTAGGATCACTTAATATATTTTTAAATTCTTTCAAAGTTCTGATTGTATCGTTCTTGTAATCAAATTTTTTAATTGTATCAACAGTATAGATTTCTTTTTTCTCATATATAATATCTGTTTTCATTTTTTCAGCAAGGGCTTTTGAATATTCAAGAGCTAAAAGCCAATCTTCTTTTGTTGAAGGAGTAAGTATTCTAACAATATAATTTTTATTTTCGTTATCAAAAAAGAATTCAAAGCCTCTACTACTTTCTCCTTCAAGTCCTAACTTAAAACAATCATAACTATTGATTTTTAAATTAAGAAATTTTTCTTCATCAAAATTTTCATCTCCACAAAAATCAAAATTGTAAATAGATAATTTTTTATCTTTACATAATTCTATTGCTTCTCTAACTGTTATAACTTTCTCATAACTAAAAAATTTTTTCTTGTTTTTTATAAAAAAACAGTTTTTTACATAAGAACTATTATTCATCTCATTCTCCTTAGATATTTTTAAAGAGCTCTTATCAGTTCCACAAGTTTATCAACATCTTCTTCTTTAGTTGCCCAAGAAGTTACAAATCTTGATGATTGACTTTCTCCTATTCCAAAAAATTCAACTGAAAAAATAACATCTTTTTCTAATTTTTTTATTTGTTCTTGACTTAAATCTACAAAAACTTGATTAGTATAAGAATCAGTAGCTAATTTTATTCCTTTTTCTGCAAAAGCATTTTTTATTTTTAAAGCCATTTTATTTGAATGTACACCTATTCTATAGTATAAATCATCTTTAAATAGAGTTGCAAACTGTATTCCTAATAATCTTCCTTTTGCAAATAATCCACCTTTTTGTTTAATAGAAAAATTAAATTCTTTCTTTATTTCATCATTTATAATTATAACTGCTTCACCAAATAATAGACCACATTTTGTTCCACCTATATAAAAAACATCACAATATTTTGGATAATCTTCTAAATTGATATCACATTTTTCAGAAGCAAGTGCTGAGGCAAGTCTTGCACCATCTAAATATAGATATAAATTATTTTCTTTACAAGTTTTGCTAATTACTTCTAGTTCATTTTTAGTATAAACAGTTCCTATTTCAGTAGTATTTGAAATATAAACCATTTTAGGTTTTACCATATGATGATCTTCATGTTTTCTTAATTCATTTAAAATTAAATTAGGAGTTAATTTTCCATCAATACCATCTACTTCAATTATTTTATGTCCTGTTGCTTCAATAGCTCCTGTTTCATGTATAGAGATATGTCCTGTCTTACAAGCAATAACTGCTTCATAAGGTTTTAGAGAGTGAGAAATCACAGTTGTATTCGCCTGTGTTCCACCTACTAAAAAATAAATATCTGCCTTAGAGTAATTAATATTCTCTTTAATTAGCTCTTTAGCTTCTTCACAATATTTATCTTCTCCATAACCAACTGTTTGTTCATAATTAGTTTTTATTAGTGCTTCCAATACTTCTTGACAAGCTCCTTCACTATAATCATTTTTAAAATTTAACATAACACACCTCCTAAAAATTAAAACCTAATTGTCTATATGCTTCATATAAAATTATAACAGCAGAATTTGAAAGATTTAAAGACCTTCCCATTGGTATCATAGGAATTGTTATACATCTTTCAGGATTTTTATTTAAAATTTCTTCAGGTATTCCTCTTGACTCAGGACCAAACATTATATAGTCATTTTCTTCATACTTTACATCAGAATATTTTTGTTTAGTCTTTGTTGTTGCATAAAATAAACGTATATTTCTGTTAGCTTCTAAGAAATCTTCAAAAGATTCCCAAATTTTCAAATCCACTAAGTGCCAATAATCCATTCCAGCTCTCTTAACTTGTTTTTCATCAAGAGAAAACCCTAATGGTTTTATTAAATGCAAAGTTGAATTTGTAAGCACACAGCTTCTTCCGATATTCCCTGTGTTATAAGGAATTTCGGGTTGGAATAATACTATGTTCATAATTTTTATCTATTCTCCTTTTTAAATTTATTTTATCTCATCTAAATGACTTGTGTTAGAAAAATCAGTAATTTCAAATTTTCCATCTTCATATTTAACAATGGTATAACTTGTGTTTTTAGGTATAACTTCATCACTTAAAGTTGAGATATCTTTCCCACTTATATAGTGTAACAAAGTTTTTAATGTTGCACCATGACTTACAACTAAAACTCTTTCATAATTTTTATTTAATTCAACAAATTTATTTAAACCTTTAATAACTCTTTCTCTAACTTCTATAAAACTTTCTCCATGATATTCAGTTGGATCATATTCAAGTTGATTAAAAAAGAAATTTTTAACCTGCTCTGGATAAAGTTTTTTAAATTCTTCATGTTGCATTCCTTCCATATCCCCCATTGAGATTTCAACAAAGTCATCAAATATTTCAACTTCTTGTTCTCTATTTCCTTTTATATATTTAGCTGTATCATTTGCTCTTTTTAAAGAAGTTGAATAAAATTTATCAAATTTTATATCTTTTAATTTTTCACCTAATAATTTTGCTTGTGTAATTCCTAATTCAGTAAGTGGTGAGTCTGAAAGTCCCTGAAATCTTTTTTCAACATTCCAAACCGTTTGCCCATGTCTTACAAAATAAATTTCCATATATTGAATGCCTCCATTTAATTTGTTATAATAATATCTAACTAATATATTATAGATTATACAAAATTTTACTATTTATGTAAAATTAAGTTTAGAAATTGAGGTGAAAAAATGAAGTTTTTAGGAATAATTCCTGCTAGATATTCTTCAACTAGACTTGAAGGAAAACCTTTGAAAATAATTGAAGGACACACTATGATAGAATGGGTATATAAAAGAGCTAAGAAATCAAATCTTGATGCTTTAATTGTAGCAACAGATGACGAAAGAATTTACAATGAAGTGATAAATTTTGGTGGTCAAGCTATAATGACAAGTAAAAATCATAGTAATGGTACATCAAGAATTGCAGAAGTATGTGAAAAAATCACAGAGTATGATACTATTATAAATATTCAAGGTGATGAACCTTTGATAGAATATGAAATGATAAATTCTTTGATAGAAACATTTAAAGAAAATACTGATTTAAAAATGGCAACATTAAAGCATAAATTATTAGATAAAGAAGAAATAGAAAATCCTAATAATGTTAAAGTTGTTTGTGATAAAAAAGATTATGCAATTTACTTTTCAAGATCAGTGATTCCATATCCAAGAAAAAATGATAATATTTCATATTTCAAACATATTGGTATATATGGATATAAAAGAGACTTTGTTATTGAATATTCTAAAATGCCAGCAACAGTACTTGAAGAAACTGAATCATTGGAACAGCTTAGAGTTTTAGAAAATGGCTATAAAATAAAAGTTTTAGAAACAAAACATAGTCTAATTGGTGTAGATACACAAGAAAATTTAGAACAAGTAATTAACTATATAAAAGAAAACAATATAAAAATTTAATAATATAAAGGAGGAGTTGAGGAAATAACCTCACAAATATTAATGAAAAAGAAAATATCTTTAATTTTTTTATCAGCACTTGTACTTATCTCTTGTACAAATGAACCTGTTAAAAAAGTAAAAACTGTAACACCTAATGAAGATTATAAATCAGGAACTAGTACCACAACTACTATTAATACTGAAAGAGGAAAAAAAGAAAAAATTACCTTAGAAAATACTGTATTTAAGAAATTAGGACTACCTTTACCATACAATACTTTTGGCGTAGCAATTCCATATTTAGTCCCAGTTAATGATAATCACAAAGAAAGTTTTGAAGTTTTTGAAGACTATAATGAAGATAAGGCATTAAAATACTTTAAAAATTTAAATTCAAGAGGGCATGGAGATAATTCACCTTATTGGAGATGGAAAACAAGTATAAAAAAATCTGAGTTATATAGTAAAGCAGGAAGTAGATTAGTTGCTATCTATAAAAATAACCCTAGAAATGTATTGACCCTTGTTAATGGAGAATGGCAACAAGCTCCTATAAGTAATGTTGGTACAGTTCAAGATATTATTGTTGCTGCAAGAGGGGAATCTGGAATTATAACTCATATGTTAGTTATAACAAGTAATGGCAAATACCTAATTGCAAAAGAATTTAATATAAGAAAACTTTTAGCAACTAATAATGCTCTTTATGGTTCAAAAGGAGAAGAAGGAGCATATAATAGTAAAGCTATTATGCCAAATGTAACATCTTTACCATCTGCATACCTTGCTCTTGAAGAAGAAGGTGGATATATAAATATCTATGGTGGAGGTTTTGGTCATGGTGTTGGAATGTCTCAATTTGCAGCAGGAACTCTTACTAAAAATGGTGAAAGCTATAAAAATGTTTTAAAGAGATATTATACTGATATAAAACTTTCAACTGTTGATTCTATTTTGGGAAAAAATAAGGAAATAAAAGTTGGAATTACAACTAATGGAAGTTTAGAACATGGCAGACTTACTATTTTTTCATCAGAAAATAAAGTTCAAATATATAATGATGATTTTGATATAACTGTTGGAGAAAATGAAAGAGTTGATGTAAGAAATACTTCTGGTACAACTACTATAACTCTTGAAAATGGTAAAACATATAAAACTAAAAATCCTCTTAATTTCTATGCAAAAGGAGAATATTTAACATTAAGTCCTGTTAGAAAAGGACATACATCTTCTCCAAGATATAGAGGAATCATTACTATTATTCCTAGAAGTTCAAGCCTAAGAGTTATTAATACCTTAGATATTGAAAAATATTTATTACAAGTTGTTCCTAGTGAAATGCCAAAAAGTTTTGGAGTTGAAGCATTAAAAGTACAAGCTGTTGCAGCTAGAACTTATGCTGTTAGTGATATTTTAAAAGGTAAATATGCAAAAGATGGCTTCCATATAAAAGACACTGTTGAAAGCCAAGTATATAATAACCAAGTTGAAAACGAAGAAGCTACTCGTGCAATAGAAGAAACTGCTGGTGAAATAATGACTTATGATGGTGTACCAATAGATGCTAAATATTTCTCAACATCTGCTGGATTTACAAGCCATGCTTCTAATGTATGGTAATAGAGGTTTATTATGGAGATTGAAAATTTAACTTTTAAAACTGAAAAAGAATACAAAGAATTTTTAGATTATCT
>ERZ773063.1504-NODE-1504-length-13629-cov-10.277516_pt1 | contig 13629 bp, 7 predicted proteins | sample MGYA00580625_ERZ773063 | MGnify/ENA primary metagenome ERZ773063 (study PRJEB29015, sample SAMEA2738022) | human oral metagenome | biome: human oral; feature: human-associated habitat; material: dental | place: China | collected 2042 ...
GGTGCCCGGGGGCGCGCCGGGGGCGGCCCCCGCCTCGGGCGCCGGGCCCGGTGCGCGGGCCCAGGGGACCTTCGAGTGGACGCAGAGCGCGTACGCCAGCCCGGCGGGGGACCCGGAGGAGTTGACGCGCGGGCTCAACGACCGCCAGCGCGCCTCGGTGGAGCACCGGGGCGCCCCGCTGCTCATCATGGCGGGCGCCGGGTCTGGCAAGACGCGGGTCCTCACGCACCGCATCGCGTACCTGCTGGCGACCGGCCAGGCCAGGGCCGGCCAGATCCTGGCCATCACCTTCACGAACAAGGCGGCCGCCGAGATGCGCGAGCGGATCGCGGCGCTCGTGGGCGACGAGGCTGGGCGCATGTGGGTGTCGACCTTCCACTCGGCGTGCGTGCGCATCCTGCGCTACGAGCACGAGGCGGCGGGCCTGTCCGGCTCCTTCACCATCTACGACGCGCAGGACTCCCAGAGGCTCATGCAGATGGTCCTCAAGGCCCAGGACGTTGACGTGAAGCGCTTCACGCCGAAGATGGTGGCGGCGCGCGTCTCCGATTTGAAGAACGAGCTGATCGGCCCCGAGCGCTACGCCGAGGCCGCGGGCAAGGACCCGGTGTCGCGGGTCGTCGCCGCCGCCTACGCGGAGTACGACAAGCGCCTGCGGGACTCCAACGCCGTCGATTTCGACGACCTCATCATGCGCACGGTCCTCCTGCTGCAGCGGAACCCGTTGATCGCCGAGCACTACCACCGGCGTTTCCGCCACATCCTGGTCGATGAGTACCAGGACACCAACCACGCGCAGTACGTGCTGGTGCGGGAACTGGTGGGGGCCGGGGACGACGGCGTGGTGCCCGCCGAGCTGACGGTCGTGGGCGACTCGGACCAGTCGATCTACGCGTTCCGCGGGGCGACGATCCGCAATATCGAGGAGTTCGAGCGCGACTTCCCGGGCGCCAGGACGATCCTGCTGGAGCAGAACTACCGTTCCACGCAGAACATCCTCTCGGCTGCCAACGCCGTCATCAGCCGCAACCAGGGGCGCCGCCCGAAGAACCTGTGGACGCAGGAGGGCGACGGGGCTCCGATCACGGTGGACGCCGCCGACTCCGAGCACGACGAGGCCCGCTTCGTCGTCAGCGAGATCGACCGCGTCGCCGACGCGGGCGCGGACTGGGGGGACATCGCGGTCTTCTACCGCACCAACGCCCAGTCGCGCGCACTGGAGGAGCTCCTGGTCCGCCAGGGCATCCCCTACCGGGTCGTGGGGGGCACGCGCTTCTACGAGCGCCGCGAGATCAAGGACGCGCTGGCCTACCTGCAGGTCGTGTCCAACCCGGACGACACGGTGGCGGCGCGCCGCGTCATCAACCTGCCCAAGCGCGGCATCGGGGCGAAGGCCGAGGAGGCCATCGCCGCCCACGCCGCGCGCCACGGGGTGTCCTTCGGGCGCGCGCTCGCCCACCTGTGGATCCGCCAGGGGCGCCCCCTCGGCGAGGGCGAGGGCGTGGACATCGCCGCCCTGGTGCGCCACGGCGGCGAAGCGGGGACCCCTTCTTCTGCGGACGACGGCGCAGGGGCGGTCGGCCCAGCGGACGAGGCGGGGGCCCCTTCTGCGGACGGCGGCGCAGGGGCGCAGGGCCCGGCTGCCGTCCCCCCGGGCGGCGAGGCGGAGAACGGGGGCGCCACGGCCCCGGCCCCGCAGGGGGATCCCGGTGGCGGCGCGGAGGAGGCGCCCGAAGTGGTGGGCGTCCCGCCGCGGGCCGCGAGGGCGGCCGCGTCCTTCTGGGGGCTCGTCGAAGCACTGCGGCGCGCCGAGCGCGGCGGCGCCTCCGTGGCGGACATCCTCGAGGAGGCGCTCGACCGCACCGGCTACCTCGCCCAGCTGCGCCGGTCCGAGGACCCCCAGGACGCCTCGCGCGTCGAGAACCTGGCGGAGCTGCACTCGGTGGCCGGGGCATTCGCCCAGGAGGCGCCCGGCGGGGGGCTCGCGGACTTCCTGGAGAGGGTCGCGCTGGTGGCCGACTCCGACCAGGTCCCCTCGGGGGGAGCGCGCAGCGGACAGGTCACCCTCATGACGGTGCACACGGCGAAGGGCCTGGAGTTCCCGGTCGTCTTCGTCACCGGCATGGAGGACGGGACTTTCCCGCACCAGCGCAGCCTCGGGGAGGCCAGCGAGTTGGAGGAGGAGCGCCGCCTGGCCTACGTGGCGATCACCCGCGCGCGCGAGCGCCTGTACTTGACGCGCGCGGCGGTGCGCAGCGCCTGGGGGGCGCCGCAGGAGATGCCGCCCTCGCGCTTCCTCGACGACATCCCCGCCGAGTTGCTGGAGGTGCGCAGGGCCACCACCTCCGCCGAGCGCCTGCGCGCCTTCCAGGGGGGCTCCTACGGGAGCGACGACGGGGGAGGCCGGGACGGGCGGGACCCGTGGGGCGATGAGGACACCGGCCGCGCCTACGGGAGCGGGCGCGGGGGAGCGGCGCCCGTCGGCCAGGTGCGCGCGCGGAGGATACAGCGCATGGGGGTGCCCGCGCAGGCGAGCGCCCCCGCCCAGAAGGTCCTCGCCCTTAAAGTGGGCGACCGCGTCAAGCACGCGACCCTGGGCGCGGGCACGGTCACCGGCATCGAGGGGGAGGGGCAGCGCACGGTCGCGCGCGTGCGCTTCGGGGGCGTGGATAAGCGCCTGCTCGTGCGCATGGCGCCGATGGAGAAGATCCCCTGACGCCTTCCCCGCCAGTCCCGGGCGGGGCAGGATCCGCGCGGTGGCGGGCCCGGGCGGCGGACTGGACCCGCGCGCGGCGGTGCGGCCCGGGCGGGGTGGGGAGGAGCATTGGCGCCGGGCCCCGCTGCTCCGGGCGGCGCGCGCGCCGGCCGTGGAACAGCGGCGCGGGAAACGGCGCCGGCCGTGGAACACCGCATGGAACAATGGCGCGGGAAACGGCGTCGAGCGTGGAACACCGCGTGGAACAGCGGCGCGGGAAACGGCGTCGAGCGTGGAACACCGCGTGGAACAGCGGCGCGGGGAGAGCGGGATCCCGCTCGGGGGACCCCGGCCGCGCTAGACTTGTCGCGTTGCGTCCGCGACCACATTCGTTCGACGGAGGGATTGCCCGGTGGACCTCTACGAGTACCAGGCCCGTGAACTGTTCAGGAAGCACGGCGTGCCCGTGCTGGATTTCGAGCTCGCCACCACACCCGGGCAGGCGCGGGACGCGGCCGAGCGCCTGCTCGGCGCGGGGGCCTCCCTGCTGGTCGTCAAAGCGCAGGTGAAGACCGGCGGGCGCGGCAAGGCCGGCGGGGTGAAGCTGGCGCGGACCCCGGACGAGGCGCGCGAGAAAGCGGAGGCGATTCTCGGGCTCGACATCAAGGGCCACGTCGTCGAGCGGCTCATGATCGCCTCGGGCGCCGACATCGCCGCCGAGTACTACTTCTCGATCCTGCTCGACCGCTCCAACCGCCGGCACCTGGCGATGTGCTCGCGCGAGGGCGGCATGGACATCGAGACCCTGGCGAAGGAGCGGCCCGAGGCCCTCGCCCGCGTCCCCCTGGACCCCGCGGTCGGCATCGACGCCGACGTCGCGCGCCGCATCGTGAACGAGGCCGGCTTCGACCAGGCCACCGGCGAGGCCATCGCCCCGGTTCTGCGGACACTGTGGGAGGTCTACCGCGACGAGGACGCCACCCTGGTGGAGGTCAACCCCCTGGTCGCCTCGCCCGACGGCTCCATCTGGGCGGTGGACGGCAAGGTCACGCTGGACGACAACGCCCGTTTCCGCCACCCCGCTCACGCGGACCTCGTGGACGCCGCCGCCCAGGATCCCCGCGAGGCGGCCGCGAAGGAGGCGGGGCTGAACTACGTGCGCCTCGAAGGCCAGGTCGGAGTGATCGGCAACGGCGCGGGACTGGTCATGTCCACCCTGGACGTCGTCGCCATGGCGGGCGAGGACCTGGGAATGAGGCCGGCGAACTTCCTGGACATCGGGGGCGGCGCCTCGGCGGCGGTCATGGCCAAGGGGCTGGGCATCATCCTCGGCGACGAACAGGTGCGCTCCGTGTTCGTCAACGTCTTCGGCGGCATCACTGCGTGCGACGAGGTCGCCAGGGGCATCCTCGGCGCCCTTGAGGAGCTGGGGAGCGCCGCCTTCAAGCCCCTCGTCGTGCGCCTCGACGGCAACAAGGTCGCCGAGGGCCGCGCGATCCTGGCCGCGGCGGGCCACCCCCTGGTCCACTTGGAGGAGACCATGGACGGCGCTGCCCGCCGGGCCGCGGAGCTCGCCGCGGCGTCCGAGTGAGAGACGAGAACACGAGGAGACACCGACATGACGATTTTCATCAACTCAGACTCCCGGGTGCTCGTCCAAGGCATGACCGGGTCCGAGGGCCGCAAGCACACGGCCCGGATGCTCAGCGCCGGGACCGCGGTGGTGGGCGGCACCAACCCGCGCAAGGCGGGGACGGCCGTCGCCTTCGACGTCGTCGGCTACGGGCCCGCGGCCGACCGGGTCCGCCCGGGAGTGGCCGAGGTCCCCGTTTTCGGCACTGTCGCCGAGGCCAGGGCCGCCACGGGCGCGAACGTGTCCGTGGTCTTCGTGCCCCCGGCGTTCGCGAAGGACGCCGCCCTGGAGGCCATCGACGCGGGAATCGAGACCGTGGTCGTCATCACCGAGGGCATCCCCGTGCAGGACTCCGTGGTGTTCGTCGACCGCGCGCTGGAGAAGGGGACGCGGCTCATCGGCCCGAACTGCCCGGGCATCATCTCGCCCGCCCAGTCCAACGTCGGCATCACGCCGGCCGACATCACGGGCCCGGGCCGCATCGGCCTGGTATCCAAGTCCGGCACCCTCACCTACCAGCTCATGCACGAACTGCGCGACATCGGTTTCACCACGTGCCTGGGCATCGGGGGCGACCCCGTCGTGGGCACCACGCACATCGACGCGCTCAAGGCCTTCGAGGCGGACCCCGACACCGACCTGGTCGTCATGATCGGCGAGATCGGCGGCGACGCCGAGGAGAGGGCCGCGGCGTGGATCAGTGAGAACATGACGAAACCCGTCGTCGCCTACATCGCCGGGTTCACCGCCCCCGAGGGCAAGACCATGGGCCACGCCGGGGCGATCGTGTCCGGCTCGTCGGGCACGGCCGCGGCCAAGGCCGAGGCGCTCGAGGCCGTCGGCGTGCGCGTGGGGCGCACCCCCTCGCAGACCGCGCTCATCGCCCGCGAACTGCTGGCCTGAGGGCGCGCGCCCCGGCGGCCGGGTGGCCGTTCCCAGCCCGCGGGTTCTGGGACCGGATGCCCGGGTCCGCTGCGCCGCGTTCCCCGGCGCGTCGGTTCCGGGCCGTCCCGTCCGGTGCTCCGGGCCGCCCCTCCTGCGCCCGCTTTCCCCACATTCGGCCCGGGACCGGCGCTGCACCGCGCCGACCCCGGCCCCCTTTGGCAGGATTGGCACGTGAGCGACGAGATCCACCCGCAGTCAGCCCCCCGCAAGACGACGACCACCTATGTGGCGCAGCGGCGCACCATCCGCATCGCGGTCCCCGACGGGTGGGCCAGGGGCGCCCTCGCCGGGGCGGAGGCCGCATTCGTCGGCTGGGCCCTGTGCCTCGTGGCCGCCTTCGGGGCGTACATGTCCGTCGCCTCGAACGTGTGGATGAAGGACTTCACCCCCAAGGACGCCCTCGGAGTCGGCGGGGACCTGTGGGCCGCGGTCCTGGGCGGGACATCCGTGGTGGGGGGAGTGCCCTACCGGACCGCCCCCACTCTGATGGGGGTGCTCGTCGTGTGCCTGCTCCGCCTGCTCCTGCGGTCCTCGTTCTCCTACTCGCGCGCCTCCCTGTGGCTGTCCATCCCGGCGTTCGCCTTCACCTCCTGGCTCCTCACCGCCCTGAGCGCCCCGCACGCCCAACTGGCCAGCATCGCCCCCGGCGCCCTCGGCCTCCCCTTCGCGGCCAGCGCCTGGGCGACGGTCGCCTCGTTCAAGGTCCGCGCCGCGCAGTTCCACGCCGCCAGGTGGCTGGGCGGCGGGGTGCGCACGGGAGTGGCGTGGGCGGGGTACCTCGCCGCCGCCGGGTCGGTACTCGCCGTGGTCGCCCTCGTGGCAGGCTGGGGCAGGATCGCGGGGATCCACGAGCTGCTCGGCGCCTCGTCGGCCGTCGACAACGCGCTGATTGTGGCCGCCCAGGCGTTCTTCGCGCCGACGGTGGCCGCGTGGGCGCTGGCGTGGTGGGCGGGCCCCGGTTTCCTCGTGGGAGCCGACGCGGTGCACTCCCCGTCGGTGGTGGGGGAGGGGCCGATCCCGCCTTTCCCGCTGCTGGGCGCAGTGCCCACCAGCGCCCCGGGCGCCTGGACCGCGCTCGTCCTCGTCGCGGTCGGCGCCGCCTGCGGCGCGCGCCTGGTGAGGCGCTACCCCTGCAAGACCCTGGGCGAGCAGATGGGCCTGGCGCTCACGGCCTCCCTCGTCTTCGGCGCCGTGTGCGCAGCGTGGATGTGGAGCGCCACGATGAGCGCGGGGGCCGTGCGCATGAGCGTCCTCGGCCCGAACGTCGGTTGGACCCTGCTGGCCCTCACCCTCGAAGTGCCCCTCGTCGCCCTCGTGGTCACCGCCTGCGCGCACCCCTCCACGCGGCAGCGGGCCTCGGAGCTGCTGTCCGGTGCGCGCGGAGGGGCACGTGGCGGAGCGCGCGGAGGGACTGGCCCCGACTGGATCGGCGCCGAGGAGAACGGTTCCGACAGGGCCGCCGCACAATCCGGCGCGGGGGCAGCCGGGGCTGCCGGGGCTGGTGATGGGGAGCCCGGCGCGGGGGGAACCGGGGCTGCCGGAGCCGACGCCTGGGAGGCCGGTACCGGGGGAACCGGGGACAGGACAGCCGACGATTCGGGGACCGGCGCCGACGGGACCGGCACCTGGGGCTCCGATGCCGACCAGGCGGACTGGGAGCACTCGGCCGCCGGGCGCGGCGAGTACTCCGGGGCCGCCTCGGGTGCAGAAGGGGAAAGACGGAACGGACAGCCCGCAGGCGCGTCGGGCAGCGACGACGGGGCGCCCCCCGCCTCGGACGGCGGCGCGGGAGTGCGCGGCGCCCCACAGGACGGCCACCGCGGATCCGCGGGCCCCAACGACTAGCATGGACAGAGCCGCGACTGGCGAGGGTGGGGCACCACCGGGGAGCGGCCACCAGCTTCTGGCGTCGCCCGCCTGGGCGCCAGGGCATGACCCCGAGGAGGAAACATGTCCGCACGCCCCGACGACTTCGAGCCCCTTGATGCCCGCCCCATCCGGCGCGCCCTCGTCTCGGTCTACGACAAGACCGGCCTGATCGACTTGGCGCGCGCCCTGGCCGACGCCGGCGTCGAGATCGTCTCCACCGGCTCCACGGCCTCGCGCATCGCCGGGGCGGGTCTCGCCGTCACCCCCGTCGACCGGGTCACGGGCTTCCCGGAGATCCTCGAGGGGCGGGTCAAGACCCTGCACCCCTCAGTCCACGCCGGGATCCTGGCCGACCAGCGCAAACCCGGCCACCGAGCCCAACTGGCCGACCTGGGCATCGCCGCCTTCGACCTGGTGGTGTGCAACCTCTACCCCTTCGAGCGGACAGCCGCCTCCGGCGCCGGTTTCGACGAGTGCGTCGAGCAGATCGACATCGGCGGGCCCTCGATGGTGCGCGCGGCCGCGAAGAACCACCCGTCGGTCGCCGTCGTCACCTCGCCCGCGCGCTACGCCGAGGTCGCAGCCGCGGCCGCGGGGCAGGGGTTCACCCTGGAGCAGCGCCGCGGGCTCGCCGCCGAGGCCTTCGCCCACACGGCCGCCTACGACCTGGCCATCGCCGGGTGGTTCGCGCGCTCCCTCGGGCTCGAGGAGGTGGCCGATGACCTGGACGACGCGTGTGAACGGCACCTCGACGCCTCCGACGAGGCGTTCCTCAGCTCACTGGGCTACGTAGTCGGCGACGACGCGGAAGCCCCGGTGGAACAGGGCGCGGCTGCCGGAGCGGGTCCGGCGGCGCGGGATGGGGCGGCTGCGGGCGCGGGTTCACAGGAGCCGGGTTCGGAGGCGCGGGATGGGGCACCCGCCCCGATGCCCCTGTACGTGGCCGACGCCTTCGAGCGCGCCGATGTGCTGCGCTACGGGGAGAACCCCCACCAGGGCGCCGCCGTGTACCGCGAGATCGACGACTCCGATCAGGCCGGAGCCCACGGCGCTGCGCCTTCCCCCGAGGGCGGTCCCGATGGCGCTGCCCCCGCTTCCGGGGTTGGGCCCGATGGCGTTGTCGCCGCTTCCGGGCTTGGCCTCGTCGGCGCCGCCCCCGCCCCGCAGGGCGGTCTGGACGGCGGCAGTGGGCCGGATCCTCGCGGTGGCGCGGTCCTGCCGGGCATTGCCAACGCCCGCCAGCTCCACGGCAAGGCCATGAGCTACAACAACTACACCGACGGCGACGCCGCGATGCGCGCCGCCTACGACCACGAGCGCCCGTGCGTGGCCATCATCAAGCACGCCAACCCCTGCGGGATCGCCGTGGGCGGGGACGCCGCCGAGGCCCACCGCAAGGCGCACGCCTGCGACCCCGTGTCCGCCTTCGGCGGCGTCATCGCGGTCAACCGCCCTGTGAGCGTCGAATTGGCCCGGCAGATCGTCCCCGTTTTCACCGAGGTGGTCCTGGCGCCCGCCTATGAGGAGGGCGCTGTGGAGGTCCTCTCCGCCAAGAAGAACCTGCGCGTCCTCCAGGTCGCCCCGCCCGCCCCGAGCGGCTACGAGTTCAAGCAGATCAGCGGGGGCGTGCTCATCCAGCAGCGCGATGGGCTCGACGCGCCCGGTGACTCCCCCCAGAACTGGACGCTTGCGGCCGGGGCCCCGGCCGACGCCGAGACCCTGGCGGATTTGGAGTTCGCGTGGCGCTCCGTGCGCGCGGTGCGTTCCAACGCGATCCTGCTGGCCAAGGACGGCGCCTCAGTGGGCGTCGGCATGGGGCAGGTGAACCGGGTGGACTCGTGCAGGCTCGCCGTCGAACGCGCCAACACCCTGGGGGCGCGCAGCACCGGCGACGCCGCTACCGATGCCGTCGCGGATGTGGACTCCGCTGGCGGGGCGAGGGCAGGGGATGTCGTCCCCGCCGCGCCCGAGCGCCGCTCGGTCGGCGCCGTCGCCGCGTCGGACGCGTTCTTCCCCTTCGCCGACGGCCTCCAGGTCCTCATCGACGCGGGCGTGAAGGCGGTCGTCCAGCCCGGTGGCTCCGTGCGCGACCAGGAGTCCATCGACGCCGCCAACGCAGCCGGGATCACGATGTACCTGACCGGGACGCGGCACTTCGCGCACTGATCCCCAGGGGGCCGGGGCTGTGAGCGCGCGTCCGTGGCGCGCGCTTCGCGTGCCCAGGCGCAGCGGCCAGTCCAGCGCTGGGAGCACCTCGTGCTCACTGGGCGGCGCTCCCCCCAGGTGCAGTGGCCAGTCACCGCGCTCGCGGGGCGCGCCCGCGGCGTGCGCCTCGCGCTCCAGTTCCCGGCGGCGGGGCCCTTCCGAGTGCGCCGAGCCGTATCGGGGCAGGAGACTCGCACCGGGGTAGGAAACCAACTATTGGGGTAGGCAAGTTGTCTACCCCAATGACCCCTTGCCTACCCCAAATGCGGACCCGCGCCCGCCCAGGACCTCTTGGTTGGACTCGTACTGATAGGCGCACCCGTTGAGGCGCGGCCCCGCGCAGCACGGTGCACCGCCTCTGTGGTCGGCCGAGCCCCCGGAGCCGGGTTGCGTGGTTCGCAGGGGCTGAGACCGGCCCTCCTTCCGCTTCTGCGGTGTGGGGCAGTTGCGCCGATGCGGAAATTCCTCTGCCACTCGGGAGCGTCCTCGTGCGGGTGCTGGAGCCGGCCTTGTGCCCGTGGCGGTCTGCTTGTCCAAGGCTGGGAGTCGGCCTCCCATTCCCAGATCGTGTTCGACCTCGGTGCTCCACGAGGCTGTCGCACCACTTAGTGCGTATCTGCACCACTTAGGCCTCTGGAATGGCCGGAACACAGCCGGATTCTGGGCCTAAGTGGTGAAAGTGGGGTCTAACTGGTGCGAATGGCCCCGGGGCCTCGTGCCCACGGCGTGCCGCCCGCCCCTGGAACGCGGGTGGCGGCCAGGCACCCAGAGCCACGTGCCCACGGCGCGCCGTTATCCACAGGCCCCCGATGTGTGGGGAGGTTACGAACAGGGGGTGCCCACGGCATGCCGTTATCCACAGGCCCGCGATGGGAATATGCGCGTTCGCCGGTGCTCGCTCGATAGTTGGAGGATGAGCGTCCCACGGATCGAAATCATCAGGACCACGTACGCCGACAGGCACGTGGCGGGATCCTCGCCGCGTATGAGGATCAGACGTGGATTCCACATCCGTCCGCCCTCCGGAGACACCGAACCATGGCAGGAATGGCAGGCGGTCGCTCTGGGACGGGTTCTCGCGGTGAATGACACCTACCGCGGCAGGGCTGTCTTCGTCGGTTCCAGCGCCCTGGTCCTTCATGGGATCCCGATGTGGGTCGCGAACCCCGATGTCACGTTGTGGCCTTACCGGCGCCGCCGCGCGTACGCGCTGGCAACTGTCGAGGGGACACGGACGGTCGTGCCGCAGGCCCGGGTCCGCATCACGACGGTTCCGCCGGTTCACGCGCCCGTTGTAGTCCTCGGAGGCGTTCAGGCGGAAACGCCCGTTGACGCGGCCGTGAGACTGGCGCAGGGGAGCGGAGTCATAGAGGGGGCTGTTGCGGTTGCGATGGTTCTTCATCGTCTGGCCCGATTCGATCGCTTCGACCTGTCGGCGTCGCGCGGGCGTGTCGAGGCGGTGCGCGAGAGCATGCTGGAAGCGCTCGAGCAGTCGGGGAACCGGCGTTGGCGCAACCGGGCCCGGCGGCTCATCGCATCTGCCGATGGCGGATGCGACAGCGTGCTCGAAGCCGTTGTCGTCTGGATCGTGAGGACTTTGACCGACAGCGCTGTCGTGACCCAGTTCGAAGTGGTTGCCGACGGGGAGCGGTACTTCGCGGACATCGCGCTCCCTGAACTACGTGTGATCATCGAACTCGACGGTCGGGGGAAGCTCGGCGATGATCTGGCTTCATTCCGCCTGGCCCAGCGGCGTTGGATGGTGCGCCAGCAGCGCATCGAAGAGGCGGGGTGGCGCGTTCTCCGTCTGAATTGGCATGATCTCAATGATTTCGTGGTGTTGCGTTCTCGCGTCGCCCGTTTCCTCTGCGCGGCTGGAGGGGTGTTGATGTCCTCGTACGAGGACCTATGGCAGGTTCCTCCGTTTGAGAGCAATGGTTCTCATAGGCGTTTCTACGCGTAACGTCGTTGTGCACCATTTCTCGCCCGTCTGCACCACTTAGGCCTCTGGAGCGGCGGAAAAACAGCCGGATTCAGGGCCTAAGTGGTGAAAGTGGGGTCTAAGTGGCGCGGAGGGGCGTGCCCCGCCCGTTCTCGGCGGACGACCCCATGGTCAGGCGCGGTCCGCCGCGATCCGGACGGCGGTTGGGCGGGCCATGGCCTCGTCCCACAGGGGGTCAGGCGCGGTCCGCTGCGATCCGAACGGCGGTGCCGGCGACAATGAGGTCGATGCCCGCGCGGAAGGCCGCCTCGGCCGACGCGGGGTCGAGTCGGAGCCGGGGGAGCGCCGGTTCGACGCCGAGGGCGCGCGCGGCCTCGGCCTGCTGTTTGTCGAAGGCGTGCCCCAGTAGGAAATGCCCGAGCGTGCGCGCGGCGATGTCGATGGTCTCGGCCGAGGCGCCCGCGCGGTGCAGCGGCTCGTGGATCATCGCGGTCAGGGGCAGGCGCGTCAGGCCGAGGGCGATGGAGCTCGAGACGATCTCCGCCCCGTCGCGGTGGGCCAGCAAGCGTGCGCGCATGGTGTCCGCCGAGGCGCGCATCGCCCTCTCCCAGGGAACCGCGTGGGCAGTGCGGGGGTACGAGGCGCCCCGGTCCTCGCCGGAGCCGCCGGGATGCGCGGCCGCCCCACAGAATGCGCTGCCCTGGTGCTCGCTGGAGCCGCCGGGATGCGCGGCCGCCCTGGAGCATGCGGCACCGCCGTGCCCGTTCGGGGTCCCAGAGCGCGCGGCGCTACTGCCCCCGCCCGACCCGTCATCCGCGCCCGGGCCGCTCACGGGAGGCTGTGGCGCGCTCCCCACGATCCGGTCCGCCAGGCGCGCAAGGAGTGTTTGTTTGTCGGGGAAGTGCCAGTAGAGCGCGGAGGGGCGGATGCCAAGCTCGGCCGCCAGTTTGCGCATGGTGAGGTCCGGAAGGCCGCGCTGGTCGAGGAGCGCCATGGCCGCAGCCAGGATCTGCTCGCGCGTGATGCGGCCCCTGTCGGGTGCGCTCCCTGTTGACATGCGGCCACTATAGTGAATACCCTGTCTTGAACAGCGTTCAATTCAATTGTTTAAGGAAGTTCCATGACCACTGCAACCGCGTCCCCCGCCCTGCGCCGCGACCGCGTCCTCGCCGACCGCCTCGGCGGCACCCTGGCCCGCGAGGCCGTCCTGGTCGTTGCGGGCACCCTGGTCCTCACCCTGATGGCCCGCCTCTCCGTCCCCCTGCCCTTCACGCCCATCCCCGTCTCGCTGGGCACGCTCGGCGCACTCAGCGTGGGCGCCCTCGGCGGCGCGCGCCGCTCCCTCCTGTCGGTCGTCCTCTACACCGCGCTGGGCGTCGCGGGCGCCCCGGTCTTCGCCGAGGACCACGTCGGCTGGGCCTTCGCCTCGTTCGGCTACGTCCTGGGCTACATGCTGGTGGCGATGATCGCGGGCGCCGCCGCCGAGCGCGGCTGGGACCGCAAGCCCCACACGATGCTCGCCGCGTCCCTGGTCTCCCTCTTCTCGGTCTACGCCACGGGCCTGGCGTGGATGATCCCCTTCACCCACATGGGCCTCGCGGACGGCGTCGCGAAGGGCCTGGTCCCCTTCATCGTCGGCGACCTGCTCAAGGCAGTGGTCGCGGCCGGCGTCTTCCCCGTCGTCCGCTCCCTCACCCGCCGCTGACCCCGGTCCGGCCGTGTTGCGGCGCCCCCGTGAGCGTGGGGGCGCCGCCCTATTCCAGCGGGTAGCATGGTTGGCGTGAACGCACCTGCCCCCCGCCCCGTCCTCGTCGTCGACTTCGGCGCCCAGTACGCCCAGCTGATCGCCCGCCGCGTGCGCGAGGCCAGCGTCTACTCCGAGATCGTCCCCCACACCATGGGCGTGGCCGACATGCTCGCCAAGGATCCCGCGGCGATCATCCTTTCCGGCGGCCCCTCCTCGGTGTACGAGGCGGGCGCCCCTTCCGTGGACCCGGCGGTGTTCGAGGCGGGCGTCCCCGTCCTGGGGATCTGCTACGGCTTCCAGGCGATGGCGCACGCGCTCGGCGGCACGGTTGGCCGCACCGGCACCCGCGAGTACGGGCACACCGACGCGGCCGTCCAGGAGGGGTCGTGCCTTTTCGACGGCACTCCCGCCGACCAGGTCGTGTGGATGAGCCACGGGGACGCGGTGCAGGCCGCGCCCGAGGGCTTCGCGGTCACCGCCTCGACGGAGCAGACGCCGGTCGCGGCCTTCGAGGACCGGGGGCGCCGCCTGTTCGGCTTGCAGTGGCACCCCGAGGTGGGCCACTCCCAGTTCGGCCAGGACGCGCTGAAGAA
>ERZ773063.1513-NODE-1513-length-13556-cov-22.538849_pt1 | contig 13556 bp, 9 predicted proteins | sample MGYA00580625_ERZ773063 | MGnify/ENA primary metagenome ERZ773063 (study PRJEB29015, sample SAMEA2738022) | human oral metagenome | biome: human oral; feature: human-associated habitat; material: dental | place: China | collected 2042 ...
CTCCTCGAAACAGGAGGATTCAGACCCCAACTACACCCCCAATTATGAAGAGCCAGATTGAACGTCTCAACGAGCAGATCCGAGCATACAAGGCACACATCCTTGCCCTGGGAGAATCCGTCTACCTAGACGAAGACACGTACAACCACACCCTGGAAGTCCGCGGAACAGTTCAGCGCCTGGAGGTCCAGATCAAGACCCACGACGACAAGAACATTCTGAAGAAAGAAAAAGATCAGCTCATCGAGACCCTTCACACCAAGATGATCGGCTTGATCGCTGCTGATTTCAACGATGAGATGAACCGAGTCAACGCTGAGTTGTATCCCGATGGTGGGCGCAAGGTGTGCCCAAAGTTCCAGTTCCAGATCAACGGGCAAGGCATCAGTTACAAGTTCGACCACTACGGCGATCGAGGCTCAGGAGCCAAGTCCCGACACCCGGCGATCTTCGACGTCGCAATGCTCCGCCACACGCCGCTGCCGTTCCTCATCCACGACTCAGCCATCATCAAACTCGTCGGACGCGCACCCGTACGCGCGCTGTTAGGTGCATACATGCGTGCGGCAGAACAAACGAGTGGCGCAGGTGAACCCAAACAGATCTTCTTCTCATTTGATGCGACAAAGGCGTATGGCCCGCAAGCCGAGGAACTCGTCAAAACGACGCGCGTCATCCACCTCGGCGACGGCCCTGAAGCCCTCTACGGCTTCACCTGGAACACAGAGACCACCGAGGAAGGTAACTAACCATGCGTATCACCTCAAACCGCTGTGGAAACTCCTCATTGACCGCGACATGACCCGCGAAGACCTCCGCCGGGCCACAGGACTATCCCCAGCAACCATCGCCAAGCTCGGCAACGACGGCAACATCACCACCAACGCACTGCTGCGGATCTGCCAAACTCTGCAGTACAATCTTTAAGATATCGTTGAAATAGTGCCAGAAACAGCAAATAAGGAAATGCCAGCATGAGTAACCTTGGACCCTTCATTTGGGGCATCGCCGACCAGCTCCGAGGCGATTACAAGCCACACGAGTACGGTGATGTCATCCTGCCGATGACCATTTTGTGTCGGCTCGACTGTGTACTCGAAGACCGTCGGGAGGACCTGGCTGGGCTTGTCCGAGCCTTTGCTGACAAACCTGAACTACTCAGCGCCCAGGTCAAGCGCAAGACCGGCTTGTCTTTCTACAACACGACACCGTGGACGCTGCAAACGCTACTCGGTGACCCCGCAGGGCTCGAGGCCAACTTCAAGCAGTACGTTGATGGATTCTCTGACAACCTCGACGTCTTCGAGCGGTTCAAGTTCGGCGACCAGATTGCCAGGATGGCGGAGAAGGATCTGCTCTTCATCATCATCGAGAAGTTCACGCGCGTAGACCTGCACCCGAACAAGGTCCCCAACGCAGAGATGGGCGACCTTTACGAGTATCTGATTCGCACGTTCAACGAGTCCACCAATGAGTCGCCCGGTGAGTACTTCACACCCCGCGACGCAATCCGGCTCATGGTTGACCTGATCTTCGCGGAGGACGACGACGCACTCTCGGTTCCAGGTACGGTCCGATCGATTTACGATCCCACCGCAGGAACAGGTGGGATGCTCTCGATCGCAGAAGAACACCTCATCGGCACCCCGGAACACCCTGGCCTCAACCCCGACGCTCAGCTACGCATGTACGGGCAGGAGCGAAACGACCAGTCCTACGCAGTCTGCAAGTCCGATCTGCTCATCAAAGGGCATGATCCGTCCAACATCCAGCTTGGTGACACACTCGCTGATGACAGGTTTCCCGGCCAGACCTTCGACTACTGCTTGTCCAACCCGCCCTATGGCGACGACTGGAAGAAGAGCCAAGCTGCGGTCCTCGCCGAGCTTGAGGAACTGGGAGAGGCGTCCCGCTTCTACGTAGGAGCGAAAGAACCCAAGAAGAACACCCCGGCAGTCTCGGACGGCCAGATGCTCTTCCTGCGCCACCTCATCGCGAAGATGCGCCCCAAGAACAAAGGTGGCGGACGCGCAGCCATTGTCATGAACGGCTCGCCTTTGTTCAACGGTGCAGCCGAGTCAGGTCCCTCCAACATTCGGCGCTGGGTGCTCAGGGCAGACCTCGTTGATGCCATCATCGCGCTGCCGAATGACATGTTCTACAACACCGGGATTGCAACCTATATCTGGGTGTTGGACAACAACAAGCCCAAAGAGAGACAGGGTAAAGTCCAACTCATCGACGCCAACAACTTCTACGTCAAGATGCGTAAGAAGCTCGGCGACAAGGGACGCGAACTCTCGGAAGACAACCGTCGCCAAATCCTTGAGATCTACAGCGCCTACGAGGAGTCCGACTACTGCAAGATCCTCCCCGTTGAGGAATTCGGCTACTGGACCATCACTGTTGAACGCCCCCAACGCGACCAGGATGGCCAGATCGTCACTAGTTCACGGGGAAGACCAGTAGCGGACTCGAGCCTGCGTGACACAGAGAAAGTTCCCTTCACATATGGCGGGAACGAGGATGGAGACGCAGGCCGAGAAGCGACAATCGATACCTACATGAGCAACGAAGTGCTGCCGTACGTCGACGACGCCTGGGTCGACAATAAGAAGACCAAAATCGGGTACGAAGTTCCGTTTAGCAGGTTCTTTTACACAGCACCACAGTGGCGGTCGCTAGAGGAAATTGATCAAGACCTACGAACAGCCGTTGCTAGCCTCTCAGTGATGTTGAAGGAAATGGCCGAATGAGTGAGCGCGATATTTCTCATTGGTTAGCCAAAATTCCCTCATCGTGGCAGTATGTGCCACTCAAACGCCTGGCTGATGTAGTGACCGGAACTGCCGATACCATTGATGCGGACCCGGATGGTCAATTTGACTTCGTGGTTCGGTCTTCGACACTGAAGAAGGCCAGAACGTATACCTTCGACTGTGAAGCCGTAATTACCGCCGGTGATGGTGCCGTAGGAGAGGTTTTTCATCATCTCGACGGGAAATTCCTAGCCCACCAACGAACCTACGTAATTCACAACTTTCGAGGAATTGAAGCTCGCTTCTTTTTCTATTATTTCTCCGCGTTCTTCAGGTACATGTGTCAAGACGGCAGCGCAAAGACAACGGTAGATTCCGTTCGGCGCTGGATGCTTACCGACATGCCCATCGCCGTTCCGCCTAGGGAGGTACAGCGTCACATCATCCAATTTCTTGATGCTGAAACAGCAAGCATTGATAATGCTCGTGCGATGGTTCAGAAATTGACTGAGCTGGCAGATGAATTGAAGATTGCCACCGTCAATCAGTTGTGTTTTGGCGAATTACGTGCGCAAGTAGATCAGATTGATTACTACTTGCCCTATAGTCCTCATCGAAATACGTATCTGGCGATACGAAGCGCATGCGGAGAACTACCAAATGGATGGCGCTATTTGCGGTTCAAAAACATTGCTCGACGGACGCGAAATCGCAACGAGGATGGCAACCTTGAAATGCTTTCTCTCCGCCAGACTGGTGAAGTTGTCTATAGATCGTCCACCGCACAAAACCAGGAGCCAAGCGAAGAGTCGATTCCGAAGTACTTGGCAGTATCTCCCGGAAACCTCGTCCTCAATCCGATGTGGCTTCGAGGTGGCGCGGTCGGAGTTTCAGAGTTGCGAGGCGCTGTTAGTCCAGATTACCGAGTCTTTGAGCTTTCGGAAGAAATTGACGCTTCCTATCTCGGAATCATCCTCCGTTCTCGCCCTTTTATTGAACAATACAAACTTCTTGAACGGGCAGAAACTACCTTTGATCGACGTATACAGCAAGTTGACCTCGATAATCTGCCTATTCCAGCTCCGCCATTGGAGATTCAAAAGCAAATTGTTCGACAAATAGATGAGCAATTCGCTGCAGACAACGTTATGAGACCGACGCTCACGCGAGTTGCTGAACTGCTCACTGAGCGCAGGTCGGCATTAATCACGGCGGCGGTGACTGGCGAGTTGGAGGTATGAGTCATGGCGACGCAGCATGAGAAGGCTTTCGAGGAGGAAATCTGCGATTACCTCGAGGCACGCGGTTGGGTTTACGACCGGCACTATCGTGGCTACGACCAGAGCCTGGCTTTGGTGCCTGAGGACGTCTTTGCTTGGCTGCGATGCACACAGCCGGAGCAGTGGACGAAGGTCATCAAGCCGTCGATGTCTGCTGCTGAGCAGGAGCGCGCCAAGCAGGCTCTTCTCACTCGCCTCGTGAAGGAACTTGACCAGCCTCTGGAACATGGCGGTGGAATCTTGGCGGTACTACGTGGCGGTTTCAAACGCACCCCAGCCAAGTTCGCCATGTGCGTGTTCAAGCCCGCAACTTCACTCAATCCCACAGCCCAGCAGCACTACGAGGCCAACATTCTGCGGGTGATGCGTCAAGTCCATCACTCGGCCAAGCATCCCAATGACGCGATTGACCTGGTCTTCTTTGTCAACGGTATCCCTGTGGCAACTGCCGAGCTGAAAACGGACAACACCCAGTCGATCGATGACGCGGTTCACCAGTACAAGCACGACCGTAAGCCGCAAGGCGAGCCACTTCTGAAGTGGGGATCGCGCTGTTTGGTTCATTTCGCTGTGTCCACGGACGAGATCCGCATGACGACACGACTCGCTGGGGCAGACACAGTCTTCCTGCCCTTCAACCTCGGCAATGACGGTGGAGCAGGCAACCCGGTCAATCCTGATGGTGCGGCGACCTCGTACCTCTGGGAGCGTGTGCTCCAATGTGACAACTGGCTGCAGATCATTGAGCGCTTCATCAACGTTCAAACGTCGGAGAAGATCGACCCGGTCACCGGGGAGCACAAGAAGTCGACGCAAATCATCTTCCCGCGATTCCACCAGTGGGAGGCAGTCACCGAACTTCTGTCGGCCACGCGGACCGAGGGGCCGGGGCACCGCTACCTCATCCAGCACTCGGCAGGATCAGGGAAGACCAATTCCATCGCCTGGCTCGCTCATGGGTTGGCCAACCTCCACGACGACACCAATACCAAGATCTTCGACTCGGTCATCGTGGTCACCGACCGGACAGTCCTTGACGACCAGTTGCAGAAGGCTATCAAGGCGATCGAAGGCACCCGCGGGACGGTCGGAACGATCAATGCCGATGAGGTCCGCAAGGCAGCAGAAACGTCCAAATCCGCTCTCCTCGCCAAGGAACTGGCAAGTGGAAAGCTGATCATCATCGTCACCTTGCAGACGTTCCCCTTCGTCCTCGAGGCGATCTCTGAGCAGGGGGGAATGGCAGACAAGAACTTCGCTGTCATCGCAGACGAAGCACACTCGTCTCAGACCGGAACAAGTGCGCAAAAGCTGCGCCAGGTGCTCTCGCAGGCAGAAGTTGAGGCCATCGGCGAGGGCACAGAGCTGTCCGTTGAGGACGTGTTGGCTGCGGAGATGGCTGCACGCGCCACGTCCGCAAACGTGTCCTTCTATGCCTTCACAGCCACCCCCAAGGGCAAGACCCTCGAAATGTTCGGTCGGCCCGGTGCTGACGGCACGCCGCAGGCGTTCCATGTGTATTCGATGCAGCAGGCCATCGATGAGGGCTTCATCCTTGACGTCTTGCGTAACTACACCACCTACAAGACGGCATTCCAGCTCGCACAGAAAGCCGATGGGAAAACCGCGCCCACCGATGAAGTGGATGAGGCCACCGCGACGAAGGGCCTTATGCGATGGGTGAGCCTGCATCCGACCAATATCGCTCAGAAGGTCCAGATCATCGTTGAGCACTTCCGTACCAACGTGGCCCACCTACTTGATGGGCATGCCAAGGCAATGGTGGTGACCTCCAGCCGAGCAGCAGCCCTCAAGTACAAGACCGCGATCGACCGATACATTGCCTCTCATGGTTACGAGATGGGCACCCTGGTGGCCTTCTCAGGTAGCCTCACCAGTGAACAAGTTGAAGAAGTGGTTCCCGGAGTCGCCGAGCCCTACACCGAACACAACATGAACCCGGGGCTGCGTGGCCGCACAATCCCGAATGCGTTTGGTGGGGACCAGTACCAGGTACTGATTGTGGCGAACAAGTACCAGACGGGCTTCGACCAGCCGCTGCTGTGCGCCATGTATGTCGATAAAAGGCTCGACGGAATCGAGGCTGTCCAGACGCTGTCCCGGTTGAACCGCACCTTACCGTCCAAAGGCAAAGACACCACCTACGTTCTCGACTTCGTCAACGAACCCGAGACAATCTTGAACTCGTTCCTGCCGTACTTCCGCACGGCCCAGATCACCCAAACAACAGACCCTGATCTGGTGCACGATCTAGCGCGCAAGCTCGAGACGGCCTGTATCTACACCGCAGACGAGGTGGACCGCTTCGCTCACGCCTTCATCATCGAAAAGGCACATGGCAAGCACACCGGCCCCCTCAAGAGCGCTGCCGATCGCTTCAATGATCGGTACTGCGCAGCGCTTGGGGACCAGGACAAAGCATCCATCGACGAACTGGACCTCTTCCGCAAGGACGTGGGATCTTTCGTCCGCCTCTACGACTTCCTGTCCCAGATCGTTGACTACGAGGACACAGATCTGGAAAAGCTCGCTCTCTTCCTGCGCCTTCTACGGCCGCGGCTTACGGGGCACAAGAGCGCTGAAGAGGTTGACCTGTCGAGTATCGAGTTGACTCACATCAAGCAGACACGGCGCAGCGAGGGTTCAATCTCGCTGATCGGCGAAGGCGACAAACTTAAGCCGATGGGCGTTGGAGGCGGGGCTACCCGGGACCCGAACATGGTGGCCTGGGAACAGATCCTCAGGAACATCAATGATCTGTTCGAAGGGGAGAATTTCGATCCTGACTCAGTGAACTCATGGGTGCAGGGGGTCGTGACGATTCTCGTTAAAGACGACGCAATCCGTGAACAGGTCAACGCGAACAGCAAGGAACAGTTCCGCGAATCGCGCACCATTGAAGAAGCCGTCACGAATGCTGCCCTCGACCACCATGACGCGCAGAACAACATCCTCGAGAAGTTCTTCGAGAGCCCTCAGCGTCGAGCCGCTGTGATCCGCGAGATTTCAGACCTCATCTACTGGGAGCTCTCCCACGTTGTGCAAAGAGGTGAACAGGGCGAAATTGCCACAGGCGCATGACTTGAGAGTCGAGTGCCTGACGCTCGCAAACCGTCGATAAACCGGCTTTTCAGAGTTGGGTGTGGGTGGAGGCGTCTAGGCCTCCTGTGATGAGGAGCATTCGGGGTTGGTAGTTGGTGGGGTGTGTTGCTGGCTCCGGTTGTGTCGAAGTAGGCCAAGTGGGCGTCCTTCTACGTGCGTAGGGTCCGGCCCAGGCGAGCGATTTCGGGGATGGGACACGTTGGTAGGCGCTTCATGAGGTGTGCGGCTAGGCGTCGGCCGTGGGCGGGTGTGGCGTGGTGGAGGACGTCTCGTACGTGCTGGGCGCAGTGGTAGGCGACTTCGACACTACTTGTGTGCCTCGTCTGCCGTGAAGGCCTCATGGAGTCGTTCTTGTTGACGCGGGGTGAGCTTGCGTGTGTGAGGCGCGCAGGAGAAGCTGGATGTGGTAGAGGGGATCACCTGTGCGCCTGCGGTGACCGGTCGTGTCTTGCCCGGCGCGGCGGCGTCCCTCACCTGGGGCGTCGCCAGCGAGTGTGGCGATGTGGCAGGCGCCCGTACGCTGGTTGCGTCCTTGGAGCAGGCCAAGGCGATGGCGTTCTTACTGTCCCTGGAAGGGGATCTAGCATGCGCGATTCGTACTCCCGCGCGGAAGTCTTGTCCGCGCTCGGCCCCCGTTCTTGTGCACGGTGCCAGACCTGCCCGGTACCAGGTCCACTCATGCGGGCCGTGGGATGTTCCTTCCCGCGAGTGGTCCGTGATGCCGGTGAGCTCGTGGGCCCCGGCGGCGTCGGTCCGGGTGGTACCCGCACGCCTCTCATCGACCCTGGATACCCACACGCCTGCGAAGGCGGGCGGGGTTCAGATGCGGCGTGCAGGCACGGCTTGATATGGGACCACACGGTGTTCCACGTGGTTCCTCACTGGCGGGCCAGGCCCAAGATAGTGGCCCCCTTCGACGCGCAACTGTCGGATCGCCCAGCGGATCGCCCGGGTCCCCAGACGCGCCCGGGGTGCGCACACCGAGTGATTCTGCTCGATGAAGGTCGCGATCTGGCAGGTGCGTTCGCGGCACATCCAGCGTCGTATTGTGCCACCGGATCCGCACCGGAACCCCGGCCCAAGGGCGCGTCGATCACCTCCACCACCACACGCCCGTGACCGTGAGCAAGTCACCCCACAACCCGGGCAGCCAACCAGCTGGTTGCACGACTCAACATCGAGCACCAGAGCATCTGGGGTGCGAGCCACGCTCATCAGATGGAAACCCTCCAAACCGACAAGCAGATCACACCGATCACACCGATCAAGCGACACAGAGCAGCAACAGGCAGGGTGAGACACCACCCGAGATCCTTGAAGACAGCGGGGGTAGAAGTCCGCTCATCATCAAGAACCTCGACCTCTACCCGCAACCCCCGACCAACACCCACTCACCCACACTCAACTCGAAAGAGCCCCTTTTCCGCAAAGGGACGAGTGCAGTTTGCCAGTATCTTCCTTGCAGTTAGACCCTTCTCATTTCGGGAACGCTTCATTCCGTGTCTTGGCAACAGATGCGGGCAAAGATCACTTCACGGATGGTCTGTTTCATCGCTGCCTTCAATAGCTGGCTAGTAACTCGTGCGCAAGACAGCGCTTTAGAGTTGTTAGCAGGTCAGGCCAACTAACCTTCACAGCGTGGGAGCTTAGCCTTTCGCGCCCGGGTCAACCCACTGAGAAATTCGCTGAGCACAGTATGCAGGCAAACAACTTGCATACTCAGCGATGACAGCCTTATGTGCAATGGCCTCAAACCGCAACATGTCGACGTCCGATGACCCCGATTCCCCCAAGATTGAAATGACTTCCTTTGCGACCATACGGTCGTCAAGCACGTTTTCGCAGAACATCGCTGCACGCGCGCTGGAAACCCCATATTTGACCTTTCTTTGCAACAGATAGAGATTGTCCAAGTTCTCCTCCGTTGCAAAAGCCGGATGCTGCTTGATGGCGTCAATGAGGCATGATACGAAATGGCTAAGGGAAAACCGGATGACTCTAGAAACGATGCTCTCAACTGTTGTAAGCCGAAACTTTCTGCTGGGCCTAAACCTATCGTTTAAAAAGCTAGTGATTTGAGAAATGTCACTGCCATCAATCCAGAGGGTCGTAGCGGCAGCAAGCATACGGCTGTCGAGGGGATGCGCTGCATCTGGATTTGGCAGAAGAAACGCGTTTGCTACTGAGTCGATATCTGAACAGCCGCCTTCGAGGAATTCGACACCCTCCTTAGATTCAATCCAGTCCGATAACGAAACCGCACTCCTTATCCCCGATTGCATCAGGTGACATAAAGATGCTTGGTCGGCACTAACGGTATCCAGAGACTCGTAAATTGTCTGGAAGAGCTTAAGGAGTCGTTCCTTCATCTCGTCATCGGAAGAGACATATGCGAATGTGGAAACGCATATGTTCATCACATCGTCTTCGCTCCCATCCGAGGACATAATCCCCGAAATGTAGCTTTCAATCGCTTCGAGAGGGCGCACCTTTATTGCTGCTAGGGCGCGTGCACGCGCCCTGTCGCACCCTAAATAAATTTCGAAGGCATTTGCCAGCTCATACTCCAGCTGGGGGTCGCCAATATGCTCCAGGATTGTGTTCAGTACGGATTGGCCGGAAGAAGATCGGCGGGGAATCTTCTCTCTATCGAAAACATCTGTGAACAGGTTTAGTATGGCACTCTCGCACCGCTCTATGTTCGATCCTTTCATGAGCTCAGAGTACATTCTATTGCTGCTCATCCCGCCAGTATCCTCTGCAACCAGAATACTTCCCTCGCTGTATTTGCCGGATCTCGCTGTCCTCCCGATTAAATTCTGGAAATCCCTTGTACGTGGAGTTTCGTTTCCCCGACGTACGCCAGTGACAATCAGGTACTTTATAGGTAGGTTTACACCTTCCGCAAGCGTAGACGTGCACGCGATACACTTTGCAAGGCCATGCTCGAGGGTGAACTCTACCGATTGGCGAATAGCACCCTGCAAGTCGCCATAGTGAGGCAACACCCCCGCACTGATTCCTGAGCTTAGTACACTATCGTTTCCGTAATGGAGGCGGACTAGATTGGAAAGCTTCTCCAATGCCTCCTCAGATGCGGATGACTTCAGGTTCGGAAGGTCTGCTTCCCGATGGAGCAGATCATCCAATCGCTGAAATAACGGTTGTATCGAGATTTTCTTGGGAACGTAGATCGCACAAGCACCATTCGGAAGCAGCCTATTTGCGTAATAGATGGCAAGATCGCGCGCGCGATCCGAATTCTTACCGCCCACCTCTGGGAAGTACCGCTGCTTAGTCTCTCTGCCTACAGGTTTCAGTGGTTGAGAAGTCAAATCGACTCGGACGAAGAAGTCTTCATTCGATATGTTGTCCGCTTCAACATATGAAACTTTATTGCCCTTCTGCTGGATGAAGCCAACTGACTTATCAGTTACTTGAATGTTTTCACCTACAGCAAGAAGGCTCGAATTGCCAAATGCCCAGTTCGCAATCTCGTCAGCATTGGAAACAACTGCCGAGATAAGTACCTTCTGGGCATCAGGCTTCGCTCTAAATATTTCAGTGAGCAGAAGTTCGTAGCTAGGACCTCTTGATACGCTGTCCAGCAAATGAGCCTCATCGAATACGAACAGCCCGGCATCGTCTAAAAGAGGGGCGCTGTGATGGATTACATAGCCTAACTTCTCAGGGGTAAGAATCAGGACTTTTGGCCCATTCGAGCTTTGCTCTAACCACGAATCGACTTCCATTACGTCCGACGTCTGCTTGACATTTGCTATTCCCCTAAGAGCAGCCGATAAATCGCGTGAGATTTCGGAGCAAAGAGCACGTTGCGGCGCGACGACGATGGATAGAGTGCTTCTACCCGCGAGAATGCTTGACCGTAACAGTAGCTCGATGCTCTTCGTTTTGCCAGTTCCCGTAGGCAACTGCACAAAAGCATTTCCTCCGGAAAACACTCCTGCTCGCCCTATCTGCTGCTGTGCCTGCCACAGCAATTTTGGAAACGACGCCCGCGCTAGATATGGCTTCCACTCTTCTAGTCCAATTTTGGTGTAGACGGGTAGAAGCGATCTTGTCGAGAATGAGAGTGAATCGAGAATCGAGACGTACAACACTCCGCCAAAGAAGAGGTCTTCGGGATTTGCGTCGGTATGTAGCGACGCCGCTTCCTCGATGACATCAGCTTCATCTACATTTCCGCCCTCTAAATATTGCCCCAAGATACGTAGTTCTTCAGGGATAGGATTGCCGGGATTCAAAAGGTACGAGACAAAACCGTGCAGGGTTCCGGCCCTTGTGCCGTAATAATCGGCGTTATTGATCTTACCGGCAGCGACTTTGCAGCTCCCATAGTTTCCTAGCAAGAAGTAGGTCGCCATAGCAAGCATCCAATAGCCGTCGCTGAATTGAGCATTTCGGCCATCGTTGGACGCGGCATCGTAGAAGGCCCCTGCCTTCTTCAAGTCCAGCAGATGCTCCTTCCCGTTGTTTCCGGATAGTCTGGCGTCGACATACGACGACAAGGTCAATATCGATGAGTAATGCAGTTCGTCTGAATTCATCCCGAAATCCGGGATAGCAGATGCGTCTACGAAGAATTCCGTAGCCTTTGCCTGCGCTTTCGCGTATTTTAATTCGCGGTCCGACCGTTCGCCGTAAATCATGATGTACACCTGTTGTAAATCTCATGGATCAAATCCATGAGATGCGATTTGTGAATGACGAAAACCGTTTCGCCTTTGGCGACACGCAGGTCTGACGCGCTTAGCCCTTTTAGATGGCGCTCTGCATTGCCGATCCCAGCAATTGCGGCTATGGCAAAAGCTTCCTTGAAGGGGTGCTCGCTCGCTTTCATGAATCGCTTTAACTCGCTCGAGGTGAGGACGTCTCCTGCATCCAGGCTTCTCTTGCCATAGTACGCGAGCGTCATTGCAATTCTGCTCCGATCCTTAGGAGAGTCTTTTGCTGCATCTGAAATAGCGCCTTTGAGATCTGTGCTACTACTCCTGGATTTGACTTCAATCGCAAGTAGTTCATCGTACTTTGATGGGCTTGGCGGATTCTTCATCTTGAAGGCAAGAATATCGGTGCCATGTTCCGAGCTGTTTTTGTCTGACCTACCATGCTGCTTGTAGCGAGGAACTTCATACCCCACCACGAACTGGACCAAGTCGCTGATTACTATCTCGGCGAAATCCCCTGCTACAATCTGGGGGACATCCGGGATGACATGCTCGTGAAGATACTCGTCTTCTTCAATCTGGTAGAACTCCGAGTATTCGTTGAGCTCATCATCCCGGATGTAATGTCTTCGAATGTGTCGTGCCCATTCAGCGAGTGCCGCATCATCTATTGAACCCTCTAGACGGAAACATTCTACGCTGCATCCTTCAATGGACACTTGATCTTCCCGGACCAGCCAGTCAATAAAGCATGGGCGTGGGAGTTCCCTGATATTCGATCGGTTGATAGCAGTGTTTGCCAAAGTAACTCACTATTCCCTGTAATTGCCTAGTCTAAATCCCCAGTTAGTTCCTTGCGGGCGGTGGCAATGATGTCGCTGCCTTGATGAAAGTCAGAGATCACTCTTCTCGCCGGACCCATCGGCGCTGTGTGCTCGGTCAGGTACTGGAATAGGTCCTTAGCTTGGACGTTTTCGAGCACTCCATCTTCGCTTTCTCCGCCCAGGCGTATCTGCGTGACTGTCTTGGCCTTCTCGAGAACCTGCTGTTTACGGGGCATGACTTCACTCGCAAGCTTCTTACTGTTTGCCATCGAATAGCTCCTTGTTCGCGATGACCTCGTCAATGGCAAGCGACGTGATGAGAGCGGAGAGGCTCACGCATTTCTCCCGCGCAATCGTTTCCAGCGCCTCTTTGAGTTCCGGCGTCGCCGCGAAGATGATCCGCTCGGTCTTCTTTGCGCCGATGACATGTTTCCTCAGCTCCTGTTCGCCCATCAGAGTCCGCCTCTTCTGGTCGTGTTCCTTTCATAAAAGTTATGAAAGATCTTACCATGGCGGAGTGAACACCGAATAGTGCCCAGTGCGTATGACGACAATCCCGTCAACGTGCAGCTCAGCCTATTTCAGCACGGTGCACTGTAGGACAAGCCAGAACGCTGGGTGTAAGCCAATCGTCCCAGTCGAGAATCTCTATCCGAGGCCGGGGAGGGCTAGCATGACGTACACGGTGCCCGATACTGCCTCAGCATTCGGAATTCAGCATCGCTCCGCGCGCTGCGAGAATCGGACCAAGCAGTTATGCAGTAGCACGTGTCAAGAGTGCGATGCCGTTGCGATTTCTGAAGATGCGAGCGATGACGCTGCTTTAGTGGCTCTTCATAATTGGGGGTGTAGTTGGGGTCTGAATCCTCCTGTTTCGAGGAG
>ERZ773063.1514-NODE-1514-length-13547-cov-2.560110_pt1 | contig 13547 bp, 10 predicted proteins | sample MGYA00580625_ERZ773063 | MGnify/ENA primary metagenome ERZ773063 (study PRJEB29015, sample SAMEA2738022) | human oral metagenome | biome: human oral; feature: human-associated habitat; material: dental | place: China | collected 2042 ...
TCGCTTATCTTTTTGCCGATTTCCGCTATTTCCATATCATCGGCTACCGTCAGAAACTCTATTATGTCTTCCTTGGCATCTCTTTTTCCCTGAAGTGAATCATCATGCATTCCTTCTATATAATCCATCACAAAATCTATGTATGCAATGCTGTTATCAAGTTTAGCTAAATATGCATCTCTGCCTTCCTCTGTGATTAGCTCATCAGGATCCTTATAATCCCCAAGATCCACCACTCTCGGGCTGAGTCCCTGCTTTACTATTCTTTGGATTGCTCGAAATGTGGCTTGTTTACCGGCTGCGTCAGAATCATATGATAGGACTATATTCCTCGTAAATCTTTTAAGAAGTTTCACCTGCTCTTCTGTAAGTGCAGTGCCAAGGGATGCAACAGCTTCATCTATCCCTGCTTGATGCATACTCACAACATCCATATACCCCTCAACCAGTACCGCTCTGTCTTTCTTACGTATATTGTCCGCAGCGATATTTAATCCATACAGATGATCCTTTTTATGGAAGATCACAGAGTCGCTGGAATTAAGATACTTAGGTCCCTTATCTGCTGTGAGTGTTCTTCCTCCAAAACCTATGACATGCCTGTTTAAATCTATGATGGGAAATATCACCCTGTTTACGAACTTATCATAGCTTCTATTTTGTTTTGATCCTATGATGCCAAGCTGAAGCGCAGTGACCTTTTTGTCATCTTCAAGACTATTTAATATATTTGCCCAATCGTTTAAAGCGAATCCCATACCAAATTTAGCCATCGTTTGCTCATCGACGCCTCTTTTGAGAAGGTAGGCCTTCGCCGAAGATCCGCTGCCTGAAAAAAGATTTGTTACAAATTGTTTTGCTACCTTCTTGGTGAGGTCGTAATACTTGACTTTTGATATGCCTTTTCTAAATGAACCTTCGTCTATGGCTATTGAATATTCATCTGCCAGCTTCTTTACGGCTTCCATGAAATCCAGGTGATAATATTTCATAACAAATGCGATAACATCGCCGGATTCTCCACAGCCGAAACATTTGAAAAACTGCTTTTGTTCAGATACCTTGAATGAAGGCGTCTTTTCGCCGTGAAAAGGGCAGAGCCCCGAGTAATTGGCTCCTTCTCTTTTAAGCTTAACTTCCTTACCTATAACGTCGACTATATTACAGCCGCTTTTAATTTTATCTGCCGTTTCGCTCGCCATCTTTTATCCCTACACGTTACCTATGGTGCCAGCTTATCATACAATGATAATGCGTATCTATCCGTCATTCCCGCTACGTAATCTTTAGCCGTTTCTTCCTTACTTTGGATGTCTAAAAGCCACCTCATATCCCCAGGTATATCCTGCGGGTTATCTATAAAATAGTTATATAGAAACGTTATGACTTTTTTTATATCGAGTTCCTCTTCAGCAGCCTTTACCTTTTCAGATAAATACACCCTTTCAAACATGAACTTTCTAAGCTTCAATATCATTTCTTGACCTTTTTCACTCGGTGATATCTTGGATTTGCCCAGGCTGTTTTCAATTACATCCTTCACCATAGCATTCATTCGCTGTCCATGGGTAGCCCCGAAAAACCGAACTATTTCTTCAGGTATATCGCTATTTTGTATTACACCGCTTCTAAGGGCGTCATCTATATCATGATTCAAATAGGCAATCCTATCACTTATTTTTACAACTTGCCCTTCTAAAGTATAGGGATCCACCTGCCCGTTATGGTGCACTATGCCGTCCCTCACTTCGTCCGTCAGGTTCAATCCTTCATGATCTCCGTGCCTTTCTATGACATCCACCACCTTAAGACTCTGCTGTGCATGCTTGAATCCCGCCGGATGCAAACTGTCTATTATAGCTTCTCCGCTGTGCCCGAAAGGCGTATGTCCGAGATCGTGTCCATAGGCTATCGCTTCTGCCAAGTCTTCATTCACGTTAAGCGCCCTGGCTATGGTTCTCGCTACCTGCGAAACTTCGATGGTGTGCGTGAGGCGAGTTCTATGATGATCCTCATCCCCTTGCAGAATGAACACCTGTGTCTTATGCATCAGCCTTCTGAAAGCCTTGGTATAGATAATCCTATCCCTGTCCCTTTGGAAATCCGTACGAAACTCGCATGGCGTCTCTGCTCTGCGCCTGCCTCTATTTTCTTTTGCTTTTGCGGCTAAATGGAATAAATTTTCCTCCTGCTTTTCTCTTTGCTGTCTATAATTCATACCCTTAATTTCCTACAACATTGCACTCTCTAATATGTTAGCTACATCTTCGCACGCATCTATGCTATTTTCGAGTTGTTCAAAAATATGCTTCCACTTTATTAGCTCTATAGTATCCTTCTCGTTTTTGAACAGCCTTGCGAGCGCCCTCCTGTACACGACATCTCCCTCGTTTTCTATTCTGTTTATGTTTATCACGCTTTCTCTAACACTCTTTTCTTCGAATTCTCCATAGTTTAAAAGCTTTGAAAAGAGCTCTTCTATCTCCTCTGTCGCCTCAACGACATATCTACTGAGCTGCATGGTTTCGGACCTTATTTCCTTTACATCAAACACATATAACCTGTTTGCCACCTCTTCTATGTAGTCCACTATATTATCAAGTACCTTTATGAGCTCGTATCTTTCAGTTTTGAGCCAAGATACTTCCTTACTTGCTTTAAGAGCTTCTATCACCTTGTGGGTCATAAGGTCGCACTCCGTCTCAAGTTCTTTCATCTTGGAGCTTTTTTCTTCCACATCTTCGAAGTCGTTTATAAATTCATCGAAGAAGACCACGCTCTTATGTATCTTTTTCGATAAATCCGATAGCCTAACGAACACATCATTTTTTTTCTTCTTACTAAACATACATCTCTCCCTATTCTATACCGGTATGCCCGAAACCTTGATCTTGCCTTCCTTCGCCCTTATCTATCTCCTCACGTTCTTGCCAATTTATCCTCTCGCACCTCGCAAGCAATATCTGTGCAATCCTATCATTATTTTTCACCACATAATCTTTCTCACCTAAGTTTATAAGCGGTATTATGAGCTCTCCCGTATAATCACTATCTATTGTCCCGACGCCGTTGGCAAGGCCTATCCCGTGCTTTGAAGCAAGTCCCGACCTCGCCCTCACTTGAATTTCAAACCCCTTAGGTATATCAAAGAAAAGCCCTGTATGCACCATACTAATTTTACCACGCTTTATGCATATTTCATCTTCTATATATGCCCTGACATCAAGCCCCGCAGAACCTTCGGTATGGTATTCGGGCAATATTCCCGATAGCGATTTAATCCCTACGTTCATAATTATTCCCTACGTCTATTTTTACTTTTTCTTGAATTTATATGCTTTTTTGCTGACCGGCGGGTATTTTTTTCTGTCATATGCGTAATACTCCGGTACCTGTGTCTTGCTATACTGCTTTACCTTCTCATCTGAAAGCAGGAATGCAAAGATTTCTTTTCCCTGCGGATGCGGCTTTGCATCAAAATGGAACCAGCCTTGGCTGACACACACCAACAACCAGCTGTGTTCTCTAAGCTGACTGTTTGTAGTCACCTTAACGCTCGGCACTCCCGCATCTAAAAGCAATGCTCTTGCGAGGTCACTTCTGTATTTTTCTATTACCTTGCTACTGGTAAGGCCTTCATAGACTGCCACGGGCGCCGTAATTTTCTTGGTTTCGGTTGCCTCTATTTTATGCACCCACTCAAAGATTTTTCTCATTTTTTCTTCTTGACTCATTTTAGATGATAAAATTTCAGAATTGACGGCGCTCGCTTCTCTTTTGATGTTTTCATTCGTTGCAAGCGCATCGTCCATGCCGTCTTTTACAAGTACCATGCCCGTTTTTTGAGATACGTTTTTAGAATGATCTTCCGCTATATATTTCACCTTGTACTTGCCGACTTTATTAAAATCAATTTTTGATGTATCCACCTTGAGGCTTGGGTATACATCATTTTTATCGAGTGCATACACGCCGTATTTAAGGTCGATTTTTTCGCCTTTCTTTACTATGATCGTCCTCACGCCAAAAATATTAGGTGGCTTCCTATCACGCGGCTGCACTATGACGTTTACCTTTTTAGATGTTTCATTATGCGCCTTGTCCTTTAAAATATAATATCCTTCATATGTGCCCGGTACGCTCTTATTCACTTTACTGTCATCAAACGACAAACTTATAGCCCCCGGCCTATTATCGGATATGGAAATTCCTTCCTTATATGGAATGCTCTCGCCCACCGACATAAAAATATCTTTAGCACCCTGTATCTCAGGCCCTTTTCTATCACCGAAGATGAAAAGCAATATAAAGAAAAATACAACTAAACCCGCATATGTCACTATCTTATTGCCCTTGATCACCATTCTTTTAGATCCTAATTTAATCTTCATCTTTTCCTCTCACACTTAACTTTCCCCTATGTTCCAGGATTTCACCCCTTGTGAATATTATAAGACCTACCCAGATAACTAAAAACGCAATTAGCAACACCTTGTTTAAATTTTCATGCAAGACCAATATCCCAATTAAAAATGTTATCGTCGGTGAAAGGTATCCCGTAATTCCCAGCGTCACAAGCGGCAAATTCTTAGCACCGACAGCAAATAACGCAAGCGGTACGAATGTCACAAATCCTGAAAATAGCAAGAGTATGTAAATCTTGAGGTCTACCGCCGCCAATGCGCCATTGCCCGCAAGTTCTCTATGCACTATATATGCAATCACAATGGGCATCAAAAATATATTTTCATAATATAGCGATATCACAGCGCTTGCCTTTACCTTCTTTTTAAGAGCGGCATATGTTGCAAAGGTGATTGGAAGGATGAGCGCCACCTTAGGGAGCTCGTGAAAATAAACAAGCAATATCAGTACCCCTGCAGCGGCAAAGCAAATCGCAAGGATCTTATGGATGTGAAACACCTCTTTAAATATAAGCGAACCCAGAGCACAGACAAATAGCGGCTCGATATAGTATCCGAGCGATGTTTGTAATATCTGTCCATTATTTACAGCCCATATATATGTGCTCCAATTAAACGTAATTAGTACCCCGGCCGAGACCATTAGAGCCGGCTGTTTCCTATCTTTTAGCGGAGCCACAATATCCTTCATAGGATAGCCGAGAGGAACGATAGAGCACACGATGAGCCCCATAGTAAATACTCTGTATGCCGTGATGATGTTATATGGAATATCGTCCAGTAAATTCCAATATAAAGGCAGGATTCCCCATGCGCTCATTGCAAGCAATGCCGCAAACAATCCCCTCCTGTATTTACTTTCGCTCTTCCTGATTATCACTTTACTTTCCTTAATATCGCATCAAATCGCTAAATCCTTAATATTTATCGCAATGTTCGTATCTTCTGAAATCTCTTGCACCATCCTGATAAAATTATCGGAGACATCACTTGCGTAAAATTGCTTATTTCCGTCCTTACAAGCTACTATATCCTTCTTTTTCAATATTTTTTCTATTTGCCTTGAAACTTCATCCGATGGATCTATAAGCTTAAGATTCGGGTAATTCCTTTTTATATTGTTTGCTATGAACGGGTAATGAGTACAACCCAGCACCAATGTGTTTATCCTGTTTTCCGCTATAAAATGGTCAAGGTAATACTTTACCGAAAGGTTCATGATATCATTTTCGATTATACCTTCTTCAATTAGCGGTACAAAGGCGGGGCACGCCTTCTGCGCTACATCTGCGCCCTCGACGCTTTGCTCTATTATATTCTTATATGCCATGCTGGATATCGTAGCCTTGGTGCCTATTATCCCGATCTTATTCCCTTCTTTCGCGTCATCTATCGCCTTTTCCGCCGCGGACTCTATTATACCCACGATAGGAATGTCCTTATATTTTTCACGCAAAAAACCAAGGCTCGTAGCACTTACGGAATTACATGCAATCACTATCATCTTTACATTTTTTTGCAACAAAAAATCGCATATTTCAGCCGAAAACCGTTGTATCGTTTTTACGCTTTTAGAACCGTATGGCGTCCGTGCCGTATCACCAAAATATATTATGTCTTCATGCGGCAACCTTCTGCTGACAGATGCAATGCATGTAAGCCCGCCGAGCCCTGAATCAAAAAAACCTATAGGTCTATTATCCATTCACATTCCTTTTATCACGAAAAACTTATAATTCATTATACCTTAGATTTTCGCAAAACAAAATATCCGTATGAATAATAATTATCTTGTCATACCAATTGCTAAAAAACACATTGTTTTTTATGCACCTCCAACTCAGCAGAATTTCATTTCCACATATGTTATTTTATCCACTATGAATTTCGCGATATCGGCGGTTTCCGTGCCTGTCACCTTTACATATTTATCAACAAACTTAGCCAATCTGTCAAAATCATATTCATCTTGCGTTATTTTCTGCATTACTTCCTTCGCTGTATAACATATATCACTCGGCATTTCGTGAATGTAGTCTATATACATATCACGCTTTAAGGAATATTCTTCGTAATCATATGCGTAGAAATACACAGGCTTTTTGGCAATGCCTGCCTCATAAACGATACAACTGTAGTCTGAGATAACGACATCGGCTGCAGTTATTACTTCAAAAGAACTAAATTCATCGGCGGTTATAACCCTGTCATCATTGAGCCTTGCAAGATCAAGCGGATGAAGTTTCACTATTAAATTGTATTTATCATAGTCGATATTGTCTGCAAGCGCTTTGACAGCTTTGATGATAGTACTGTCGTTTTTCCTGAAAGTGGGCAGGTACACTATATTTATCCTATCCTTCATGGTAGGATACCTTCCTTTTATCTTTTTAGAAGTAGCACTCACATAATCTTTATCTTGAAGCAGCTCCACTCTGGGTAGAGGCAATATCGCTATCTTATCGGAATCGACATTAAAGCCATCCATCAAGTGCTCTCTATACTCAGGCGATGCGCAAAGCACATAATCATACCCTTCGTGCATATGTAATGCCTTAGCCATGCCTTGGCTGCTACCTTCCGCCTGATCTAAAATGCTGAGTCCGAATTTCTTCATGGTCCCTACCGAATGCCACATCTGTATAACTAAAAGTCCATTGTGCTTCAATATACTTATAGGTATACAGTACGAATCCAATATTGCGGCATCTGCCGTAGCTATGTGAAAAATTTGCCTTATCACATGAAAGCAATACAGTATCTTTTGTAACGCTCCCTCTCCAATGCGCTTTGCAAGTACGACAACCTTATAATCGGGATACAATTCGTTTAGCTTGACCCTTAGCAACTTCATATCGAGAGGCACTGAATCCGCTTGCCTGCTGAGCATAACTATTTTCTTCCCACGCTTAAAGATTCTGCATACGTAATATATTAACTGTAAAATGAAAATCAAAACCTTCATAATCCACCTATAAGAGTTATCATAACGGCGATAAGGATGCTGAAGTATCACTTCCATACCCGCCTACTTAAAAGCTCACCCTTATCAATAACTGATGCGGGTGAGCTTTAATCTTACGTGTTAAACCTTGACTAAAAGCTTAATTATTTTAGCTTTATCTTCTTAGAGAACTGCCATCCACTTACAAATTTAGCATTGCCATACTTGAATACGGCTCTAATTCTGTACTGAACAAACCACTTCTTCTTTAGAGCTTTCTTGTCAACAGCCTTCATTTTGCTGAATTTAATGCCCTTGAACTTCTTAAGCTTTTTAGCGTTCTTAGCTGTAGCCTTTTGCAATTCAAATGTCATTGCGCCTTTTACGCCCTTCCAAGTAACGGTAGCTACATACTTGCCCTTTACTTTCTTGATTTTAACTTTGAATGTCTTCTTGTTGACCTTACCTAGAACTGCTGCGCCTGCAACTTCACTCTTTGTTGAATATACAACTCCATCTACCTGCTTAAATATCGTAACTCTGTAGAGGTATGCACCCGCTTTAACGCTTGCATCGGTGTACTTTGAGTTTGGTGCCAATTCTTCAGCGCCTGCAACAGGTTTAAATTCTCCCTTAGGATAATCCGCTCTCTCAAGTGCCATAGACTTTATGCCTTCAAGTGTCGCAGAAGCAGGTGTTGTATCTACAACTACCTTACCCTTTTCTACGGATAGCTTAGGTGCATCTGCACTTGCGTGCCAGTATCCTACTAGATCTTCCGCTGCGCCTTCTATTTTTACGTTTTCTCTTTCAACAATAGCTGATACGGCATATAGATATGTCTTGTTTGGCTCCAAGTTTTTCTTATCTGTATAACCGATGTTGCCATCTGCATCAGGCTTAACTGTAGTCACTTCTCCGATGCCTTCTACGTTATCCTTTGAAGTTCCTCTGTAGATTTTGTAACCTACAACCTTGTCTCCTGCATTTAGCTCGTTAGTAGGGAAAGGTTTGAATTTTAGGCTTACTTCATCTCCTGCAACCGTTTTTACCTGTATCATTTCCTTTTTGATACCGAGTTTTTTATTGTCTTTGTTTACGCCTTTACCATAAACAGCATATACTGTCATAGTTCCTGTAACAACGGTGTCTTTATCAAAGTCAGGTGCTGTTGCACTTTGAGATGCGGCCCATCCTAAGAATTTATTTTCTTCCGGATTTGATGAAGCATTAGGAATAGGTTCTTCAGCTAGGAATTTATCTCCCATTGCAGTCCCTCTTTTAATGTCTTTAACTGTCTTAACAGTTGCATTGTCACTGAACTTTCCACCGTTAGCATAGAAAGTTACAGAAACTTCAGCACCGTCTTCTATCTTTTCCCACACTGCATACAAAGTAGTATTTGCATCGAATGTAGTTTCAGGTGTAACATCAGGAGTCTGTGCGTCTCTTGTAGTTGCCCATCCTGCAAGAATGTGTCCTTCCTTATACATGCCTCCCGTAGGTAGTAGATCGCCCAAAGCGGTTCCCTTATCAATGCTTGCAGGTTCAGGTTCACCTTCACCGCCATTCGGATCAAAGGTAATACTTATTGATGGAGTGCTTTTTTCATATACTGCATAAACATCAGTATCTCCTTTATTTACTCCGGCATGCGCCTCATTTATGTCAGCCTTTGTAGAGCTTGACGCTAATGACCAACCTAGGAAATTAGATCCGTCCTTTTTAGGGTGCTCTATGTTTGCAGTAGCTTCACTCCAAGCAGTACCCTCGTCAAAACTTTTCTTAAGTTCTTTCTTTCCGTCAGCAAACTTACCACCGTTAGCATGGAAAGTTACTTCGTGCTGCACTGGATTTGCTGACGCAATATTAAGATTGCCAGCCACTAATCCTACTATCATAATCATTGCGATTATGACAGAAAGCGTTTTGTTTTTCTTCAACTTCAACATCACATTCCTCCTTCATTAAAGTTACGACCAAAATGTCTATTTAACATTTTACCTCATTTTATACAAATTAAAAGTTTTTTTTGCAATTTTTATGAAAAATTTCACATTAAATTCAAAAAACCTTGCCTCAAGTAACTTATATACACTTTATTTTGTAATTTCGTCTGACTCCTGAGCTTGAAGTAACAGTCACCACCACCGTCTTTCCCTTAACTAAAACTATTCTTTTGGTTTTAACGTGCGCTCTTGCATCTGAAAGCTTCAATTCAATTTCTAAAAACTTCTTTTTCGGTTTAAGTTTTGCTACATACTTAAATCTATATCTGTCCCACTTGCTAGTGAACTTGCCTCCAAATATCCTGACCGTCCTGATGAAATTATCGTTGTTTCCTTGTGCCCTCGGTTTGCTGCAGGCATTTTCAGGCATATTTGTATATATTGGTATTCTAAACGTTAGCTTTGCGTTCTTTCCTCTCTTATATCCTCTTACAAATCTCCTCGTCTCAGTGAACGCTCCTTGCACATTGGTCATATATTGATGCGTGGCTTTGCCCTTAACTACATTGAATTTTTTAAGATAAAAAGTGTCCTGTCCGCCTCTTACATAGTTTACACCATAGTAAAGCGCTCCACCCAATATGGATTTTATCTTGTTATTCCAAGGTCTTCCATATGAAGCCTTTTTCATTTTCGCCTTAGCAAAAATAAGCCCGTTTAAAACCGGTCCTCTGTTACTGTGCGCATACGCTCCTATATTAAAATGATTGTATATATTCTTAAACCCCCTGTGTTTACCGCTTATGCATCCTCCGTAACCGCTAAATCCCTGCTCAACCAATATCATGGAAGAAAGCACATACGGATTTACGCCTGAACGCTTCCCGGCTTTTAACAAATACGTAGAGTAACGCTTGCTCTTCTTATACGGCTTCCCATCCAGAAAACTGTTTTTCACCACAGCCTCTATACCTTCGATGCTTTGATAAGACTCGTATCTGTGGCTCAAAAATTGAAAAACATCCGTTGCGTTCATGAAATTTCTGGGATCCATATAAAACTTCGTAATGCCTTCGCTCGCCGCAACCCAAGCTCCGCCATCTTTACCTATATATCTATGCCTTTTCCAATCATAGCACCCCTTTTCCATAGATTTCCAGCTGCTTGGCGAGTTCCAATATATCAAAGAACAATTCCTCTGGCTGCCTACCGCCACATCAAAGCTCCCTCGCTTATCCGCCTTGAATACCCATTTAGGGTATTTCTTATGTAACTTTACAAGCCTTTTTATATAACTCTCAGGAAACCCTTGTTTTCTTAAACCTAAAACAAACTTATCAGGTTTCCCTGGTTTCTTCCTTTTGTTGCCCTTATTCGATTTCGCCTTGTCACTGCTTTTTACAGCTACATCATTTTTAGGGTTCAAAGTCTTCGCCTCTAATCTGCCTATAAAAAAGCACGAAGCAAATCCTTGTACCGCACATAACGCTACAAGTATCCCCGCTAATATCTTTTTATTGATTCCCTTAACTCTCATAATTCTCCCCACACTGACCACTCCGGCTTGTAACCTTATATTTCATACATATTTTACATTCCACTCTCTTCGCTACCCATTAACTTTATTTTCGTAGCTACAATGTGAATCACTATATCTTTGCATCTTCCCAATATACTTTTTTTTATATCTGCCGTATTTATTAATACATAAACTTTTCGGGTCAGTATTATAACAATATATTGAAAACAATGCAAACCAAGTGTGGGCTCCCCATTTTTCTCGAACCGAGAACGACTTCGAACGCCGAATTTACCGCAACTAAAAAACCTCCCCCGCATTGTAAATCACGTTGTAAATAAAAGAGGTTTTCGTTAATTGCAAATATGAATTCACATCTTGAAGCGTCTATAGTCTATACTGTTACGCTATTTTGAATCTTCTTATTAATATACTCAAATCTTTAGTAGCTGCCTTAAAAGTTCACCTTACAAGTAGTTTTTTATCATGTTATTTTTTTACGAAGCGCACCCAACTGTTAAGTATATTTTTATCCGGAGCTACCCAACTAGCCTTTGCTTCTTCTCCGCCCTTTACTTCTCCCGATGCACCGGCCTTACCGCCTTTACCATGGAGCGTAAGATCATATGTATTAGCCTTGAAAAAAACCTCAGCATTTATATTATCCCCTGCAGTAGCAATTTTCTGATCCCATTTATAGTTTTTCGGTATCTTAAGCACCTCTATTTTGCTTTTTGCTGTTGCGACGTTCAGTATTAATTTCTTATTCTCCACGCTTTTTATAGTTACTTCTTTAAATTTTTCCGGGTCTTTGAGCTTTCCTTCAAATTGAAATTTGTCGGATTTTAATAATTGATTATCCTCCGTGATAGCTACCATTCTAACTCTGCTTTCTTGGATGTCCAAAACTTGCGGGATAAAATAATCATCTTTGTTTGACTTCTGCAACACAACATTGTCCTTCCAAGCTATACCTATGGCTTTAAACTTCACATTCGTCGAATTAGTTATATCAAGAGATTTTTTCATTTCATCGGAAAAACGTTCCTTATATATAGATCGCCCTGCAAAAACCGTAGCTACCAATAGCACTATAACTATTATCCCTATGACATGCTTACGCTTCATTTAAAACCTCCAATTTACCTTCCCTGTTCAAGGTGTTTAACTCGCCGACATAAATGTATCATATTCATTTTTTATTTGTCAATCCTTTTTTTTGCATTTCTCTAAACCGAAAATGATAATATCCCAATAAACCACAAATGAAAATTTCCCAAATTAAAAATTGCAGTATAATCCCTTATAAAAGGAAGGATATTGATAATTCCATTGCTTAATTTACGCATAAATTTAGCCCCTTTTCAGGGGCTAATTATTATTATTTTTTAGGGTAGCTTATTACGCTTTTTCCTTAATGCTTGCTTGGGCTGCTGCCAGCCTTGCTATAGGTACCCTAAACGGTGAACATGATACATAATCCAAACCTACTTCATGACAGAATTCTACAGACTTAGGATCTCCGCCATGTTCTCCGCAAATACCGAGTTTGATATCAGGTCTTGTAGATCTCCCAAGCTCTACAGCCATCTTCACAAGCTTGCCTATGCCCACGGTATCCAGCGTCTGGAACGGATCCTGTTCAAATATACCCTTGTCTACATATTCCTTAATAATCTTTCCTGTATCATCTCGTGAAAATCCGAATCCCATCTGTGTAAGATCGTTAGTACCGAACGAGAAGAACTCAGCTTCCTTTGCAATTTCATCTGCCGTAAGTGCCGCCCTCGGTATTTCTATCATAGTACCTACCATATACTTGAGCTCTCTGCCCTTTTCTGCAAAACACTTCTTAGCTTCCTCTACAACCGTCGCCTTGACATCAGCCAATTCCTTTTCGGTGCCTATGAGCGGAATCATGATTTCAGGAACGATATCATAACCTTCGGATTGCGATACATCAAGCGCAGCTGTTATGATGGCGCGAGTCTGCATTCTTGCGATTTCAGGATAGGTTACAGCGAGCCTACAACCTCTGTGCCCGAGCATAGGGTTGAACTCGTGTAATTCTTCTACTTTGTTTGCAAGCTTTGTTTCGTCAACGCCTATCTTCTTGGAAAGATCTGCAATTTCTTCCTTTGTATGTGGCAAGAATTCATGTAGAGGCGGATCGAGCAACCTTATGGTAACAGGCTTATCCTTCATCACCTTATATATTCCGTTAAAATCATCCGTCTGATACGGCAAGAGTTTAGCAAGCGCTAATTCTCTCTCTTCTACAGAATCTGCCAATATCATCTGCCTTACGGCTGTAATTCTATCCTCTTCAAAGAACATGTGCTCCGTTCTACAAAGCCCTATACCTTCCGCCCCGAATTCTACCGCCTGCTTCGCATCTCTAGGGTTATCCGCATTGGCTCTCACCTTGAGCTTTCTCGCATCATCGGCCCACTGCATTATAGTTGCAAAATCACCAAGCAACTCAGGTTGAACGGTCTTAATCTCCCCTTCATATACGGTTCCCGTAGAACCGTCCAATGAAATTTTGTCGCCTTCTTTAAATACCTTTCCGTCTACCTCTACAGTTTTCTTCTCTTCATCTACATTTAGCGCACTACATCCTGCGACACAGCATTTTCCCATGCCTCTTGCAACAACGGCAGCGTGACTGGTCATACCGCCTCTGGCCGTCAATATACCTTCAGCAACAA
>ERZ773063.1516-NODE-1516-length-13544-cov-3.293721_pt1 | contig 13544 bp, 10 predicted proteins | sample MGYA00580625_ERZ773063 | MGnify/ENA primary metagenome ERZ773063 (study PRJEB29015, sample SAMEA2738022) | human oral metagenome | biome: human oral; feature: human-associated habitat; material: dental | place: China | collected 2042 ...
GAATATTCTATGATGTTTATGGGATGGGATGCGGTTCAATCGGAAGCCGGAAGAGATTCCATTCTTGAAAACGATGCGAACGCAGATAAAAAAGCTATACAACTTACATTAAAAGTAACTGATGATAAAGTAAAAACTCCGGATGCAACTAAGAATAAAAAGACTAAGAAGGCGCCGGAAACAGGCGACATAACAAATCTGCCCCTGTATGCATCGGTAATATTGCTTGCAGCAGGCAGCGTAATCGCTTTAAGTGTTATCAAGAGAAGAAAAGTAAGATAGGTTTACAGTACAAAAGCGTTAAAAACGATACATAATATATATAATAAAAACACGTGTAAAAACCGATACTACCGTTGAAATAACAGTAGTATCGGTTTAATTTTGAGTTTATTTCGTTTGCTTAATTACCCATCCTATATATGACAGGAACAGTGTCATTCAGCGTATTTGTTTTAATCAATTTTACGTCGTTTGGCGAAAATTGTTGTGAGCAGCGCTATAGATAAAATGCATAGCGTACTCCATTTTACTATCCCTGATATATCTGACGTGTTAGGGCGCTTAGGCTTATCTTTAGGAGGATTTACCGGTGGTTTGCGCGGAATCTTCTTATTCACAACCTCAAAGCTGATAAGTTGGTCATTTTTCTTTATTTCAACCTGATAAACTTCCTTACTTGCCTCATAGCCGTCAAGGCCCTTGCTTTCAATAATCTCATAGTTTCCATATGCAACATTCTTGAATTGAGCATATCCGGATTCATCAGTCACCGACTTTGCTATTACGCGATTATCCTGTCTAAGCGTAAATTCCACTCCCTGCAAGGAATTTCCCTTTTCATCGACTTTATGAACTTTGATATTTCCTTTAATTTTTGTATCCACGAAGTCTATGCGGTACTCAGCTGTAGAACTGTTTATATATATTTTCTTTCCTTCGACATTGTCGTTGTTGTATGATGGAGCTGCTGAAGTTTCCTTTACTATATATTGCCCGAATCCAAGTCTCTTAAATACATATTCACCGCTTCCGTCTGTCCTGCATTCTCCAACCTTTACTTCCTTTTCCTTGCCGTTTACAGTCTCTATTTTGTAAAGAGCAAACTCAACATCTTTTAGTCTCTCAGTCTTGTTACCGTCCTTACCGGTCTTTGTTATCTTTATATCGTTATATCCGATAAGTGCTGCATTTTGAACAGATTTCTTTTGAACCGGATTTAGACTGAAGTTGCTTGACAGCGCAGATTTTCCGTCAGCCGAAACGCTTTCCGGCAATATAGAATTTCCGGACTTTTGGGTAACATCAACATCGGAGACTCCATGACCTATAGTCGCCTTTTTATTAAATTCTTCATTTTTGTTATTGCCATCCAATGAGAATTTAACAGTATAATCACCGCGGTTATATACCATTGCTTTATAATTACCTTCGGAGTCAGTCACTGCTGTTATAGGAGTATTATGACCGTCCGGAATAACCGCAGTTTCCCCGGTATTTTTATTTATCAAGCTTATACTTACATTTTTTGCCGGTTTATCATCGGAATCAAAGATTCCGTTACCGTTAAGATCATAGTAAACCTTACCGCTGATTCCATATTTTACAAAGTTTACTTTCGCACTGTTGCCTTCGAGGTAATCAACATCATTTGTCGATATCGCTGCTGTATTGAATCCGCTGTCACTTCCTTCCTTCAGATTTAAATCAAACGGAATTCGTGACGGTATGGCAATAATCATCTCTCTCTTTGAAACGATTTCCTTGCCGTTTTTAAGCACTAATTTGAAAGATTTCACTTTGCTGAAATCACTTATTTGGGCTTTTGTCAACCACTCTCCGTCTCTTACACTTGCCAAGTCCTTGCCTTGTGGAGAAAGTTGATAGAAAACATCGAAAAATTCCATCACTTCAGCATTCGGAGCATAATCCTCTATCGCCATACGAAGTGGAGTTGAAAAGCCTGAACCTCTTGGTAAATATTTATGTTCATCATTTTCGACAATTGAGTGGTCTCCTTTTGCCGGCATGGTATCAATCATGCTGAACTTCTTTACCGGATGTATTGTTTGATTATATATGGAAATATTATAATCGATATTCCCGCCAAGATCACCACTTGCTCCAAGAGCTGTGGAAGTGTCATCCGTCAGTTTGACGTACTTGTTCATTATCAATTCATATGGCGGTATGAAGTTCAATATGCTTTTCATCTGTGTAAATGTCTCATTCGTATTGCCGTCGTTATCCAAATCAAGCTTATCTACATACTTCATTTCATCCTTATATGGGCTGATGTAATCATTGTCGTCATATATATAATAGTTTTCTACAATTCCCTCACCGTGTCTTACCTGTTTGGTCGCCACAATATTGAGTTTTACCCTTCGGGTTTCCTTACAATTAACGTCTCCATAATCAACTATAACAGCGGTTCGACCGGTATTTTTATAGTTTTCTATGACTTTTATCTTTGAAGCATCAAAATCCCTCCAAGGATCGAAGCCTCCATGTCCATCACCAATCTGTGCACCTTTAAACAATGGTAGTGTATTTCCGTTTTCATCCTTACCACAGGTGTATCCGGGCGGCAGAAGTGTAACGGACTTTACATTTTTGGCACTCTTATATGCGCCCCAATTTCCTTTTGTCATATCCGGACCCACTATATATGAGGTTTGAGTACCACCGGATTCGTATACAACATTTTGATTCGGATTTTGTTCAGCTGAAGCAAGCGGATAGGTAGGAATTAGATTGAGATAGCCTTCTTTTCCGCCTTTAGCATCATTGTATACGGTTTTTGCCATATTTACACCCTTAAACGTTGCCGTAATACTTGAATGACCGCTGTATGTCTGCTTATTTCCGTTTTCCTTATTATTCCATTTGGCTTTTTCAGCAGACATCAAATCTACATAATCATAAATATCTAAATGGACATTATCCAGCTCCAGCGGCGTATCAAAGACGAGTTTAAGAGCTACAAATTTTCTGTCGGGATCTTTTATCTTTACATAGGATTTCTTTTCTCCTTTAGCTTCAAACCATGTTTTGATATTTCTTGCAAGTTCGGTCAAATTTCCATCCTTGTCTACACCATAGAGTGTATTAGGCGTTTTAGAGAAATTCTCATTGGCCTTTTTAACTAATTCACCCCATCCCTCAGGAGTAACTGCCGGTACAAAACCTTCAACTGAGTAACCGACAAAATGCACACGATCATCGTCTATAGCAGTCGTTATATCATATATTTGTGCTGTGCGACCGCCATTAGGTTCATTAGGCCCTTTTCCGTTATTTAGGGCAGTAATATTCGTCAAATATCGCATCCCGAGCTCTGTAAATTCAGTATTACCTATAAAATAACGACCATCTTTCATGTAGTAGTAGTTGTGCGATCTATCAACAGGATGCACACTGGGATCGGTATTATATTCAAAAAGATCATGCCCTGATTTATATATCTGAACAGTTCCACCTTCCGAAAAAGGTATAGCCTCGAATTTCAAATTTACTTCACGATCCGGAAGTCTATATTCTCCACTTTCGCCCTTGTTTACAGTATACTCAGCCCTCACCTTATATACCTTATTGATAGGCGCACCCTTGAAATTCATGCTAAATCTGCGTCCATAGCTTTCGCTGTTTCCTACGAGCAACGGCTTATTTTCCAACAGTCTTAGTGTATTCGTAGCCTTATCATACTTCCATCCGTTATCATCCTTGGCACTGGCTTCAGGTGGAAGATATATGACAAATTCAATATTTTTAGGATTCGGATGCCCCAAGCCTTTAATATCTCCGTTTTTCATGTCTAATCTTACGATAGTTGCAAAAGAGTGGATTGGCACACCATTCACTGTATTAGTAACACCGGGATGATCATCTGAGGGTGATACACGATATACCCATGACTTATCTGAGGAATCATATTTTATTGATATTGTTTCTATAACTTTAAGTTCTGAGTCCATCTTATGAACCTTTGACTTATATAAATGTTCAGCTGATTTCAATAGCTTGCCATCTCCATCAAAAAGTTCCGCTTTGACTTTTACCTCTTCATTTTCATTGGTTGTAGCTGAATCAAAAGTAAACGGCAATGCATACGTTCCTGCATTCGCACCCGTCAAAGGATCAAAGGTATAGGTCATATACCAATTATTGGCATCCTCTGTTTTTTCATTTAATTTGGCGTTAACTGAGTCAGTAAATTTGAGCGAATTTTTAATTCCGTCCGTTTTGGGAACCGTAATTCTGAGTTTTGCATTAAATATGTTTACTCCATATCCGGATATCCCCATATCTACTGCTGCCCCAACCGGCTCATCCGTCCAAAATTCAGTCTTTGTCGTTTCGAAACCTCCGTTGTCCAAATAGCCTACTCGCAGATTAATCTTTTGGGTAGGGTCTTCTCTCAGAGTCGACTCAGTTCCGGCAATCGAAAACAATTCATTTTTACTTGCAGGATTACTTACATAATTATTCTCATCTCCGTTTTTAATTTCACCTGCCTTGTTCTCATTTTTAGGCTTATCGATTTTGTCTTCTTTTAGCTGCTGATTCCCAGTCAGTTCCTCTGCCTGAGATTTTTCTTCCGCATATGAAGTTTTTACAAAGCCTATTGATATCATCTGTATCACCAATATACAGATGATTCCTACTGTAAACAGTTTCTTTGATACTTTCATAATTTCACCACCTTTAAACAAAGTTTATACATCTCTATTTTAACAGAATATTTATATAAGTAAAGCCTTTATGCTTACAATTTTTATCAATCTTGATAAACAGTGCTGCCCATACTCCTAAAAATGCCCCTATAATATACAATTTGTTCATCGTTTTTCTCCTATTTTTTACTTTCACATGATATCCCAAATTATCACAGAAAAACAATAAATTAAGCATCCCCATTTTTCACACTATTTTTTTACTAGATTGATCCGCTCTTTGTTGCAGTAAATTCAAGAATAAAAAAGAACTAAGAAGTGCATATTTCACTAAAACAGTGATTGAGTATTCTCCTTAGTTCTATTATTTGTATATCATGTTAATGGATTCCAAATCTACCAAAGGTCATCTTGCTCATCTTCATAGCTATCCCAACCACTTGTAAAATGGAGTTCTCCACTTTCTAAACTCATAGCGCAGTCATCCGAGACTCTAACATATAGATTCCCCTCTGCATCCATCGCCGTATCATCATCTGAATCAAAAAGAAATTCACTCTTTGTAAAATCAAATATGCTCATTTAGATATTTCCTCCTTGCATCCTCTTTGTAATCTTCCCTGATATTAACCACTTTTCCGTGATATTGATTCACTTCTTCTATAAGTTTGTTTAGTTCACTATCATATGTTTTGGTATCAAGTTTAATTATATTTGAGAATAAGTATGTACCTAAATGCATGCCCCATACTTCTATAAATCCTTTTTCTTCGCTATATCTGAACACTTCAGTCGCTAAATCAATGCCAAATTTTTCATCTTTGTAAATTTCTTTCTCAGTTCTTTCATATGTGAACTGTTCATGGTTTTTCTTAATAGATTCATCAATACAATCTTTAAGCTGATAGTAAACATTTGCATTGTGTCTGCTAATTTTTTCAAGTGCTGTCTTAGCAAAAACACTCTTGTTACTTATCAATGCTCTTGTTAATTCAGCTACCGATGGGAAGATAACGGTTCTAGTAATAAAATCATTTTTATCCGCTCTATATATCGGAACATTAATATCAAATTCGTCTGTAAAGTATTCAAGTATTTTATCATCAGCTTTAGATAGTGAGTCTATGTATTCACAAGGCTCAACTTTTCTAAATACACCACCTATGTAAAGTTCTGGCGTTTCTCTAGCATTGATTCTACGAAGTAGTTCAATATCCTTATATTCTAAGGCTAGTTCAATTATAGCTTGTCTAAGATCCGTAGAATTTAACTGTGAAAATAAGTAGTAATCTATATTACATCCAAGATTAATATTCCTAGATTTTATACTTGTTTTTACTCCAAACACATAATCTCCCATAGTAACGCCGGCTTTTTCCTGCAAAATCAAAGTTATATAACCCTCATCTATAAGGAATCTGATAAATGCATGATTTTTAAACTCTAAAGCATAGTCAATTGCATTTTTGCCATACTCATCAGGATTTAGAATCAGTTTATCCTCTCTTTCTATAAACTTCTTCCATTCATTTTCATCCTTTGAGAATGCAATCAAATAGTTAGTAATTCTATTGACTTCCGGAACGAAGACTTCACCTGCACTGAGTATTGCTTCACAGCTCTTATCCAGCAACTTACAGAATACAGGAAGATCATAGGTCTGAACTCCTTTCTTACCCTTCAAAATCTGTGATATTTTGTTTTGCATCTTGCGGATATTCTCATCTGATAATTCTTCGTTCTTTTCTAAGAGCATAGCCTTACAAAATTTCCTTACAGACTCATATTTCTCATCTATAATTTTTTTTAGGTATGCTCCTATCTCCTCATTTGATTTCACTTTAAACATCTTTCACGCTCCTCGATTTGTTATACCAAAATTATACGTATTAAGATCAAAATATGATATCCCAAAATTGCATACACAAAAAAGTACCCAAAAAAACAGTGTATGCTTTTGGCATACACCATTAAAAATTTATTTCCACTTATATGTATCTACTATGCTCTTTGCAGCTGTGTCTACATCCTCTGTGCCGCTGACGTTCGTCGCATACACCATAACATGACAATGGTCTCCCAGAATGTAGTACTGAGTGTTCGCCGTACCATCTGCAGTAAAATTATATACCAAAACAGTATAGCCTTCCTTACTTGAGGTTCCGGAAGCGGTAACCTCTCCGCTCAAATGTCCTTTTAGCTGCATGTTCAGCTGCCAAAGTATCGATTCAGCAAGCGTCTGTGAATCATCCTTGGAGTAGTGATTTGTCATATATTGTACAGAAATGATGCCTGACGGATTGTCACTATCAGAGTTTTCCGGAATGAAAAACGGTTTTTCTGCAGTCGAATCACCTTCGTGTAACTTCCATCCTTCGGGTATTACAAAGCTACCCTGTTCAAGTTTGTATGTTTCTCCTGCCTTTTGGGCATTCTTATTCAATGTCTCCGTCTTTTTTTCCGTCTCCTGCTTAGTTGATTTGTCCATGTCACTGTTATTTCCGCATCCTACACAGAAAATCATAACCACCATTGAGATAAAAGCTATAACAGCTCTTCCTCTCACTCTAAGTCTTCTTTTCATTGTTCTTTCCCCTCATATAATATGTTTTACCTACAGCTTTTAATATGAAAAAATATTATACAATAACTTATCCAACATTTGAGTTCATTATTTTTCTACAAAATCCTTCCCGATTTATTTATCCAAGCATCCGTGCTCTTCCGCGAAAGAAAGTATCTTCTGAAGTCTGCTATTGATTCCAGCTTTCTTGAGCGGCGGCGCACACAGCTCTCCGAGCTGTGTGAGGCTGGCGTCGGGGTTCTCCACGCGGAGCCTTGCGGTTTCGCGCAGCCTCGGCGGCAGCTTGTCGAAAAGACCGCAGGACTCGATAGCGCGGATGGCTGCAAGCTGCCGCTGCGCCGCGTCAAGAGCCCTGTCCATGTTCGCATTGTCGCAATTTGTAATGCGCACAGTGCGGTTCCTCATCTGCTTCTTTATCACTGTGTTGTCAAAGCTTAGAACGTGGCTATACGCCCCGATTATTGCGAGCATATCCCTTATATTTGAGAGGCTCTTGACATACACAATGTATTTTCCTCGCCTTTCCATCGTCTTTGCTGTCATTTCGACAAAACCATTGATTAATTTCTTTAGGTCGAGAGCCAATCTCTCGCTGTTACAAACGAACTCGAGGTGGTAGGTTTTGTCGGGGTTGTTTACCGAACCGCAGGCGAGGAAAACTCCCCTGAGATAAGATTTACGACAACACTTTGTCCTGACAACATCGTCGTAAATACCATCTGAAATAAAGTTGTTACCCTCTCTTACGAGCAGGATTCCCGTTTCACGCAGAATCTGCTCAGATCTTTCCTCAGGTCCTATGGTAAGAAGATAACTTCTCTGCTTGTTAAAACCTGAGCCTTCTCCAATTTCAAGCTTTGCATCGACCTTGAAATATTCTTTAATCAAACGCTTATAATGTCTTGCTACAGCCGGTATTTCAGTGGAAACAACTATCTTAAATTTTCCCGCTCCGGCAAGGCGAAGACTTCCGGAAACACGTAAAAAACCTGCCAACTCAGCAAGTTGGCAGCACTTTTTTTCTATCTCTGTTCTGGCAAGCTCATTCTTCACCTCTGTTGCGAAGCTCATAATCCCTTCTCCCTGCGCTCGGCTACGCGGTACAAGCGCAATTCTATTCCTTTATATTGCCCTCAGCAATGTGCCTATCTATTATCCCTTTAATCACTTCAAAGAGCTCATCGGAACCTCGTCTCGTCTTCTCCTGCCTACGCATGATTTGCTCCTTGGTAACTCCGTGTTCCTTCCAGTCTCCGCCACCATTGGCTTCGTGAAGAAGTACAGGTTGTAGATTATCCAAAGCCTTTGCAAATTTAGCCTCTGCAGTTTCCTGAGTTTCAAACTCATCAAACAGTGCCTCCAGCTCGCTCCCCTGGTCGCTCGGAAGCATTCCGAAGATGTGCTTCTTTGCTCTTTCCTCACGCTCGCGCTGAGACTTTTTCGCCTCTTCATCATAGGCATAGGTGTCTCCCGCTTCGATTTCCACGACATCGTGAATCAGGCACATGAGAATTACCTTTGATATATCAATATCCTCGTTCGCATATTCTCTAAAAAGGTAGGCCATAATCGCCATATGCCATGCGTGCTCAGCATCATTTTCCCTGCGGCTGCCATCCGCTATGTGATTCTGCCTGAAGATATTCTTTTGTTTGTCCATAAGCAGAGCAAATTCCACCTGCTTACGCATTCTATCGTTCATCTATGCCCTCTCAAGCTTACCCTGCGCTTCCGCCTCCTCTATCAAGGCCGCCACGCGTTTGTTTGATACACCTATTTTATCATTAGCAAGGATTACGCGTCTACAATTTTTGATGAACTCAAGGGCTCTCTCAAGACTCTCTTCGCTGATTTCCTCAAATGCAGGTACCGATATCAGCTCGCTGGCAAGGTTCTTAGCCACGTAGAAATCCACATCGTTTTCGTGGAGTATGCCTGTACAAAACGGAATTCCAAGTCTTGTCATCTCCCTAAATACGGGAATGCCTTTACCGTCTCCTGCGATTACAAACACCTCCGGCTCTCCACTTGGTTTAGGAAGCTCGACACTACCAAAGGTGATGTTGTAGGATCCCTTTTCTATATTGTAAAGGTCTTTAATGATTTCGTCCGTAAAAATATCTTTAGGTCTGCCAAAGTGCTCAATCGAGTCACCATGAACGCAGATAACCTTGTCGGAAATCTTCTGAGCAAGATCTATTTCGTGAAGGGACATCAAAACGGCTATGTTTTCCTTCTTTGCCATCGTGTGCAGTATGTTCAAAAGCTCAAGCTTATGCTTTACATCAAGGAAGGAAGTCGGCTCGTCCAAAACTATAATCTTTGGTTCCTGGCATATAGCTCTTGCAAGCAGAACCCTCTGCCTTTGTCCATCACTTATGGCGCTGAAGTCCCTATCTGCCAGTTCTTCAACATGAGCCTTTTCCATCGCCTCAGATACCTTGATTCTATCCTTTTCGTCAAGGACGCCGAGCGAGTTTGTATACGGGTACCTTCCCGTTGCCACAACGTCATAGCACGTCAAAAGTTCACCCTTAATCTTCTCCGTTAGGACAACCGACATCTGCCGGGCCAGCGCTTTAAAGCTAAGGTTAGAAAGCGAGGCGTCAGCAATAAAGGCATCCCCGCCAATCACCTCAAGATGTTTCGTTATACTCTTAAGTATAGTTGACTTTCCCGCTCCGTTCGGTCCTATCATGGTAACGATTTCGCCTAAATCCACGTTTATATTTATGTCCTTTATGAGCGGCTTCTTATTATATCCGACCGTCAGGTCCGATGTTCTAAAATACATTTTTTCCATTTATTTTCTCTAATACCTTGTACCATGCCTCTTCACGAGCATTCCAATAACTATCGGTGCACCGAACATAGCTGTTACCGTGCTTATAGAAAGTTCCACCGGTGCAAATGCCGTTCTCGCAATGTAATCGCAGAACATACAGAATACGCTTCCTGCCATGAATGAGCAAGGAATTACCAGAATTGGCTTCGCCGTCTTTAGTCCTATCTTCACAACGTGAGGAACTGCGATTCCGACAAATGAAATTGGTCCGACAAAGGCCGTAACACATCCGGCTAGAAGGCTGGACATCATAATCAAGTAAACTCTGAAACGCTTTACGTTTACACCCATGCTCTGCGCGTAGGATTCGCCCATCTGGTAGGCTCCGATAGGCTTTGACATAGCAAACACTATGACAAAGCAAACCAGCACAATTTTGCTCGAAAGCCCAACGTCACTCCAGCTCACGCCGGAAAAGCTTCCCTGCGACCAGTTATGTAAATTGACTATGTCCGAGTCCTGAGCGAATGTAATCAGAAACTCCGTTATCGCAGAACAAATATAGCTTATCATGATTCCGGCAACCAGAAGCATCGACATCTGCTTTATCGCTCTAGCCGCAAGTAGTACGAAGCCCATAGCTATCAAAGCACCTATGAATGCCGCCATAACTATCATCCAAGAATTTGTATGGTGAACATACTTTAGTGCGAGAATCATCGCTACGGCAACAAAGAGTTTTGAGCCCGATGATATGCCCAAAACATAAGGCCCTGCGATAGGGTTACTGAAGAATGTCTGCATAAGAAATCCTGATACTGCAAGTCCTCCTCCGAGTATAGCGGCACTTATTATTCTAGGCAGTCTAATCTCCCAGATTATATTTACGTTTGTTGGATTGCCTTTCTTTGTGAATATTATCTTCATTATTTCCGTGAAGGAAATATCCACAGCTCCTGAATTGATATTCCAGACCATCAAAATAATAAAGGCAAATATTAGACAGATGAAGACCGCAAGGTATCTCCATCTGTCGCTGATTCTATGATTTTGTTGAAGTGTCATGTTCTTCCTCTTTACTTTAGCTTAAACAGGTATTCCATCTTCTTCTGAGCATCCTTATCTCCCGAGAATATTGCATTCATCTCCTGTATAATGCTTCCCATCTTATTTGTCTGCTGGAACATGCTGCGGCTTGTACACCAAGCATTTCCCTCTTTGACTGCCTTAAAGTCCTTCAGAACCGGACTTTTTTCAAATAGCTCGTCGAGCGTATGAATCTGCTCAACTATGCTACAGTTGTATATGAGTATGTCAGCATCCTTTGCTGTATTGTAGAACTCCTCCATGCTCATGTTTATTGTACTGAGCTTGTTGTCCTCTTCCTTTCCAAGGTCTGAGAATGCGTACTTGCCTCCGGCAATTTTAATCATCTCAGGAACATAGCCCTTAGACTTATATGTTACTACATTACCTCTAGTATTCACGTAGAAAAATATTACCTTCTTGCCTGTGGACTTGGTGTTTTCGAGTTTTTCAACCTTTGCCGCTTCCTCATCAAAGACCTTGTTCGCCAGTTCTTCCTTATCGAGAAGTACACCGAAGAACTTTATCCACTCAGTTCTTCCAAGCGGATGTGACTCATAGCTTGATTTTTCAATCATAGTCTTAATCCCAAGATCGACAAGTTTCTCCTTAACCTCAGGATTATGAAGAATCATTGTGTTTTGGATGGCAAGCTCGCACTTTCCATTAATCAACGCCTCATAGTCAGGCGTGTTGTACTTACCCGCATTTATCCACTTCTTCTCCTCGACAGCTCTCTTTGCATTTTCTATATACCAGTGATTCGTTCCCACAAATTTGATGTTGTCAAGTGCATCTAGCGAATCGAACAGTGCCATAACAGCAGTAGAAACAAGGTATGTATTCTGCAGAGGCTGTTTTACAACTATTACATTCTTATCAAGATTCTTAGGAACTTTCTTGCCCTTAGGCACAACGAGCAGCTTGTCTCCATCGACAATCTCCAGATATGCATATCCACCCTTGTACTTATATATCGAAAACTGATTTGCATATTTCAGCTTTACCTTTTCCTGAAACTTGAGTCCTTCGATAACAGGAGCACCGCCCTCTTTTGAATCACCTGACCCGAGGTCGGCAAATATCAAAATAATACATCCTATAGCTATTGCAACTGCAAGACCGATTACCCCTATTAAAATAGCACGATTCTTCTTAGCCATACTATTTAATCTTCCTTCCCTTAAGCAACATAAATACACCGACACCTGCAACCGCAATTGAAACGACAAGTCCTCCTACATATAGCGGTAGCTTGCTGTTCTTTTCCGCTGCAGCATTTGCTTTTGTCGTCTTCTTGTTTTGATTGCCCTTCTTATTGTCCTTCTTAGACTTGTCTCTCGACTTGGAGCCCTTCGTTTTATCTCCGCTCTTGCTTTCCTTGCCGTCCTTATCGGACTCCTTAGCTTTTTCCTCTTTCTTCTCCTCAGCCTTCTTCTCCGAAGCCTTGGAGTGGCTTCCATCTGAGTTGTTTACAGCAGGTGTACTGCTTTCGCTTGTTCCCGAGCTTCCTCCACCTACTGTGGGAATTGCCGATTCATCAAAATAAATTGTGTAGTCAATGACATATAATTCGGACATTGCTTCCGTCTCCATCTTCACAGGTATATTGCCTAATCCTGAAATAGGAACATTGTAGAATATCTGTGCATGTGGTCCGTATTGCTGCGGATACACAGTTCCTAAACCTGTACTTAGATATGTATATTTTGGTGTTCCATTATCTGAAGTTCTTTTAAATACTAAAGTTGCATAAAGCTGTCCTCCGGATACCGTCACCGTACACGGTGATACTATGGCATTATGTGACATTCTTCCTTTGCTCAGACTTACGGGAACGCTGTATGTTCCGTCCTGATAGGTCGCAGCAAATGACGGGATCGCACTCACCATGATAAAAACTGCCAGCAATGCTGTCACAGCCAAGCTTCTCATTGCCTTGCTAAAATCTCTCACCTGTTCTCTCCTTTTCATAAACCGAGTATCTCAAATACCCTTGCCCCAAAAATAAATAACGGTACTTCGACCGTCATCTGGTAAATGTATCCACATTTTAATTGCATCCGAACAAACACGCGATACAATATCAAAACCTTACTGTCGAAGCTTTGAATATCTAAATGCAAAACATCCGGTATCCTGACTTAGGTTCATCCTGAGATACGTCTTCCCATCTAAGCATCTTGCCTCACAGCAAGCTCCCAAACAGTGACATCTTGTATCATCGTCCCCCATACAGTAGCGCAGACTGCTACGGATTCTCACCGTATTCCCGGAAGTTCTGTTTTGCTGCACATATTCGCACATATATTATATATCTTATAGCCCCTTTTCTGCAAGGGGATATATAAACGATAATTACTGAACCCACAGGTTTAACAGTTCATACGCCTACCAGCATTTATCAAATTTA